>MDTB01012554.1_pt1 | contig 13213 bp, 13 predicted proteins | sample 811161 | NCBI WGS metagenome assembly MDTB01 (sample SAMN05326650, study PRJNA326480) | marine metagenome | isolation source: seawater | place: Mediterranean Sea | collected 2009 | reverse complement strand
ATTCTATTTTTCAAAAATGGCATACAGTAGAGTTATATCCCCCGAATGCCCGTCCAGTCTTCTTTGGCCACTATTGGATGACGTATCCCCCACAAATTGAAAACAAAAACGCTTTATGCTTGGATTGCTCTGCAGGAACAACTGGGCCTTTAGTTTCCTATCACTTTGATCCACTTTTACCAAAACTGGATTTAAACAATATTACCTCAAGCCAAATTTAACAAAATTAACATACTGGGAACAATTTTTATGAAGAAATTCAAAAAAAGACATTATACCTTCATATTTTTACGCTTCACCATTATCTATCTCGAGAAATGACAGGCATATGTTTATGGAGCGGGTGATGAGATTCGAACTCACGACCCTTACCTTGGCAAGGTAATGCTCTACCCCTGAGCTACACCCGCATCCGCACCATGTGTTAAGCCATTGATATATAATGCTAAATTTTCCCCAGCTAGCCCTAAGAACGCCACTTTTGGGAACATACGCTTCCAAAAATAGCATCGTTTCAGGAGACTGGAATGCGTTCACATCAAGCACCTAACAACACAATTTCTACGTTACTACGTGAGGATTATCGCAAAGTCAAGCGGCAGCGAAAGCAAAAGCGCAAAACCAGCCCCCGGCCAGAGTTCAGGCAGGTCTCAAAGAGCTTCTAGCTCAAAAAAAGAGCCAAAAACGGCAGCCGCAGGTTTACTAATGGGGCGGTGTATTTTCAGCACCGCCGCCACATCCAACCAGAACCAGACCGCAACGTGTCCATAAATAACTGCTCCCCGGAAGGGATGCTTTAATGGCCTGTGATCCTGACTGGCGAGTGACTGGCGAGTGACTGGCGAGTGACTGGCGAGTGACTGGCGAGTGACTGGCGAGGATCAGGCCAGATCATCCATGATGGCGGCAACATGATCGGTGATATAATCCTGCGTCACATCATCGAGCCAGGCATGAAATGGCAGTGACAAAATCCGCTGACATAGCTCAGCGGTCACGGGCAAGCGATCATTTTTTCCATCAGCCGCTTTGGCGAGAGGATAGGCGGCATATGGCGCGTGTTCATGTATTCCCATTTTATAATAAACAACCGAAGGAATGCCTTTTTCCATCAGCCGCTTTTGCACCATATCCCTGTCGACATGTTGCGGCAGCAGAAAGCAATATTGCGCCCAGCTTGATGTCGTATCACTGGCTAGATATTGGGGGATAACGATATCTTTGAGCGCGGCGTTATATCGGTCAGCGCGAGATTGCCTTCGCGCCAGCTCATCGGGGAATATCTTCAATTTTTCCAGCAAAACAGCGGCCTGGATCGTATCCAATCGCGCCGTCATGCCAATCCGCTCATAATCATAGCGGTTTTTCCCCATGCCGTGAACACGCGCCGATTTAGCGATCTCGGCCAGGCCATCATCATCGGTAAATAAAGCCCCACCATCGCCATAGCACCCTAATGGCTTTGCCGGGAAAAAGCTGGTGGCGGTAGCCTTTGCCAATTGCCCAACCTGCCGATTTTGCTGAGTTGCGCCTAGCGATTGTGCCGCATCATCAAGCACCCATAATCCATGAGCATTGGCGAAATCCTGAATGGCGGGCATATTGGCAGGCTGCCCGAATAGCCCCACAGGAATAATGCCAACAACATTAACCCCCAGCGCATCAGCGCTCGCTTTCGCATCAGCAAGCCGTGTTGGATCAAGCGTGAAACTATGGCGATCAACATCACCAAAAACAGGGATAGCTCCCAAGCACGGCATCACCTCAGCACTGGCGGCAAAGCTAAAGCTGGGAACAATGACGCCGTCGCCGGGTTTAAGCCCTAATGCCATCAGACATAACAGCAACGCATCGGTTCCGCTTGATGTGCTGACAACATGTTTTGATCCTGTAAACTCGGCTAGTTTGTACTCTAACTGTTCAATTTCTGGCCCCATAATATATCGGCCATGATCAAGAACAGCCTGAATAGCCTTATCAATATCAGATCGGATAGGCGCTTGTTGTGCCGCTAGATCAATAAATGGGATCATATTATCTTGTGAATAAGACATGAATGGGCCTTTCTTTTAGGGTCTAACTTTCCTTAAAACGGCTTAGGTGTTGCGCGGTGCTGTTTTCCATCCGCTCAAGCAGGCGCTGAACATAGAGAGCTTCGGCAATATCAGAAGGTGGTGGCGTGTTTGTTTCGATCATGGTCAAAAAGGCGCGCATTTCATCTTTTAACGGCTCTGATGCGGTGATCGGGATAGGCACAGCCTCCCCACGTTCCAGATCAGGGGCGCTATCGTGACGAATAATCCGCATCGGATAGCGCGTTAATTTTGCCTCCCACGGTTTCGTGTCATCAAAGACGAGCGCCGCCTCATCACCAATCACAGTGATGTTATGGACTTTAACCGGGTTCATCCAATTGGCTTGAATGCTCGCGCTGACGCCATTGGCAAATCCCATATCAGCAGTGACAATATCATCCACCCCAGGGGTAATATGACATATCATTTGGCATGAGATATGCGTCGGCTCTGCCCCGCGCATCAAGCGATGGATCATGGCTAAATCATGGGGGCAGAGATCATAGAGTGCTGATTCTGTTGCGCGAATACGGCCGGGCGCTAAGCGGCTCGCGCGGATATGCGTAAGCGCCCCAATCTGCCCAGCCGCTACCGCCGCATCAAGCGCGATAAAGGCGGCATGATAGCGCAACAAATGGCCTAGCATGACGTGCTTTCCAGCCGCGCTGGCGGCATCAGCAATCGCTGTCGCTTCCGCTAGTGATAAGGCGAGCGGTTTTTCAACATAGATATGCTTGCCTGCGGCTAAGGCTTTGATGGCAATATCATGATGACTAGGTGCCGGAGTAGCTATGGCGACGCCGGCAATATCAGGATCAGCAAGAATATCATCTAGCGACAACACGGCAACAGGATAGGTATCCCCGGAATAGGCCTCCCCGGAGCTGGCGGCAATTTGCGCCGCCTGCTCATGTGAGTGGTCGCAAATCCCCTTTAAGGCGCCAAGACCAGCCAAATTGCGGGCGATATGTCGGCCCCATAATCCAGCACCGATAAGCGCTACATTGCGGGTAGTATGTATATCCGTAATCATATAGTTAAAGCCTGAAATAACGGGTTTTCATATTTATATGACCTATCGTTTAGGGCGTGGTCAATCGTTGCATTTTGTAATTATATGTGAATCCATGGAGTTAAGAGGCATCAGCATAGGAATGTGAGGGGGGTATGAAATGCGGCAGGTAATGATCTCAATGCTAGACGGATAAGCCGTTACCGCTTATAAAATGACAGCATTAGAAAAACAGCATTAGACAAGAGGTATCAGTATCATGACATCATCTTTTTCTGGACAGAATACAGCCACGCCTGATGATCTTTTCACGCTGTTTGAGGCGCTCAATATATCGGTTACCCGGCATCAGCATCCGGCCTTGAGGACGGTTGAGGATTCGCGTCAACATCGCGGCGATATGATGGGTGGTCATGCCAAAAATCTATACTTGCGCGACCGTAAAAAGAAAAACTTTCTGGTTGTGGCCGAAGAAGACCAGCCAATAGACCTGAAAGCCTTGGCAGGGGCTATGGGGACAGATCGGTTATCATTCGGCAGCTCAGATCGTCTGATGGAATATCTAGGGGTGATACCGGGGTCAGTGACGCCATTTTCGGTTATTAATGATCCTGAACATATGGTCACCGTATTTCTGGACAAAACATTAGCCGATATGGAACTCGCGAATTTTCATCCCTTGATTAACGACCAAACAGTGACAATATCCGTGAACGATCTGATGCGATTTTTTGAATTTACTGGTCATCAGGTCAGCATATTACCACTTGCCGAAATAATGAATTAAATCAAAATAAAAAGTTGTGGCTCTCTTGTCATTTATGAAATTTAATTTATATTTTTTTATAAGACACCGGCTACAATAAAATTTCTCGTCGGCAATAGTATTGAAAGTTTGGAAGACAATGGTTTCATTGCAGGAAACAACAGTTCATTCTGGTGGCGGCGCAAGCGTTGACGTATCTACTGATAGCTTCATGTCAGAGGTTGTCGAAGCCTCACGTCAACAGCCTGTAATTGTTGACTTTTGGGCGCCTTGGTGCGGCCCTTGCAAACAGCTGATGCCGATCCTTGAGAAGCTTGTTAATGAGACTGCTGGCAAAGTCAAACTAGCTAAAGTCAATATTGATGAAAATCAGGCTATTGCCGCCCAGCTTCGGGTGCAATCTGTGCCGACGGTATATGTCTTTCAGGATGGTCAACCGGTTGATGGATTTGTCGGCGCGAAGCCCGAATCTGAGCTAAGAGACATGGTGCAACAATTAGCCGCACATGCAGGTGGTGGCGAAAGCGTTGATAGCTATCTCGAACAAGCTGAGGCGGCGTTTGCGGAAAAAGACTATGGTGCTGCCATTGGTGCCTTTCAGGCGGTGCTTCATCTGGAAGAAAATAATGAAAAAGCCGTGGCAGGCTTGCTCCGTTGTCTGATCGGCTTAAATGATTTAGAGAACGCCAAAGAGATGCTTGATAATCTGCCAGATACACTGGCATCAAGCGATGCCGTTCAAGACGTTGCTAAGAGACTTGAGTTTGCCCTTAAAGCATCAGAACAAGCGGGTGAGTTATCTGTTCTGCAACAAGCTGTTGTTAGTGACCCAGAGAATATGCAGAAACGATATGATCTTGCCATTGCTCAATTTGGTTCTGGCGCCTCGGAAGATGCCATATCGACGTTATTAGAGATGATAAGAAAAAATAGAGGATGGAATGATGACGCGGCGCGTCTCCAGTTGCTTGAAATATTTGCCGCATTGGGTGCAACCGCACCCGAAGTTAAGGAGGGGCGTAAACAATTATCCTCGCTTCTGTTTTCGTGAAGACATTAAAAATAAACTAACACATCCATTTTAAATGGAAGGATAAGTCATGAAACGGAATTCACTTGATCCAGATATTGGGGAATTGCCAATTAACATCCCAATTTTTCCATTGGATGGAGCATTACTTCTACCCACTGGCAGGTTGCCATTGAACATATTTGAGCCGCGTTATCTGAGCATGATATCAGACGCTTTATCAACGCCGCATCGGCTGATCGGAATGATACAAAGCAATTCAGGGGTCACACAAGATGAAATGTCCCCTTTATTGTATTCGGTTGGTTGTGCTGGCCGCATTTCGAGCTTTGAAGAAACCACTGATGGTCGTTATCTGATCTCACTTGATGGTATGATCCGGTTTAATATTGACGAAGAAATTGAGGGCAAATCTGGATATCGTCAATGTCGGGTCAGTTATGATGAATATGCGGCTGATCTGCTCGTCAAGGATGTGGACTTTGACCGCACCAGATTGATCAAGGTATTGAAACGCTATTTCCAGATGAAGGGCTTCTCGGCGGATTGGAATTCGATCGAAGCCTGTGCTGATGAAAAACTGATCACGACATTATCTATGATCTGCCCGCTTGCGGTTGCCGAAAAACAGATGCTCCTGGAAGCTAAGGATGTGTCATCGCGCGGTGATCTCATTTCAGCTGTTCTGGAAATGGAATGTGAGATGACGGCATCAGATATGCAGAAAAAAGGCCATGTCAAACACTGATAAAGGGAGTCACTCAGGCACGGGATCAAGAGAACTTGATCCGATCCTGCTCGAAGTTTTGGTCTGTCCGGTCTGTCATGGCCCCTTGACCTATGATCGTGTGCGCCACGAATTGATCAGCAAACAGGCAGGGCTGGCCTTTCCTATCCGCGAAGGGATTCCGGTGATGTTGGTCGATGAGGCACGGCAGTTAGACCCTGATGAATGATGGCTGAGCTATGACTTCCGCCCCATGGCCGACAGATATTGAACTATCGGCAGATAAGACTGAATTCAAAGTGGTTTTTGAAGATGGGATTAGCGCCATTCTTGCAGCCGAATTGCTGCGGGTAGAATCACCATCAGCAGAAGTCCAGGGTCATGCGGCTGAGCAAAAGCAAACGCCGGCAGGCAAGAAACATATTCAGATTTTAGGCGTTGAACCTGTTGGTCATTATGCGGTGCGTCTGGTCTTTAGTGATGGTCATAATACAGGCCTTTTCTCATGGGATATTCTCTACCAATTTGCGACCACGCAGGATACTATGATGGCGGATTATTTGGCGCGACTAGAGACGCTGGGATTAAGCCGAGAATAGCGTTAACTGATCATATTACCGGCCAAACAAGCGGCCACTGGCGACATGTTGAGCAAAGGATTTAATGCCTTGCAGATTAGCTAGCGCCATTCCCATTCCAGCGAGCCGCCGTCGCCGCTTGCCAAATGAAAACAGCAGATTAAGCCCATCAGTTGCCAGTGTCATCGTGGCGATTTCAGGTGTTCGGCTGAAGGCATAGCGATGAAGCAGTTGGCGTGAGCCAATATCCGTGCCGTCGCGCCGTGCCGTCATAAGCATCCGCGCCAATGCCTTCACATCAGCCAGTGCCAGATTATAGCCCTGACCAGCAAGCGGGTTAATCGCATGGGCGGCATCACCAATCAGAACCAAGCGTTGCGCCACTGGCCATAAAGCATGGGTTGGGATGACGGCAAAGGTTTGCCGCACACCAATATCAGTGATCCGGCCAAAGGTGAGATCAGTCGCATCATCACATGCCATGGCAAACCGTTCATCATCAACATTCATCAGCCGTTCGGCATCTTCATTTGTCATGCTCCAGACCAGCGATGCCATATGCTTATCTGGCATCGGCATTAGGGCAATAGGCCCGCCTTCTGCGAACTTCTGCCATGCAATATGGCGATGCGGCTCGGTCATAGTAACCGTGCTGACAATGGCGGATTGTCCTAAATTGCGAGTGATGATCCTAATCCTGGCGGCTTGCCGGAGCTTACTATTACGGCCATCGGCGGCAATGATAAGGCTAGCCGGGATAAGCCTGTCATCAGCGGTCATCAGCGCGGCGGCGGCTTGCTGATATTCTGGGTGCCGGGACTGATAACCGGTAATATCAATCTGGCAGGTCGTAATGTGGTCATGGGCGGCCAGCATAGCTTCCATCGTATCGCTAAGCACAGCATTGCCGATCACCCATGCCAGCGGCTCGCCTTCACCAGCTTCTGCGGAATTATGCCATGACATAACAGGATCAAGGGTGTTATCGCGATCAGCATCATCGGTCACCATGATCTGATAAATCGGGGTCAGCGCGTCTGCTGGGAGCGCCGCTATGACGCCGATATCTTTCAGCATATCATAGGCGCTCGGATTGATTGTTGTTGTCCGCAGCGTATCTTTGCCGGGCGCACGGCTCTGATAAACGGTGACCGGAAATTCCGCCTCAGCCAGCGCCAGTGCCGCCGCATATCCTGTTAAGCCGCCCCCAACAATATGGATGCCGTGGCCGAAATCTTGTGGGGTGGCTTTATTTGTATCTGGTTTCGTCATGATATATGTTTAGCCATAATAGAGATATGTTGCAATGCGGCATCCATGACGTTAAGCAAACTGCCGCTTTCATACAAAATCCCATGACAACCAGCGGCATGGGCTGCTTCCATATCGGTTGGCCTGTCACCGATCATGACGCTGGCTGGCAAATCAATATGATGTTTTTGCGCCAGATCAAGGATCATGCCGGGCTGGGGTTTTCGGCATATACAGTCGCGCATATCAGGATGCGGAGCGTTGGGATGATGCGGGCAAAAGGCAATATCGGTAATATAGCCGCCAGCATCGTTAATTTTTCTTAGCATATGGTCATGAAACTGCCGCATTGCCACGATATCAAAATACCTTAATCCAATACCGCCCTGATTGGTGACAACAAAAATCGGTATATTCAAATCATGGGCACGCTTGATGGCTCTATCAGCATCTGGCATAAAGGCAAAATCTTCTACCTTGTGAGGATAGCCATGGTCGATATTGATAACACCATCGCGATCAAGAAATATAGCAGGACGAAGATTGAGCATAGGCCTAGAGTAACAGCGTTTTTGACTAGATTTCAATAGCTATCGCGACTGAATATGAGGTAAGATAAACCTATGGTGCAGCAAGGCGAAAAAGCCCCCATCATCTCGCCGGCGATATCCGCATGGATTTCACGGATATTTTATAAGCTCGTTGCCGGGATTTTATGCATATCCAGCTTCGGCTTGTTGTTCATTATTTTGAGCTTTGATGTTGCTGATCCGTCCATAAACAGCACCGCAAGCGATAGTGCTGAGACCAGAAATATTACTGACGCGGTTAGCGCAAATTTATCGAGCTTCCTGATCAATGCTTTTGGATTTATAATCTCTGTGGCATTGGCGTTCATCCCATTAGTCTGGTCATATCGGATGTGGCAAAATCGCTGGCATGGGCGGCTTCTCTTCAGGCTGTTTTTGCTCCCCTTTGTTTTGCTTCTGATGGCGGTGTCTGAGTATTATGTGTTTGCCGCACCTTTTGGTAATGCCACTGGTAAGGCGATGTATGAGCTGTTCCTCGAATATCCGATATTGGTCAAGCCAATAATGACATCACCAATACTGATCAACAGCCAGCATCTGGTTGCTGGGGGTTTAATGCTGATGGCAGCGATTGGCTATATTTATATCGCTTCAATCGGATTTAATGAATTGCGGGTTCTGGGCAAAGGCTATCAGCTAACGCGCGCCGCTATTGGTAAGGTTTTTCAAGGCATGGCGCGGGCAAAATCTCTTGCTTCTGAGAGACGCAAATCAAAACCACGAGCCAAGCGAAAATCACCTGCACCAAGACGTGAGCCTATTATTGTTGCAGGCAAGGATGATAATGATGCCAAAGCCGCATCAGCAAAACGCAAAAAAGCCGCCGCATCAGGGAAGCAAACCTCACTTGATCTAGGCACCCCTAGCGGATATAGCCTGCCCTCTGCGGAATTATTGGCTGAACCTAATAAGGCGTTGATTGCCCCGGATGCGGAAGCTTTGGACAATACCTCACGCATGTTAGAAGGCGTGTTATCGGAGTTTGGCATCGGCGGCAATATTGAAAAAGCCAGATTTGGCCCTGTCGTCACACGCTATGAGCTGAACCCTGCGCCGGGGACAAAAACCCAGCGTGTGATTAGCTTATCTGATGATATTGCGCGGTCAATGTCGGCGTTATCTGTGCGTGTTGCCGTTGTTCCTGGCCAAAACACAATCGGCATTGAATTGCCCAATACGAACCGCCAGACCGTCTTGATCCGTGATATTCTTGACCATGATGAATGGGAAAATAGTAAAGCGGCTTTGCCAGTTGCGCTAGGCATGGATATTGCCGGTAATCCTGTTGTTGCTGATCTGACGCGGATGCCGCATCTGCTGGTTGCTGGAACAACTGGCTCAGGTAAATCGGTTGGCATTAACGGCATGATCTTGTCGCTATTATATACGCATACGCCTGAAACCTGTCGGCTCATCATGATAGACCCTAAAATGCTTGAGCTATCGGTTTATGATGGCATCCCGCATTTGTTAACGCCGGTGGTTACTGACCCCAATAAAGCCGTGGTTGCCTTGAAATGGGCTGTCCGTGAGATGGAAAACCGCTATCGCAATATGGCCAAGGTTGGCGTTCGCAATATTGATGGCTTTAATAAGTATATCCTTGATGCCAAACGCAAAGGTGAGACGCTAAGCCGCCGTGTCCAAACTGGCTTTGATGAGGAAAGTGGACAGCCCGTTTATGAGGAAGAACAGCTCGATTTGAATGTTCTTCCCTTTATTGTTGTTATTATTGACGAAGTTGCTGATCTGATGCTGGTTGCCGGCAAGGATATTGAGGCAATGGTGCAACGGCTGGCACAAATGGCACGAGCGGCTGGGATTCATGTTATTATGGCAACCCAGCGGCCGTCTGTTGATGTCATTACAGGCACGATCAAGGCTAATTTCCCGACTCGGATATCGTTTCAGGTGACCTCACGGATTGATAGCCGGACTATTCTGGGTGAACAAGGCGCTGAGCATCTGCTGGGTCGAGGGGATATGTTATTCATGGAAGGTGGCGGCCGCATTGTCCGTGTTCACGGGCCTTTTGTTAGCGATGAGGAAGTCGAAAAAGTCGCTAGCTTCCTGCGTCAGCAAGGTGAGCCAGAATATGATGATAGTGTCACAATAGAAGCTGATGCGTTGCAAAATGGTGATAATGGAGACGCTGCTTTGGATACTGAAGCCAGCCTTTACGACCAGGCTGTTGAGCTTGTCAGGCGTGAGGGCAAGGCATCAACATCATTCATTCAGCGGCATCTGCGGATAGGATATAATCGTGCCGCGACCATTATTGAGGATATGGAACGAAATGGTCTGGTTAGCCCTGCTAATCATGCTGGCAAGCGGGAGATTTTGATGGATACAGATCATGTTTAATCGTCTTAATACAATTATCAAACCAATCATGAAAACAGGGCTGATCGGTATCATGTTAGCATGGGCTATGGGCGGCGTTAGCATATCTGCATATGCTGACCCCATTACCGATGCTGAAAACTGGTTCAATCAGCTCAAAACCTTAAAAGGCCGGTTTATTCAGGTATCTGATGATGGCAGTTATGCCGAAGGTGATATTTATCTCAAACGTCCATACTGGTCTCGATTTGATTATGATGACCCGTTGGAAACGGTTCTCATCACAACGCGAATATGGCTTCATGTTGATGAACAGGATAGAGAAAAATTAACCAGCTATCCGATTAGCGAGACGCCATTAGGGATATTGTTCAATGAGACTGTTAAGCTGAGTCTTGATGGCATTACCACGACCGCTACCACCAAAGACGGTATTGTCAGGATTGAATTGGATAAGCCAACAGGTGATGATGCTGGCCTGCTGGTGCTGGAGTTTACAGACAAACCCTTTGAGTTACGGCGCTGGATGATTATTGATAGCGCTGGCGCCCAAACCATCGTGACGTTTCAGAATGTCGAAAAGAATATTGATTTATCACAGCGGCTGTTTGTGCCCAATAACTATACGCATTAAATGCCTTGATACGGCATATTCCATCACCCGAAGCATTGTCATGAGACCAATATGAAAATTATTACCTGGAACATTAACTCGGTCCGTTTGCGGCTGCCGCTTGTCTTGAAACTATTGGCTGAACAACAGCCTGATATATTGTGCCTGCAGGAAACGAAATGCCCCGATGAGGCGTTTCCGGCAGAGGCGTTTATTGCCGCCGGATATCCGCATCTCGCCTATCGTGGTGAGAAAGGCTATAACGGTGTGGCGACGATTGCGCGACTGCCTATCCGTTCATCCGATCATGCCTATTGGGCGCAAAAACAAGATTGCCGGCATCTTTCGGTTGAGTTGAATAATGATCTGATTATCGATAATTTTTATATCCCGGCAGGTGGTGATGTGCCTGATGCGGATGTCAATGACAAGTTTGCCCATAAACTGCAATTCCTTGCTGAACTAGCTGAATGGTCGGCTCGCCGTGATCATGGCAGGCCAGGTGTTCTGCTGGGGGATTTGAATATCGCCCCCCGCGAAGATGATGTCTGGTCACATAAACAGTTACTTAAAATTGTCAGCCATACGCCGGTTGAGGTCGATGCGCTCAATCGGATTATGGAAGATGGTCAATGGCATGATGCGGTGCGGCTAGCCATTCCTGATGGTAAATTATATTCATGGTGGTCATATAGAGCCCGCGACTGGGCGGCGGCGGATAAGGGGCGGCGGCTGGATCATATTTGGGTAACGCCGCCATTGCGTGATAAGATTGCTGATGCCGAAGTCATCAAGTCCGCGCGCGGATGGGAAAAGCCATCGGATCATGCGCCGGTGGTTATCCGCCTTAATATATGATGGAATATGATGAATAGATGAAGTTTTGCAATAAACGGTAAAACGGCGTATATCGGCATAATGGAACTGTCTTTTGTCAAAATGCATGGTCTCGGCAATGATTTTATCATTGTTGATATGGCGACACCGCCTATGGTTGCGGCAATAACTGTGCATGCGCGTATGCTGGCTGATCGGCGGCGCGGGATCGGCTGTGATCAGATATTAATTACCGCCGAGGATCATCCCGCAGATGCCCGTCTCATCATCCTGAATAGCGATGGCTCATTAGCTGAAGCCTGCGGTAATGGCACGCGCTGTGTTGCCGCCGTCATGATGCAGCGTCTGGCCAAGGATCAGATTACGCTGAATAGTGCAGGTGGCAGGTTAGAGGCATGGCAAGCCGGGCATGGCATGATTTCTGTCAATATGGGTCACCCCCGATTTGATTGGTCAGAGATACCATTAGCTCATCAAGCGGATACCAAAGCGCTCGATCTAGGCATGGGATTACCGCCTGCCATGGCGATAAATATAGGCAATCCGCATTGTGTTTTTGCGGTTGATGATGCGGAAAGCATTGCTCTGGCGGAATTAGGCCCAGGCCTTGAAACGCATGCGCTATTTCCTGAAAAAGCCAATATTGAGTGGATTAGCGTCATTGGCGATAATCGCATCAGGATGCGGGTATGGGAACGCGGCGCCGGGATTACCAGTGCCTGCGGCAGTGGGGCGACCGCATCTGCCATTGCTGCCTATCGGCTAGGATTAACCGAAAAAGCTGTCACCGTTGTTTTGGATGGTGGGGAGCTGATGGTAAACTGGACAGATGCAGGTGCCATCATGACAGGCGAAGTCAGCCATGTGTTCCATGGTCAGATCACATTGCCGCCCGTTGCCGCCAATGCAGGAGCGACCAATGACTAGTGGCGCCCGCATAGAAACCTTTGGCTGTCGGCTCAATAGCTGGGAAAGCGAAGTCATTCGTGAGCATACGAAGCAATCTGGCTGCGATAATATGGTGGTGATCAATACCTGTGCTGTCACTGCTGAAGCGGAAAAACAGGCGCGGCAAATGATCCGTAAAATGCGCCGTGAAGATGAAGATGCGCGTATTATCGTAACTGGCTGTGCCGCCCAGATTGACCCGCAAGCCTGGCAAGCTATGCCTGAAGTTGATGCTGTCATTGGTAATCATGAAAAACTAGATGCGGATAGCTGGCGTAAACTGGCCACCACCAACACACCCGAATTACCGTCGCTTGTTGGCGATATTATGACGATGCGGTCGGTGGCGCCGCATATGCTGGCTGGATTTGATCATCATAGCCGAGCCTTTCTGCAAATACAGCAAGGCTGTGATCATCGCTGTACATTTTGCATTATCCCCT
>MDTB01028189.1_pt1 | contig 13215 bp, 13 predicted proteins | sample 811161 | NCBI WGS metagenome assembly MDTB01 (sample SAMN05326650, study PRJNA326480) | marine metagenome | isolation source: seawater | place: Mediterranean Sea | collected 2009 | reverse complement strand
GATGGTTATTTAGTTTCTAAAGGACTAATTCCACTTGCTGAAGACCTAAGAGCTAGCTTTGAACAAGATGGTAAAAAATTAGCTAAGTTTGACGCTAAAGTTCTTAAAAAATAAGAATATTTGATATAGTATTATCTTTATGGGTTTTTGGTCTTTTAGTGTTTTCATAATCATAATTGCATTAATTGCTAATTGGTATGGGAACACTAAGGCCATTCGCCTAAATTCTGCATTAGGTAAAAATTCAAAGCTTCCTTCACTCCCAAAGTATTACGGAAGTCACTCTGTAATTTGGTTAACCATTCCAGCAATCTCTGGTCTGCTTATATGGTCCGTATTTAAACCTTTTATAATAGACAATATTCTAATTTCAAACTTGTCAACAGAACTAAAAAACAGTTTTGTTGGGGGAACTGGTATGCTAGTTGATAGCATTAAATCTGTAAATCCCGAGAATCCCTTTCCAGGAACTAATCCAGAAATTATTGAAGCCGCAAAAATTTATTCTAAAATTAGTTTTGATGTTAATGCAGAAGCACTCTGGGTTATTTTATTTCTTAGCCTTCTTTTATGCTTTATTTCACTTAGAAAAATTTCACCTAAATTTAAAGCCCGTCAGGCTGTTGAAAACTCAAATGTTACTCTCCTGATTTTATGCTCAGTAGTTGCAATAATTACAACAGTTGGAATAATATTCTCTCTGATTTTTGAGGCTGTCAGGTTCTTTAATCAAATTCCTATATTTGACTTTTTATTTGGGCTATCATGGAGCCCTCAGATGGCAATTCGTGAAGATCAAGTTGCCAGTCAAGGTGCTTTTGGAGCAATTCCCATATTTGCTGGCACACTTTTAATCACTCTAATAGCTATGTCTGTATCTATTCCTGTTGGATTAGCCTCAGCAATATATCTTTCAGAATACGCATCGAAAAAAACTAGAACCACTGTCAAACCCATACTAGAAATTTTAGCAGGAGTTCCAACAGTAGTATATGGATTTTTTGCTGCTATTACGGTAGGACCGTTTTTTAAAGAGCTCGCTAATTTTTTTAGCTTCAACATAGCTTCTGAAAGTGCAATTGCTGCGGGAGGTGTTATGGGTATAATGATCATACCATTCATATCATCATTATCTGATGACGTGATTTCGGCTGTTCCACAATCCCTTAGAGATGGTTCTTCTGCAATGGGCGCAACAAAATCTGAAACCATAAAAAAAGTTGTTTTGCCTGCTGCTTTACCTGGAATCGTTGGCGCAATTCTTCTTGCAGTTTCAAGAGCAATAGGAGAAACAATGATAGTTGTTATGGCCGCAGGAATAGCAGCAAATTTAACGGCTAATCCTTTTGACTCTGTAACCACCGTTACAGTTCAAATTGTAACTTTGTTAATTGGTGATCAAGAATTTGATAGTGCTAAAACTCTTGCAGCATTTGCCTTAGGTATTACCCTTTTTATAATAACGCTTTTTTTAAATGTCCTAGCATTAAAAATTGTACATAAATACAGAGAAAGATATGAGTGAAATAAGTAAAAAAATAGAAAAGTCACTAAAAAAGAGACACGAATCAGAGAAGAATTTTAAGTATTTTGGATTGTCAGGAATTATAATTGCAATACTATTTCTAGTAATAATTCTCTCTTCTATTTTTGCAACAGGAAAAAAAGCATTTCAAAGTACTTATATTGAAATAGAAGTTTTTTTTGATAAAAAAATTATCGATCCCAAAAACACCAGAGATACTAATGTCATTAAATCCGCTAATTACCTTTCTATTATAAAACGGTCCCTGCAGAATTATTTTCCTGATGTAGAAAAAAGAAGAGATTTAAGTTCACTAACTGGCTTAATTTCGTCGTCGGAACAAGAAAATTTGGCAGCGATTGTTTCATCGAACCCCAATTTAATTGGAGAAAAAGTTTCTTTGTGGTTACTTGCATCATCAACTTATGACGTAATTAATAAAAACCTTGATTTGCTTAATTTAACTGAAAAAAATCGATTAATTAATGATCAAGAACTACTTTGGTTTAAAACATTAAAGGAAAATAAAAAAATAAAATTTAAATTCAACTCCAAATTTTTTACTTCAGCTGATTCCACCGAACCTGAACAAGCCGGAATAACGGGTTCTTTAATGGGTTCATTTTTAACGTTATTGATCACCTTGATTCTATCGTTTCCCATTGCTGTAGCTGCGGGAGTCTTTCTTGAAGAGCTAGCCCCAAAAAATAAATTTACTGATTTTATTGAGGTAAATATTAATAATTTAGCTGCAGTTCCCTCAATAATATTTGGGCTTCTTGGATTGGCCATATTTTTAAATGTAATGCATTTACCCAGATCTGCACCAATTGTTGGCGGCATGGTCTTAGCACTTATGACGCTTCCAACAATTATTATTGCAACTAGGGCCTCCCTCAAGGCAGTTCCTCCTTCAATTAGAGAAGCAGCTATAGGTTTAGGAGCAACGAAAATGCAAACTGTTACCCATCACGTCTTACCTCTTGCTCTTCCTGGAATTTTAACTGGAACAATTATCGGAATGTCACAGGCACTCGGAGAATCCGCACCACTCCTCATGATCGGTATGGTTGCATTCATTGTTGATATACCAGGATCCTTATTTGATTCTGCTACTGTATTGCCGGTTCAAATTTATTTATGGAAAAGCACCGCTGCAAGGGGTTTTGTTGAATTAACAGCAGCTGGAGTTATGGTTTTACTTGTTTTTCTGATTTTAATGAATGGATTAGCAGTTTTTATTAGAAAGAAATTTGAAAAACGATGGTAATTTAAGTAAAAAGATATCATGAAAGACAATATAAAAATATCAAGTAAAAAAGTGTCAGTTCATTATGCAGATAATAAAGCCCTGGATAAAATCTCTCTTGATATTTATGAAAAACAAGTGACTTCTCTAATCGGACCCAGTGGTTGTGGAAAATCCACATTTTTAAGATGTCTAAATAGAATGAATGATACTATAGACATTTGTAAAGTTGATGGACAGGTTCTAATTGATGATAAAAATATATACGATAAAAATGTTGATCCCGTTTTATTGAGAGCAAGAGTGGGCATGGTCTTTCAGAAACCAAATCCTTTTCCAAAGTCAATTTTTGACAACGTTGCTTATGGTCCAACAATTCATGGCCTAGCAAATAGTAAAGATGAGTTAGAAGAAATTGTTGTCTCAAGTTTAAAAAAAGCTGGATTGTTTAACGAGGTAAAGGATAGATTAGAAGAGACGGGAACCTCATTATCAGGAGGGCAGCAACAAAGATTATGTATTGCCAGAGCAATAGCAGTCAGTCCCGAAATAATCCTAATGGATGAACCTTGTTCTGCGCTTGATCCTATTGCAACAGCAGTAGTAGAGGAATTAATTGACGAGTTAGTGAAAAATTTTACAATTGTGATTGTAACACACTCTATGCAACAAGCAGCAAGGGTATCCCAACAAACAGCATTCTTTCATATGGGAAATTTAATAGAAATGGGCTCAACAGAAAAGATTTTTTCTACGCCACTTCAAAAAAGAACACAAGATTATATAACAGGTAAAATAGGTTAATTCATATGGATAAACATATAGTCTCCAATTACGACAATGATTTATACAATTTAAAAAATATGCTTATAGAGATGGGAGTATTCCTTGAGAAACAAGTTTTTTTGGCCGTTGAACTCATTAAGGTAAGTAATGACGAAATCGGTCAAGAAATAGTCCAAACAGAAAAAAAAATTAATCTAGATGAAAAGAAAATTCGTGAGTATGCAACAAATACTCTTTCTAAAAGACAACCATTGGCCGATGATTTGAGGAAAATATTAATCTCTATAAAGCTAGCAAGCACACTGGAAAGAATGGGTGATCATGCTTGTAATATAGCAACAAGAATTGCTCTTGCTAAAACGGTTCCTCCATCGTACACAACGGATTCAGTTTATAGAATTGGTCAAGCAGTTATAAAAATTGTTTCTCAAGCCTTGACTTCATATGACCAAAGTTCTGAGATCTTAGCAACTGGAATTAAAAATGAAGATAAGAAAGTAGATTTACTTTATGAAACTTGTTTTCGCGAGCATTTAATCCTTATGCTCGAAGAACCCAGTCAAATAGGTTACTGTACACAAATGTTATTTATAGCAAAAGAATTAGAACGAATTGGAGATCTCTCAAAAAACATTAGTAAAGAAGTAATATATAGTATTAATGGAAAACTAATTTAGACAATGAAACAAAAAATATTAATAGTGGAGGATGATCATTCGTTATTACCGCTTTTGACTTATAATCTTGAAAAAAGTGGTTTTGCTTGCCTTGAAGCTAAAGACGGTGAAGAAGCATCACTAATGTTGAAAGAAAATATTCTAGATCTCGTATTATTAGATTGGATGATACCTCCTCCCAATGGATTAGAAATATGTAAATTGATTCGAAGGAATAAAAATATAAGGCATTTACCTATAATCCTCCTAACAGCAAAAGGAGAGCAAGAAGACATGGCGAAAGGTTTAGATACTGGTGCTGATGACTACATAGTTAAACCTTTTCAACCAGTTGAACTAGTAGCTAGAATAAATGCTCTACTCAGGAGATCTAAAGCTTCATTTTCTGAATCCAAACTTGAATTTGATAACCTTGAACTTGACATCAAAGAACACAAAGTTGTTAGAAATGGAAAAAGAATACACATGGGGCCCACCGAATTTAAATTATTAAAATTTTTAATGGAAAATCCCAAGAGAGTTTATAGTAGAGAACAATTACTTGATGCTGTTTGGGGACATGGTATTTTTGTGGAGTTACGGACTGTAGACACTCATATCAGAAGATTAAGAAAAGCTATAAATATCAACGGGGAAGAAAATTTTATTCGAACTGTAAGAGCTGTAGGTTATTCGCTTGATTTTAAATAAATAAGCAAAAAAAGTTCCTTGTGTATCTTGGGGAATTTTTCTAAATTATTCTATGGATTTTAAAAATGGAGTAAGTTTTATTGTAACTGTGTTTAATAAAGAAAAGTTTATTCTAAGCACTCTCAAATCTATAATCCTTAATAAAATTAAAAATTCAGAATTAATTATTATTAATGACGGATCTACTGATAACTCCCTTAAGATAATTAAAAAGTTTTTAGATACTGATATTGGTATTAAGCATAAACTAATTAATCAAAAAAATGTTGGTCCAAGTAAATCTGTAAACAATGCCCTTAAACATGCTAAATTTTCTCATATAAAACTTGTAGACGGTGACGATATTCTTGCCCCAAACATTATTCATTATATGGTGAAGGAAATGGAGAATCTTAATTTAGATCTTCTATATGGACACTGGGCTTGGGATAAAGATCATTTTAATTATAAATTTAAAAACGATTTACCTTCCGCATATTTTTTTAGGGATTCCTTCAATAGAATTTTACTCGGAGGATGGGGTGGTTCAAGTAACCTTATGATAAAAACTGATACTTTTATAAAAATTAATGGGTGCGATGAAAAGGTCTTTATACAAGATTTTTCTATACCATTGAGAGTTTCGGGATATCATTTCAAATCTAAAAATTTAGTTCCTTTTCGCATTGGATTATCAAAAAAAATTATATGTGTAGGCCCTGAATTCATTGAAAAAAGACTTATAAATAATAATGCCCAAACCCTGCATGATTTATCCTTAGTTGTATTAAACTTTATCGAAGAACATCCCTTGGTACCTAAAACTTTAAAAAAAAAAGTGTTTAAAAAAATTAAAGGAAGATGCTGGAGATGGAAAAGAAAAAAACGAGACCAACCTTTGTTCAGCTTTGAATTTTTATCGTTTATTATGTCTTACATTTATTTGAATCCAGTAATTTATAGACTGAGGTACGAGATTATGAATACTTGGAAAGAAGAAAAAGAACTTAGGATATGTGAAAAACCTAAAATAAAAAAAATTTTAGTTTATGTTGGTCTTGATCTATTAGGAGACGCATTAATTAAAATTCCTTTTTTAAGGTTTCTTAGACAGCAATTTCCGGACAGTCACATTACATGGTTAGCAGGAAAAGGAAACTCTGCTATGACAAAGGATCTTAAGTTAATAACTTCTAAACTACTGAATAATGTTATTGAGAATGCCAATATTGGAAATAAATTATCGGAAATTTTTTTTAGACCTAAAATAAAAGAAGAATTTGATATTCTTATTGACACTCAAAAAAGACTTTTAACAACGCTAGTCATTAAAAAAATCAGATCAAAATTATTTATTTCACCTTCTTGTAGTTACTTTTTTTCAGATGTAAAACCTAAAAATATGCATGAAAAAAACTTAGCAAAAGAACTTATAAATCTTGGATTAATGTTAAGTTATAATCAAAAAATCAAACAAGAAAAGTTAGAGGTTTTTGATCAAAATGGATTAGTAAGAAAGTTTAAAAAGAAATATCCTATGAGTAAAGTTGCCATTTGTCCTGGTGCATCTGTAGAATGGAAAAAATGGCCGATAGAAAATTTCATAGAAATAAGTGATTTACTTAACAAAAATGACAAACTCCCGGTTTTTTTTCTTGGGCCAAATGAAACAAACCTTTATTCTGTTCTCAAAAAAATGATCCCCTATGCACTTTTTCCTCTTCAAACAGAAACAAAAAATATTACTCCAATTCACACTATCCTTTTCGCCCAAACATGTGAATTCGGTGTATCTAATGATACTGGTTGTGGGCATTTGCTTGCAATAGCAGATATACCGACTTTAACTTTATTTGGCCCGACCAATTCTTTAAAATTTTCTCCCTACAGTATAAATAATAAAAATGTTGTGATTGATGCAAGAACGTATTCTCGTCAAAAAGATATCAAAAAAATACCAGTTCAAGAAGTTATAAAAACTATCAACAAAAATTTTCTTTAACTTTGTTAAAGCATTTCTTTTACTGGTCTAGCGCCGTAATGAGATAAGATCTTCGAAGCAACCTCACAACCAAACTTTACACAACTTCCTAATTCATCATTCTGATTTAATTTAAACAAAAAACCTGCAGCAAACATATCACCAGCCCCTGTTGAATCTAGAACTTTAGTATTCGGAATAGCAGAAAATGTCTTATGAAGATTATCTGAAAAAAGAATTGCTCCATTAGCACCATCTGTCATAACGCCCGTTTCTATTGATTTATGGACCTTCAAGCTTAAACTCTCAATTTCGTTAGATTCAAACAAAGCTGAGTATTCTTCATAATTACCAATAAGTATGTCTATACTTTCAGTAATTAATTTTTTAAATTCATTCCTAAACATTCTTACCAATCCTGAGTCTGATAATGAAAATGCTATTTTGATCTCTTTTTTTTTTGATATTTTTATAGCTTTACCAATAGCTTTTCTTGCAGAATCAGAGCTCCACAAGTAACCCTCAATAAATAAAATAGAAGCATCTTTAAAATATTCTTCATATATATCATCGTCATTTAATTGTATGCTTGCTCCTAAACACGTTTGCATAGTTCTTTCGCCTTCACTGGTAACAAAAACTAAACATTTTGCTGTGGGAAGACCCTCATTTTTAGGAGAACAAAGAAATTTTACTCCGCTTTTCTCAATATCTTTAATAAAATAATTTCCTACAGAGTCATCACTAACTCTTCCACAAAAAGATGGATTACCTCCTAATATTCCAATTCCTGCAATAGAATTAGCTACAGAACCTCCCGAACTTTTTTTTAATGGAATTAAACTCTTTATTGTCTCATCAGATTTTTTCTGATCTACTATGGTCATCTGTCCCTTAGTTAACCCTAGTTTTTCTATCTCAAGTTCATTAGATGAAAAAAAAATATCCAAAACAGCGTTGCCCATTCCAAGTATTATTTTTTCTTTATTTGAGTTCATTTCTATAAAACACTTTAATATGTGTCATCCATTTTTTGTAAAGGTTAATGTAAGTTCTTAAATAACTTAAATTTTTTAATTATTCAAATTATATTAGTTAAATCAGTAAATATGTTTTTAAAGAATAACAAAATAATCTCATAAATTTATGAACCCTTTAAAAATTTTTGAAATTATTTATATTAGTATTATGGCAAATATTAACTTCCTAAATCTAACAATTTATCCTCATAGAAGTTTATCTAAAAGGGGTTTTAGAATACTTATGCTCATAATCATGGTTCTCTGTTTAAGTGGAGGATTTATATTCTGGATGTTAGGTGCATGGCCGGTCTTTGGATTTTTTGGATTAGATATAATACTTATTTACCTTGCTTTTAAAATAAACTATAGAAGTGGAGAAGTATATGAGCATATAAGTTTAGCATCAAAAAAATTTAAAATTTCACGCGGGTTTCCATCAGGAAAACTTCAGGTTTGGGAGCTCGATCCACACTGGGCTAAAGTTGAATTAATAAAAGATAAAAATCAGTCACAATTATTCATCAAGTCAGAAAATAAAGTTGTTTCCATTGGCTCTTTTCTCAATTCATTTGCTAAAGAAAATCTAGAAAAAAAGATCAATGAATCGATCCAAAGATACAGAAAAACTTATAGTGTATAGGTATTTTTATGCTTCAGAAAGCTCAATTCCTTGACTATCTGGGGTTAATTCTTTTATCCGCTATATGGGGTAGTTCATTTTTATTTATTAAATTATCTGTCGAAACAATTCATCCATCATTTCTCACGTTTTCAAGATTGTTGATTGCCTCTCTTTTTCTATTAATATACCTAAAGTTTTTTAAAAAAATTAAACTTTTTCCAATAAAGCTTTCAAAAGAACTATTAATAATTTCCATACTCGGAAATGTAATTCCCTTCAATCTTATTAGTTGGAGTGAGACAAATATAGATAGTGTAGTTGTTGCAACTCTAATTGGTACTATGCCACTATTTACATTTATAATTGCTCATTTTTTTTTTTGATGGAGAAAAATTAAATAATAAAATTATCTCTGGTTTAATTATTGGTTTTACTGGTATGTTGTTTCTCGTTTACTTTGAAGATTCGAATAAAAAAGATCACCAAACTTTCTCTAATTTATCAAATTTGCTAGTGATATTAGCTTCGATTTGTTACGCATATTCAGCAAACTGTGTTAAAAAAATAAAAGGAATGAACTCACTTCAAATAGCTACATCATCAACTTTAATAGCTACCGTTGTCTCTTTGCCAATATGTTTTTTATTGATGGATTTTTCGCGTGTAGTTAAAGATTACCATATTTTTGATATTTCTTTATCGAGCTTTTTTTCATGTTTTATGTTAGGTGCAATTTGCACTAGTTTAGCAATTGTTATTTTTTTTAGTTTAATACACAGACAAAGCGCAGGTTTTGCAAGTCAAAGTAATTTTCTCATACCATGCTTTGGCGTATTTTGGTCTTATCTATTTTTAAGTGAGAGTTTGGGAATGAGTCTTTTAATTAGTTTGATTCTTATAATACTGGGACTTTGCTTCGTACATTTTGGCAGAAAAAAAAATGAAGTAATTTAATTAATACTCGCATCCGGTTTTTCGCCAATCTCATATTCTTGATGCTCCATTAAAGGTTTGACGGATTCTTTAGGTTTATAAATTACCTTTACAACATTTTGAAAGTTAAATCGCGCCTTATCAACTGCGGCCTCTGCAAAACCAACTGAACCACCAAGCCAAGCTTGATCCTCTAATGTATTCATTGCAGAAATCATTAATTCTGAAGATTCTATAATTGATTTATGTAAAGATTTTATTTCTTGAGAATTAGGAATATTAAGTTTTTTCAGCTCACCTGGACCACCTAACTTCTTGAGATGATCTTTAATTAATTCTTCAGCCTCTTTAAAATGATTTTCATCCGCTCTAAAACTACTTAAATTATAAGAATCAAGTAATCTTCCTTGCATAATTAATGCATTTCCAAGATGCCCTAACCTAATATCCATAACTTTCTTATAATTTTCTATGTCTTCATTAGAAAGTTTCTGTTCACAAGATATAGAAAAGCAAAAAAGAATAGATAAGAAAAAAATTTTTAATTTATACACTTTTTAACTTTTTTAATTATTTTAACAACTATTTAAACATGTCTTGCATATCATACAAACCCTGTTTTTGCAATATTAACCAAAAAACACTTTTTAATGCACCTCTTGAAAAGATTTCCCTTTTACTTGCTCTATGAGTGATTTCCAGTCTTTCCCCATCCATTATAAAGTATGCTGTATGTTCTCCCACAACATCGCCACCTCGAATTGATGAAAAACCAATATCTCCAGTAGATCTAGATTTGTTAAAGTTCAACCCTCTGTATATGAACTTATTTTTTTCAATACCTTTCCTACCTTTCATTATTGAATTTCCGATGCTTAAAGCTGTTCCTGATGGAGCATCTTTTTTATGTTTATGGTGAGTTTCTAAAATTTCTATATCAACATCTTTTCCTAGTTTAAAGGATAATAGCTCAACAAAATTTAATAATAAATTAATCCCTATACTCATATTTGAAGATCTCAATATTGTCAGGTCTTTTGATAGTCTCTTAAATTCTAATTCTTGTACCTTTGAATAACCGGTTGTACCGGTTATTAGGAACGTTTTCTTTTTTTTTCTAATATTTTCCATTAATCTCAGTGTGGCTTTAGGTGTTGTAAAATCAATTATTACATCTGAGTTATCGATAAATTCATTTAAGTCATCTTTAACTTCAACACCATAAATACTTTTCCCAATAGATTCATGTCCCTTATTTTCACATAAGGATGTGATCTTTATTTCTGGAAAAAGCTTAGATTCTTTAAGCAAACTATTCCCCATTCTTCCTGTGGGTCCTAAAATTCCAAGTTTTATCTCTTGCATGGCAATTTAATTACTTAATTTTTTAAATCATCCCAAAAATCTCTGACTTTTGAGAAGAATCCATCTCCTTCAGGATTGTTATTATGACCGGATTCTTCTTTAAAGTCTCTAAGTATTTGCTTTTGTTTTTCTGATAAATTTGTGGGAGTTTCAACAATTAGAGAAATTATCATATCTCCGAAAGAAACTGATCTCAATGCGGGCATTCCTTTTCCGCTCAATCTTAATTGATCACCAGTTTGCGTTCCGGTTGGAATTTTTACCTTTGCTCTTCCTCCAGATACAGTCGGAACTTCTACAGAACCTCCGAGAGTGGCTTCGACCATTGATATAGGCACATTGCAAAATATATTATTTCCATCCCTTTCGAATAAAGAATGTTGCTGAATGCTAATAAAAAGGTATAAATCTCCTGGTTGTGAACCACTTTGACCCGCAGCTCCTTCTCCTGAAAGCCTGATTCTACTTCCGTCGTCAACTCCAGTTGGAATACTGACTTCTATTTTTCTGTTTTTTCTTTTCCTTCCCTCACCATTACAACTTTCACAAGGATCAGTGATTACCTGTCCTGAACCACCACAAGATGGACATGTTCTTTCAACAGTAAAGAATCCTTGAGATGCCCTTGTTCTTCCAGAGCCTCCACAAGTTCCACAGTTACTAATTCCTTGAGACTTTTCTGAACCAGTTCCATTACATTTTTCACAACTAACTAAAGTTTCAAATGAAATTTCTTTCTTTACTCCAAGATATGCTTCTCTCAAATCAACCGAAAGTTCATATTTAAGATCTTGTCCTCTTTCTCTCTCTTGTCTTCCAGATCTTCCAGACATATCACCAAAAAAATCTTCAAAAATATCAGAAAAACTTCCAAAGCCCTCAGAAAAACCACCCTGACCAGATTGACCATTACTAAACGCGTCATGTCCATATTGATCATATGCAGATTTCTTTTCTGGAGTTGATAAAACTTCGTAGGCTTCAGAAATTTTTTTAAACTTCTTTTCAGCAGACTGATCACCTGGGTTTCTGTCCGGATGATACTTCATAGCTAATTTTCTATAAGCACTCTTCAAAGCGGAATCATCAGCGTTCCGATCCACTCCTAAAACTTCATAAAAATCTTTCTTAGCCATTAAAAATTAAGCCGACGTTCCTGTTGACTTATCATCATCATTTTTTTTACTCTTCGGTTCAGTAACATCCTCAAAGTCTGCATCTACAACTTTAGCATCTTTTTCTTTAGTTTTAGACTTGCCTTTTCCTTGAGCTTTATTCTGTTTTCCATTATCTGGGTTCTGAGAAGTTGCTTTTTCTTTTTCTGCCTTTTCTTGAGCTTCTTTATAAAGTATTTCACCAAGTTTCATAGAACTTTGAACAAGAGCGTCAGTTTTTTCTTTCAAAACTTTTAAGTCAACCTTTTCGTCCTTGAGAAGTTTTTTGAGATCTTCAAGAGATTTATCAATTTTTATTTTATCTTCTTTTGGTATTTTATTCCCATGCTCTTTAAGATTCTGTTCAGTGCTTGCTACCAGTGAATCAGCATTATTTCTGGCTTCAATTAATTCAAGTTTTTGTTTATCCGCCTCAGCATTTGCTTCAGCATCTTTAACCATTTTCTCAATTTCTTCGTCAGAGAGACCTCCAGATGCTTTAATCTGAATTTGGTGTTCTTTTCCAGTTGCTTTATCCTTGGCTGAAACTTTAACAATTCCATTTGCGTCAATATCAAAAGTAACCTCTATCTGCGGCGTTCCTCGAGCTGCAGACGGAATGCCAACTAGATCAAATTGTCCAAGCAACTTGTTGTCTGCTGCAATTTGACGTTCTCCCTGAAAAACCCTTATGGTAACAGCCGACTGATTGTCCTCGGCGGTTGAGAAGATTTGACTTTTATTGGTTGGAACGGTGGTATTTTTTTCAATCAACTTAGTAAAAACACCGCCTAATGTTTCAATCCCCAATGACAAAGGTGTCACATCAAGTAGTAGAACATCTTTAACATCTCCACTTAGCACACCGCCTTGAACAGCAGCTCCTAGTGCTACGACTTCATCTGGGTTCACGCTTCTATTAGGGTCTCTTCCGAAAAAATTCTTAACCTGTTCAATAACTTTAGGCATTCTTGTCATTCCTCCCACAAGAATCACATCATTGATTTCTCCAGCACTCATACCTGCATCTTTAAGAGCTTGTTTGCAAGGTTCTATGCTCCTATCAATAAGTTTAGAAACAAGAGCTTCAAATTTAGATCTAGAAAGTTTTATATTTAAATGTTTTGGACCTGATGCATCAGCTGTGATAAAAGGTAAATTTACCTCGGTTTGAGGAGCAGTTGAGAGTTCTATCTTAGCTTTTTCTGCTGCTTCCTTTAGCCTTTGTAACG
>MDTB01233959.1_pt1 | contig 13216 bp, 10 predicted proteins | sample 811161 | NCBI WGS metagenome assembly MDTB01 (sample SAMN05326650, study PRJNA326480) | marine metagenome | isolation source: seawater | place: Mediterranean Sea | collected 2009 | reverse complement strand
TATTCCCTCAAGCAAACTTGTGAAGATTGGTATTGATAAATATAAAACTCATTTATTTTTAAAATCGTTAAAAGTTAATCATCCATGGACGTTTCTAGCAAAAGATTATAAAAAAATTCCTAAATTTCCATGTATTGTAAAACCGAGATACGGCAAAGGATCAAAAAGTATATTTTGTTGTAAAAATTTTAAAGAAGCTAAATTCTTTTCTAAATACATGGATGAATTAATATTTCAAGAATTGTTAATTCCATCAAAAAAAGAAGTCACGTGTGCAGTATATAGATTTAAAAATAAGAAAATAAAAGTGATACAGCTTATGAGAAAATTAAAAGAAAGTTATACATCTTGGGCAAAAGTGATTAAAAACCAAAAGATTGAAAAATTGTGTAAAAAAATTTCTGAAGAAATAGATTTTTTTGGTCCTGCAAATTTTCAATTAATCCTAACAAAAAAAGGTCCGATGATTTTTGAAATTAATCCAAGATTTTCATCAACTGTTTTAATGAGAAACTATCTTGGATTTACAGATTTGCTTTGGAGTTTCCAAGAAAAATTTGGTCTTAAGTTAACAGAAAATAAAATTAAAATTGGAAGAATAATATCAAGGTATGATGAAGTAAATTTTTTAAACTAGGTTAAATTCATGAAAAAAAAACTTGTAAAAAATAAAGACGGACTATTAAGTGTTAATAAAAAACCAAGTCAAAAAGAATTAAAAAATCTATATAAAAATCTCTATTATCAGAAAAATCTGTCCAACAGCTATAAAAAAAAATACTCATATGAAGAAATAAAATTTAATGAATTAAATTTTAGATTACCTCAACTTTTTTTTAAAAAAAAACATAAATCAATACTAGATGTTGGGACAGGAGAAGGTTACCTATTAAACTTTTTTACAAAACAAAATTATAAATGTTATGGTGTTGATTATTCAAAACATGGCATAACAAATCAAAATCCAAGATTACTTAAAAAAATAGAATTTGTTAATTGTGATATTATAAAAGATAATTTTTTCATAGGTAAAACATTTGATGTAATTTTTTTAATGAATGTAGCCGAACATGTGCCAAGTTTTAATGCTTTGATTAAAAAAATTTATAAGAAATTAAAAAAAGGAGGTTTATTGATAATTAAAGTTCCTAATGAATATGACATTGTACACAATAAATATCTAAAAAATAATAATTTGAAGAAAGAACAGTTGCAAATATTTAATCCTTTGCATCACTTAAACTATTTTAATAAAGACTCTTTAAAAAAATCTGTATTAAATAACTTTAATCTAAAATGTTTAACAATGTACTCGGATTTTCCTATTGAAATGTTCATTTTAAATAAATTTACTAATTATTATAAAAATAAAAGTTTTGGTAAAAATGCACACGATTTAAGAGTAAAAATAACAAACTTACTAGCTGAACATAATAAGCTTGATAAAATACTTAAGTATTATCAAATCAGTCTTGAAATTGGTTTAGGGAGAGATATTACCGCAGTTTTTGAAAAGTAATCCTTAAACATGTGAAAAAATAAAACTGTATTCTTTTTGCCAAGCAATCTCGTACTTTTTTTCTAAAAGAAATTGATAGGTAATATTGTTTCTTAAATTTTCTTCAGATTCAGAATGAATCTCTACACAAATTAATTTAGGTCTATAAATTTCAAAACTTAAAGACTCCAAGACATCTTTCTCTGTATTTTCCACATCTATATTTAAAAAATCGATAACCTTACCTTTGTATTTTGTTTTGCTCAAAACACTATCTAATGTAGAGCATTCGACATCTGTAGTTTCATAACCATTTGGAAAATTTTTTTTAGCAAAACTTTCATCGGTAGTGTTTAAAACATTCATCTTTCTTCTATAATACAGTGTGATTTTATTTTTTTTTTTGTTTGTTATCGCAAGATTAAAGTTGTAGTCATCTCGTCTTGCAAATTTAAAAAGCTCTGTAGAAAGAGGATTTGCATCTATGTTTATACCGCTCCATTTTTTTTTATGGAGTAAATAAGTGTTGTTCCAAAAGAAAGGATGATAAGAACCAACATCAACATAAAAACCACTGTCTTGATTTTTAAAATAATCTGACACAAACAAATCTTCTCCAAAGCATGAATATTGTTTTTTGGGAAAAAAATTTTTATGTTTCCAATAAAGGTTATAAATATTTGAAAAATATTTATACATTTTTATTTTATGAATTTATTTAAATTTGGCTGAAAATATTTTGGTCCCTTCATTACCTTGCCTTGCTCGTTGTATATAGGTTTTCCGTCTTCACCTAATTTGCTCATATTTGACCTTTGTACTTCATCAAAACATTTGTCCAAATCAATTCCAAAAGCATGTCCAGCCCCATATGTAACATACAAAATGTCTGTAAGTGAATCGGCGACTTCTTTTAAATCTTTATCCTTTAAGGCCTGGGCAAATTCGTCAAGCTCCTCCTTGATAAGATCGTATCTAAGTTTCACTATTTTATCTGAAGGAAATTCACTTTTTGTCTTTACTTCTTGGCCAAAGACTTCCATAAATTTTTTAACGCTATTAAAGTTTGTCATAAAATCTCCACAGTTATTTCTTAATTTATTTACAATTCTCTATGCATAATATAATTTGGTATATCAATGAAATATAGAACGGAATTTGATTCTATAGGCAAAATTAAAGTTCCTGGTGATAAGTATTGGGGTGCATCAACTCAGAGATCCAACAAGTACTTTGATATTGGCGACTTTCTTGTAAGACCAATTTTAATTCGTTCTATAGCTGTCATTAAAAAAGCTGCGGCTATAGTAAATGCACGAAACGGAGACTTAGAAAAGAGAATAAGCAAATATATAGTTAAAGCAGCCGATGAAATAATAAAAGGAAAGCATGACAATCATTTTCCTTTAAAAGTTTGGCAAACAGGTTCCGGAACCCAAACTAACATGAACGTTAATGAAGTAATCTCAAATAGAGCAATACAAATGATGGGTGGTAAAATGGGAACAAAAAAACCTGTTCACCCAAATGATCATGTAAATAAATCTCAATCAACCAACGATGTTTTTCCAACTGCAATGCATATAGCAATTGCCATTAAAGCTAGGAATAAATTATTACCTTCATTAAAACTATTAGAGAAAGAACTGGGTAAAAAAGTAAGAAAATTCGGTAAAGTAGTTAAGTTGGGCAGAACTCATTTGCAAGATGCTACGCCTTTAACTTTGGGACAAGAGTTTTCCGGGTACCACTCTCAATTAAAAAAATGTATCGAAAGAATAGAGAGAGCATTAAACGAAATATACTATTTAGCACAAGGTGGTACAGCTGTTGGTACAGGTCTAAATACTAAAAAAAATTTTGATAAAAAGATCGTAAAAGAAATAAAGAAAATAACTAAACTTCCGTTCAAACCAACAAAAAATAAATTTGCAGCTCTAGCTGCCCATGATTCAATAGTTAACTTTTCTGGAACAATGAACACGACTGCTGTTTGTTTAATGAAAATAGCTAACGATATAAGATTTCTTGGTTCAGGTCCAAGAGCTGGTTACGGAGAATTAATATTACCAGAGAATGAACCCGGTTCTTCGATAATGCCTGGCAAAATAAATCCAACACAATGCGAAGCAGTTACAATGGTTTGTGTAAAAGTAATTGGAAATCATAACGGTATCACCATGGCAGGTTCGCATGGTCATTTTGAATTAAACGTTTTCAAACCCTTAATCATACATAACATACTTCAATCAATAAACATTATGGCTGATTCATCAAAAGGTTTTGCAAATTATTGTATTAGAGGTTTAAGAGCTGATAAAAAAAGAATTAAATCTCTCCTTGATAATTCTTTAATGCTCGTTACAGCGCTATCACCTAAGATAGGATACGATAATGCAGCTAAGATAGCAAAAAAAGCATTGAAAAACCGAACTACTTTAAAGGAAGAAGCTTTAAAAACTGGACTTATAAATGAAAAGGAATTTTTAAGAATTGTAGATCCAAAAAAAATGATCGGACCAGGCAAATAAGTTTTGCTTTGTTAACCTAATGTTTCTTTTGCAAATTTTTTTAATCTAAAAAAATCTGTTATCCCAAGCACACCTTGATCTAAAACAAATTCATTAAAATTTTTTTCTAGGTCTAAAATATCTTTTCTGTCAAATTTTTCTCTATTGTTTGCCACAACATTTTTAAACTTAATTGTATTATTTTTTAAATTTATTTTTCCATTAATAAGGATTGATGCTTCACTTTCACTGAAATTATATATATTAAATTTTCTCAAAAATTTTTTCGAGTTCTGAGAATAAAAATTTAAAGAAAAATCTAAGAATGGTTCTTTATAATTATCAGAGTACAAAATATTAAAATTAATTTTACTCCCCTGGGGTAAGATAGCTGATCCATTTTCGATCCTCATATCTCCATTTTCAAAAATTAATGACATTTTAACATCATTTATTCTGCCTATAAAAGAACTTGTATTTTTCATAAAAATCCTAAATTTTCCGTTAATTTTTTTACTAATACCTGAATTCAAAAAGCCATAATTTTTATCTTCGGGAAAATAATATAGAAGAAATTTTCTTAAATTAATTTGATTAATATCTAAATTTAAATCAAATAAGAGTCCATTCATAAATGAAATTTCGCCACCAATTTTTGAATTAAAAAATTTATTTCTAAAAAAAGACTCATAGATTTTAAATTTATTTTTTCCTTCAAAATTTAATGTGAAGACGCTGTCAAATAATTTAACCTTGGATTTTCCCTTCACTTTGTTCAAATTACTTGATGGATCAAAAATTGCACTTATGGATGTATTTAGTTGAGGAATTTCTAAATCAAGATTTTTTTCTTCATTAATTTTGTTTATAAATTTAAGCCTTACCTTTTTATTTGAAAAATCAGAGCTAAAATCGATTGAATGTTTGTCTTTGTTAAATTTATCCTTTAGATCAACGTTTTGAAATATAACTTTGTTATTTTGATCGTCTAAAAAAAATAATGTACAATTTTTTAAAACGACATCCTTTTCCTTGAGTATGGTAAAATATTTTAGATAATTTTGAAATTCTTTGCTGTCAATTTTTATTATTTCATTAAAAATTAAAAATTTTTTAAAATCCAGATTTTTAATATTTTTTTCACCAAACATTGGGATCAGAAGATAGGCTTGTTCTAAAAATATTTTATTTTTTGAATTGTTAAAATTTAAATTTAATTTTTTAATTTCTAACCTGGGAGTAGGAAAAAATTTATATGATACCTTTCCCTCTATTTCTGTGTTTAACGTAAACTGAGCATTAATTTTTTTTTCAATAATTTTTGTTTGTAAGTTGTAATTTATAAAAATAGGTCTAATAAAGTAAATTGTCGCTATTAATAAAAATAGGGCTGAAATGCCCATTGAGATTGTTTTCTTGTTTAAATGTCTTTTAAAATTATTAACATTTTTTTTATTAAACAATGAACGAGCAATTTTAATTGCTGAATTTTCCATAACGTTGTTTTATAAGCAGTATAGAACTAAAAATAAAGAACTTCATAATGAAAGATTTTTTAAAAATATTAAACGAAGAACAAAAATCTGCTGTATTGAATATTGAGGGACCGAGTTTAGTTGTCGCTGGTGCTGGATCTGGTAAAACAAGGGTATTAACCTCAAAATTAGCTTACATACTAAAACAAAAAAAAGCTTGGCCCAATCAGATTTTATGCGTCACCTTCACAAATAAAGCAGCAAAAGAAATGCGAGATAGGGTTATAAAAATTCTAGGAGGTAAAGAAAATTCTCTAGCTTGGCTTGGAACTTTTCATTCCATAAGTGTAAAATTCCTAAGAAGACACGCTGAAGCAGTAGGTTTGAAAAGTAATTTCACAATTTTAGATACTGATGATCAAAAAAAATTGATTAAAAATATTTGTAAGGGAGAAAATATAGATGCAAAAAAAATATCTCCTCAATTTATAATTGCTTTGATTGACCGATGGAAAAATAAAGGCCTTTTGCCAGATGAAGTGCGTTTAGCCAAAAAAGATATTTTCGAAAATCAAATACTAAAGGTATACAAAATTTATCAAAATAAAATTAAAGATCTAAATGCTTGTGACTTTGGAGATCTAATATTGTATTGCGTAAAACTATTTGAAAAAAACACAGAAATAAAAAATATTTACTCAAATAATTTTAAATACATACTTGTAGACGAATATCAGGACACGAATTTTATTCAAAACAAGTGGTTAAATCTAATCGTTAATAAAAATAAAAATATATGTTGTGTTGGTGATGACGATCAATCAATTTATAGCTGGAGAGGTGCAGAAATTAAAAATTTTCTGAGCTTTGATAAGGTCTATCCTGACTGCAAAATTTTTAGACTAGAACAAAATTATAGATCGACCAAAAATATTTTAGATTCTGCTTCTTTTTTAATTTCACATAATAAGGATCGTTTGGGGAAAAAACTTTGGTCTGACGGTGAAAAAGGTGAAACAGTTAAACTGAACTGCTATAAAAACGGAAGAGAGGAAGCTCAGGGGATTGGTGATATAATTGAAGAAAACATTAAAAAGAAAAATTCTCTAAACAATATCGCTATACTTGTTAGAGCCATATACCAGACCAGAGAATTTGAGGAGAGATTTTTAAAAATAGGCGTCAATTACAGAATCATTGGGGGCATAAAATTCTATGAGAGAGCAGAAGTAAAAGACGCCATTTGCTATTTAAGAATTATAAATCAAAAGTTTGATGATTTAGCCTTTGAAAGAATTATAAACATGCCTCGTAGGGGTTTGGGTGAGACCACAATAAAACAATTGCATGATTTTTCCTCTAAAAATAAAATCTGTCTAGAAGACTCTGCTCACAAACTTCTTCAGCTAAATCAATTTAAACCAAAAACAAGATCTGTAATAAAACATTTTTTAGAGTTAATAAGTAAATGGAGATCTGATCTAAAGAAAAAGAAGCATTATGATTTGTTAAAAATTGTTTTAGATGAGTCTGGCTATTCAGCTATGCTAAAAAACAAAAAAGATCTTGAAAATGAAAATCGAATAGAAAATTTAAAAGAACTTTTAAGAGCAATGCATGACTACGAAAATTTACAAGGATTTTTAGAACATGTTGCGTTAGCTACATCAATTGATCAAGAATGGGAAGATGAAAAAGTGAATATCATGACGATGCATGCTGCGAAAGGTTTGGAATTTGATACGATATTTTTACCAGGATGGGAGGAAGGTTTGTTTCCACATCAAAAATCTTTAGAAGAAAAAGGGGACTTTGCTTTAGAAGAAGAAAGAAGATTGGCTTATGTCGGAATTACCAGGGCAAAAAAAAAGGCTTACATTTCTTTTGCTATGAAAAGATCTTGGCATGGCGAGTGGATGGATAGTTTGCCATCAAGATTTGTAAATGAACTTCCTGAAGAAGGTGTGGAAAAAAATGAAGAACCAGTTAAAGAAATTTCTGATGATTTTGATTTTAATCAGGACAATCTTCTTGGAGACAGTGAAGAATACAGAAGTCCTGGTTGGGCCAGACTAAAAAAAAAATTACTTAGATAATGAAAAATTTTAAAAAATTATTAAAAAAATATAAAATTGACGGATATATAGTTCCAAAAAATGACGAATATTTTAATGAGTACGTAAATTCATCTAATGATAGATTAAAATTTATCTCAAATTTTTCTGGCTCGGCTGGGTTTGCCGTAATTTTAAAAAATAAAAATTATCTATTTGTAGATGGAAGATACACAATTCAAGCGCGATATCAGTCGGGTAAAAATTTTAAAGTTATTACAATACCCGGTAAATTTCCTAAAAATGCATTAAAAACTAATAAAAAAATTGTTCTTGGTTTTGATCCAAAATTGCATACTGAGAAACAATTAAATTTTCTATTTAAAATTAAGAATGTAAATTTAAGATCTATTAATCAAAACCTAGTAGATCTGGTTTGGTCTAAAAAACCTAAAGAGTTGCTAAAACCTTTCTTTTATCTTTCAAGAAAAAATGCAGGCGCAACTACTGAAAAAAAGATTACACGAGTTAAAAATATACTCTTGAAAAATAATGCTGACCATTTGTTGGTAACAGCTCCTGAAAATGTTGCCTGGATTTTAAACATAAGAGGTTATGATACCTCTTACTCTCCTATTCCAAACGCTAGATTATTAATAAGTAATAAAGGAGAAATTAATCTTTTTACAAATCCAAAAAAACTTATCAAAATAAAAAAAATTCTTAAAAATAAAGTTCGTATTCATAAAGAAACGAAGATTGAAAATATTCTATTTCATCTATCAAGAAAAAGTATTTGGCTCGATAGTTTATCTTGCTCATTTTATTACAAGAATATATTGAGCAAAAAAAATAAAGTTATAGAAAAAATAGATCCAATCCATTTTTTTAAATCAATCAAAAATAATACTGAAATAAAAAATATGGAGAAGAGCCATTTAACCGACGGTGTAGCCTTGACTAAATTTTTATTTTGGGTAAAGAAAAACTTTAAAAAGAGAAAGATTACCGAAATATCTGCACAAAAAAAATTAGAAGGCTTTAGAAAAATGAATTCTTCGTACAAGTTTCCGAGCTTTAGTACAATTTCTGGGTCAGGTCCTAATAGTGCTATCATTCACTATAAAGCTTCCAATAAAACAAATCGAGCTCTTAAAAAAGGAGATTTATATTTAGTAGATTCTGGAGGACAATATTCCTTTGGAACTACCGACGTAACAAGAACAGTTTCTTTGGACAATCGATCTAATTATATAAAAGAAATTTATACTCGTGTTTTAAAAGGACATATCGCTGTATCGAATTTTAAAATTAAAAAAAATTCAACAGGTTCGGAGGTAGATCAAAACGCTAGAAAATATTTAAGAAAAATAAAGTTAGATTATCCCCATGGAACAGGTCATGGCGTTGGTTGCTTTTTAAATGTTCACGAAGGGCCACAATCATTGTCGAAAAATAACAAAGTAAATTTAAGAGATGGAATGGTCGTCTCTAATGAGCCTGGATACTATAAAGAAGGTGCTTTTGGTATAAGAATTGAAAATTTAGTCTACATTAAAAAAAACAAGTTTCAGGAATTAACTATGGCTCCTATCGAAAAAGATTTGATAAATAAAAAAATTTTAAATTCAGCTGAAATAAAGTGGATCAATGGTTACCATGAAAAAGTGAAGAAAAATTTATTCAGATTTATGAATTTTCAAGAAAAAATAGACCTTACAAAGGCATGTTCACCTATTTAATAAATCATACCAGCTCTCTTCGTTCATTAAATCTACTTTAAGCTCTTTGGCTTTTTCAATTTTCTTTTTTGTTGGTTTTGAATTTCCAATTACAAGATAATTTAATTTTTTAGAAACTGAGCCAAGAATTTTAGCTCCATTTTCTTCTGCTAAAGCTTTAGCTTCTGATCTGCTCATTTTTTCAAATCCACCTGTGAACATTATATTTTTGTTACTAAGTTTTCCTGTTCTATTTGTTTTTTGAAAATTTTTTATATCAAGAACCAACATTAGCGATTGAATAATTTGAGAATTTTTCTTGTTAGAAAAAAAATCGTCTATAGATTTTATTTGTGTATCCCCAATTCCGTCTAAATCCTCTAAATTTGTTAAAATATCTTTTCTTTTTTTTGCACTGAATAATTCTGAGAATTTTTTTGATTTTTTAAAAAAATTCCCCAAAATTTTTGCATTTTCTTGTCCTATATGCCTGATACCAATTGAATAAATAAATCTGTCTAAAACTATATTTTTTGATTTATTTATAGCGTTTTGGAGATTTTTTATAGAAAGTTTTCCCCAACCTTCTAATTTTTCTATTTTTCCATAATCTAAACTAAAAATATCTGCTGGTGTTCTAACAAGTTTTAATTCCCAAAAATTATCTATTACTTTTTTTCCTAAACCCTCAATATCAAAAGCATCTTTAGATACAATGTGTTTAAGCTTTTCTTTTGCGGTAAAATCACATTCATAACCTCTAACACATCTTCTTACAGCGTCTGTTTTTTTTGTAGTCATGCTAATTTCTTTTTTTGTAGGAGAACCACAGAGACACTTGTCGGGAAAAATAAATTTTTTACTATTTTTATTTCTTTTAGATTTGTCAACAGAAAGCACTTGGGGAATTACATCTCCAGCTCTTTGAATGGTAACAGTGTCTCCTACCCTTATATCTTTTCTATTGATTTCATCTTCATTGTGTAAAGTTGCGTTAGAAACAACTACTCCACCAACTGTTATAGGATCTATTTTTGCCACAGGTGTAATAGCGCCTGTTCGTCCAACTTGGATGGCTATATTCCTAATTGTTGAAGAAGCTTTAACCGATGAAAATTTATAAGCAATAGCCCATCGAGGAGAGTTAGATGTGGAACCAAGTCTTTCCTGCAAATTAAGATCATTAACTTTGTAAACTATACCGTCTACGTCATAATCTAAAGTTGACCTCAAAGCCTCCATATCGGTATGATTTTTTTCAACCTCGTCTATAGAGTTAACTATTTTGCAATGAGAGTTAACTGGAAATCTCCAAGTTTTAAGTTTTTTAAGTAAATCTGATTGGCTTTTAAAAACTTGTGGAATAATCTCTCCAATACCATAAGCAAAAAATTTTAAAGGTATCTTGGCAGTTTCTTTTGAATTCTTTTGTCTTAGAGAGCCACCCGCAGCATTCCGTGGATTAGCGAACTTATCTTTTAATTTTTCAAAGTCTTTTTTACCTATATAAACTTCCCCTCTAACTTCAATAACTTTAGGAGAGTCAGTTAAGCTTTTTGGTATGTCTTTTATGGTTGTTAAATTCTCCGTAATGTTTTCTCCGAAAACCCCATCACCTCTTGACAAACCATAAATTAGTTTTCCATTTTCATATCTTAGTGTGGCAGAAATACCGTCAATTTTTGGCTCAGATGATAATTGAACTTCAGATTTATTATTTAAAAAATTGTTTATTTTCTTTTTAAAATCTATCATATCTTCTTTTTCAAAGGCATTACCTAAAGAAAGCATGGGTTTAGAATGTTTTACTTTTTCAAATTTAGCTGAAGGTTTAAACCCCACTAAATTATCTAAGTTTTCAACTTTTTTTAAAAATGGATATTTTTTAGCTAATTGAATTAACTCCTTTTTTAAAGAGTCAAATTCTAAGTCCGAAACAATTGGGTTATCTTTTTCAAAGTAAGCTCTATTAAAATCAAAAAGCTTTTTTACCTTTTCTTTGTATAGATTTTTAATTTTTTCCTGATTTTTCATCAATAAACAATATCTTCTTAATAGTTCTTTTTATGAGACTTTCATCTTCACTGTCTTTTTTAATGTCAATTGGTTCATAATTCTTATTTAATATTTTATAAGATCTTTCATACCATTCGCTAGAATTATAATTATATCCCAACAAAACAGCTGCGACTTTAGCTTCTTCTTCCAAACCAATTTTATAGTATATTTCAACTAATCTATGTAAGGCTTCTTCTACAAATATTGTTTTATCATAATCCTCCACTATTATTTTTAGTCTATTAATGGCCGGAATCCATTTTTCATTTTTAATATAAAATCTGGCGATCGATAATTCTTTTGCTGCAAGTTGATTAATAACCAGATCCAATTTAAATTTTAAGTCAATCGCATAATCTGTGTCTGGAAATTTTTTAATATAAGACTCTATTTTTTTCTTTGAGATAATAAGTGGTTGTATATCTTTATCCTCATCCAAAATTTGCTCGTAATAACTTATGGCTATCAAATAATGAGCATAGCTAACATAGGGACTTGCTGGATAAATTTTTAAAAATCTTTCTAAGTTTAAAACAGCTTCATCATATAAATTTATATTGTACAAACAATAACTTGACATTAATGCTGATTTTGCAGCCCAATCAATTTCACTAAGCATTCCCTCTGCTTCACTAAATTTTCTTGAAGCATATAAATAATCACCTCTTGTTAAACCGTCTAGAGCTTCTTGATAAATTTGTATTGCTTCTTCGTTTGTTGTTGGAGGTTTAAGTGCTTGGTCTTCTTTTTTTCCACCACATGAAATGAGAAATAAAACTAAAGTAAGAAAAATTAAAATTTTACGCATGTTACTATTAATAACAAAAAAAACACTTCGCGTAAAATGATCTTAAAATTTAAGCGTTTACAGCAAGTCTCTTGTGAAGAGGAAGGATTTTTCTTACGTTTCGCGAAGAAGATTCACTCTCAACGACATCGTAATTACTCTTTTCTGAAAAAATCTTTTTCAAAAATTCGTTTGTTAAAGCATGACCTCCATGAATACATTCTACCGAACCAATAACTCTAGCACCAGACAGCATGAAGTCTCCTGCCAAATCAAGTATCTTATGATTTACAAATTCTTTTGTAGATCTAAGTCCACCTTCGTTGAGAATCTTCTCTCCTTGAACTACAACGGCATTGTCTAACGAACCACCTTTTGCTAAGCCAATAGACTGAATTGCTTTTATGTCTTCATGCAAGCAGAAAGTTCTTGCAGTATAGATATGCTCTAAATTTTTCTCTTTAAAATTTGTACTGTTTGTTTGATTTTGAATTAAAGGACTTTTTTCATAATGTAATGTAAATTTAACTTCGAAGTTATTATTTGTTGGAGTTATATTTATTGATCTATTATCTTCCTTCAATTCTACTTTCTTTTTAATTTTTACAAATTTTCTTTTTCCTTCTAGAATTTTAAGTCCACAATTTTTTATAATCTTAACAAAATCTTTTGCAGATCCATCCATTATTGGAACTTCTGGACCATTTAAATTTACAACTAAATTATCAATACCGCAGATATAAAATGCAGCCATCAAGTGTTCTATAGTTGAAACGCTTGCTCCAAAATCATTTTCTATTTTTGTGCAAAGTTTTGCTGAAGAAACATTCTTAAAATTAGCTATAATTTCATTATTTTTTTTTAAATCAGTTCTTTTAAAAATTATTCCAGAGTTGGAATTTGATGGGATCAAAGTAACATCCACATTTGCGCCTGAATGTAAGCCTATTCCAGAGAAGCTTACCTGGCTTTTTAGTGTTTTTTGATTTTTTTCCCACATGGGAATTTTATACAGAATATAAAATTCGAGTTGAAAACAACTAATATTACAAAAAGCTACAGTATTTTATTAAAAAAAACGCTCAAAAAAACCTGAAATTATTGACTTTTTCT
>MDTB01027919.1_pt1 | contig 13216 bp, 10 predicted proteins | sample 811161 | NCBI WGS metagenome assembly MDTB01 (sample SAMN05326650, study PRJNA326480) | marine metagenome | isolation source: seawater | place: Mediterranean Sea | collected 2009 | reverse complement strand
TGACGAGCCGCGGGCCAATTGCCTGCGAAACGGTGGTGAATTGCGCCGGGATGTGGGGTCGCAGCCTTGGGCTTAAGGCTGGGGTTTCCGTACCGTTGCATGCCGCCGAACATTTTTATGTGGTGACGGAACCCATTCCTGACCTGCAGAAAGATCTTCCCGTTGTGAGGGAACCCTCCGCCTGCAACTACTACAAGGAGGACGCGGGCAAGATGATGGTGGGGATGTTTGAACCGGTTGCCAAGCCGTGGGGGATGCACGGCATTCCCGAAGATTTCGAGTTTGGGACGCTTCCGGAAGATGTCGAGCATATTGAAGAACAACTGAATAGTGCAATCCAAAGGATCCCGGTGCTTGGAGAGACGGGTATCAAGATTTTCTTTAATGGCCCTGAGAGCTTTACCCCCGATAACCGATACTGGCTGGGGCCATCAATTGAGGTGCCAAACTTTTTCCTCGCAGCGGGTTTTAATTCGATCGGTATTCAGTCAGCCGGCGGGGCCGGCAAGGTGCTAGCGGAATGGATCGTGAATGGAGACCCCCCGATGGACCTGTGGGATGTAGATGCCCGGCGGATGATGCCGTTTCAGGTCAATCGGGAATATCTTCACGACCGGACGGTTGAGGCACTCGGACTGCTTTATGCGATGCATTGGCCGTTTCGCCAACCGGAGACCGCGCGGGGAGTCCGAACTTCTGTTCTGCATCAGCGGCTGACTGATCTGGGTGCCTGTTTTGGGGAAACGGCGGGGTGGGAGCGTGCTAACTGGTTTGCGCCAAAAGGGGTTGAACCAGTCTATGAGTATTCGTACGGGCGACAAAACTGGTTCGATCACTCGGCACGTGAGCATCGCAGCGTACGCGAGAATGTCGGTGTCTTCGACATGAGTTCTTTCGGGAAGTATCTTGTGCAAGGACGAGATGCCTGCCAAGTGCTGGAGCGTGTCAGTGCAAACCGCATGGATGTCGATCCTGGACGGGTCGTCTACACTCAGTGGCTCAACGACGATGGCGGAATTGAAGCGGATCTCACGGTCACTCGACTCAGTGACGAGGAGTATCTGGTGGTCACTGCGGCCGCTTCGCAGACGCGCGATCTCCATTGGCTGAAAAGCAGTATTCGTCCGGGTGAGCATGTATTTGCTACGGACGTTACCAGCGCCTACAGCGTCCTGAGTGTCATGGGTCCCCGATCAAGGGAGATGCTTCAGACCCTGACGCCGACACAACTGTCAAGCGAAGCTTTCCCTTTTGGCACTTCCCAAGAGATCGAGATGGGCTATGCACTCGTCAGAGCAACCCGGATCTCCTACGTAGGAGAACTGGGCTGGGAGATTTACGTTCCCAGCGAATTTACCTTAGACGTCTTCGATCGACTCGCTGATGTGGGTCAGGAATTTCAACTCCAGCCCGCGGGGCTGCATGCCCTAAACAGTTTGAGAATAGAAAAGGCATACCGTCACTGGGGTCATGATATTGGCCCGGACGATAACCCCTTTCATGCAGGTCTCGGCTTTGCGGTCGATCTGGACAAACCTGGCAGTTTCAGGGGCCGCGATGCCCTTCTGCGCGCGGTCGAAACACCGCTTAGGCGTCGATTGGTACAGTTTCTTCTCCAAGATCCGACCTTCATGCTGTACCACGAGGAACCCATATGGCGTGACGGCGTTCGGATTGGCCGGACCACATCAGGAATGTATGGGCATACGCTGGGCGGGTGCGTAGGTCTGGGGTATGTTGAGTGCGATGAGGTGATTGATCGCGCTTTCGTGTCAGAGGGGAGCTGGGAAATCGAGATCGCTGGCGAGCGCGTTAGCGCTACGGCAAGCCTGTCACCGATGTACGATCCCCGATCGGAAAGGATAAAAACCTGAGATGCCAAGTACCGAGAAACTGTTTCAGGATGATGCATACCTGCAAGAATGCACCGCAAAGGTTACGGCAGTCTTTGACCAGTCCGTAGTCCTGGATCGAAGTGTGTTTTACTGTCAAGGGGGCGGCCAGCCTGGTGACACCGGAGAGTTTGTTCTGTCTGATGGGCGGACCAGCGAGGTGATTGATACCGTCCCGCAGGTAGAAACCGGAGACCAGTTACATGTGCTTGCGGACGGGGCAGCGCTCCCTCAGGTTGGGGAAGAACTGCGTGCGCGAATCAACTGGGATCGGCGCTACCGCTTCATGCGGATGCATAGTTGCCTGCACATGCTTTGTGCTGTCATCGATGCACCCGTTACAGGAGGGTCTGTAAGCGATGGGCGTGCCCGGCTGGATTTCGATCTCCCAGATCCGGTAGACAAAGCTGAGGTGACCGCAGCACTCAACGAACTTATTCAACGGGACCAACCGAGGAATCTTCGTTGGATAACTGACGCCGAACTTGAATCTCAGTCGGCGTTGGTGCGCACGATGTCGGTCAGTCCGCCGCGGGGGCAGGGAAAGGTACGGCTGGTTGAATTTGAGGGTATCGACCTTCAGCCCTGTGGTGGGACGCATGTGGCTAGATCGGGCGAGATAGGCGAGGTTCGGGTCTCAAAAATAGAAAAGAAGGGAAAACAAAACCGCCGGGTTATCGTGGAGTTTGCCGGACGGTAGCCCTCTCGAGACGCGTCATGCTACTGCAGTCAGATGTTTGAATCCGGCACCGCGTTTTTCTTTTTGGTAATGAAGTCGCGTAGCCCCTCGTCGATTCCGTCATCGATGGTCGGAGCTTCATAGTTAGCCAGCATTTTTTTCCAGGTTACATTGGCCCGTTGTGCCGCATCGAGCGCGCCTTCTGCCTGCCACTGCTCAAAGCTGTTGCTGTCGGCGGTTGTGGAGCGATAGAACGCGGTTTCGAAGTTGGCTTGAGTGTGGGCGCATCCCAGGAAATGGTTTCCGGGACCAACCTCGGCAAGGGCGTCCATAGCCTGGCCGTTCAAGGAGTCATCAATTCCCGATAAGAAAACTTCAATCATCCCGGCTTGGTCTGCGTCGAGAATAAATTTTTCGTAACCCATGGCGAGACCGCCCTCTAGCCAGCCAGCAGTGTGGAGCATGAAATTGACTCCGGCGAGCATAGCGCTCTGGAGAGTGTTCGCAGACTCATAGGCTGCTTGTGCATCCGGGAGCTTGGAAGCACATAGCCCGCCGCCACTCCGGAACGGGACTCCGAGTCGCCGGGCAAGGGCTGCGCAGATGAAGATAACCATACTGGGTTCAGGGGTGCCGAAAGTCGGTGCACCAGACTGCATCGACACCGCACTGGAGAAAGTGCCAAATATGACGGGCGCGCCGGGCCTGACCAGCTGGGTAAAACAGATGCCGGCCATTGCCTCAGCCAAAATTTGAGTACAAGTGCCCACGATCGTAACCGGGGACATTGCGCCGGCAAGGATGAACGGAGAGATGACAGTCGCCTGATTATTCTGGGCATAAACCCGGGCGGCCCCAAGCATGGTCGCGTCGAAGGTCATGGGAGAGTTCGCATTGATAAGGCTTGTCACCACACAATTCTGGTCAACAAACTCCTCGCCAAAAACGATTTTCGCCATGTCAACCGTATCCTGTGCCCGAGATGGTTCCGTAACGGAGCCCATAAATGGCTTATCGGAAAGTCTGAGATGGCTATACACCATATCGAGATGTCGTTTGTTTACCGGGAGATCGACCGGTTCGCAGACCGTTCCCCCAGAGTGATGCAACGAAGGACTGAGATACGCCAGTCGAACAAAGTTCTCAAAATCCGCCAGCGTGGCATAACGCCTTCCCTGATCCAGATCGTGCACGAACGGGGGCCCATAGGCAGGGACCAGCACACAGTGGTTACCGCCGATGCGTACGTTGCGTTCAGGATTTCGCGCAAACTGGGTATATTCACTGGGTACGCTTTGGTTAATGATTGATCGGCACATACCTTTGGGGAATCGCACCCGCTCGCCATCGACAGTGGCTCCGGCCACTCGAAAACGCTCCAGCGCGTCGGGATCATCTCGGAAGTCGATGCCTGTCTCTGCGAGCAGGGTTTCCGCGTTTCGCTCGATCAGGTTCAGCAGTTCTTCACTGGCCAGTTCGAACGGCGGTATGCGCCGGGTAATATATGGAATCCCTGCGCGGGTGGCGTTTACGCGCTTCGCCCGCTTCTCGGAGCGTGCACTTCCTCTGGAACGACGTCCTTCTTGACTCATAACGAATACCAAATCTTCAGTAGTTGGATTATCCAGCCGGTCAGTTAAAGCAGATTCTAAAAGAACGACATTCATATAGCCCCAATCGCCAGAGAGCATTGGGATAGCTCGCGGCGAGCCCCATTGAGGCCGGTATTGCGTAGAAATCCGGCGCATTTGGAGAGATCCATGGTCGATGGCCCGTAGACTCGGACCCAGACGGAAAATAGAATACGCCCTTCAATGTCCAGCGCCAACGGGGTCGAATTGCCCGGGGCATGGATCTCGGAAGTAATCGTAACAGTAACCACGAGATGTGAAAGCATGAAAGTACTCGTCCCAATCAAACGCGTGATCGACGCGAATATTAAAGTGCGCGTCAAAGCTGACAATAGCGGTGTGGAGCTCAACAACGTCAAGATGGCAATGAATCCTTTTTGCGAGATTGCGGTGGAAGAAGCGATCCGCATGCGCGAGGCAGGCACCGCAGAGGAGGTGATTGTCATCGCGGTGGGGCCTAGCCAGAGTCAGGAGACCCTGCGTACCGGATTGGCGATGGGGGCCGACCGGGCAATTCTGGTTGAGACGGACCCTATCCCGGAACCGCTGGCGATTGCAAAGCTCCTGAAGGCGGTTGTGGAGAAAGAAGGTCCGGGCATGATTATCCTCGGGAAGCAGGCTATCGACGGTGATAACAATCAGACCGGTCAGATGCTTGCAGGTTTGCTTAACTGGTCGATCGGATCATTTGTATCGAAGCTGGCGGTTGAAGGCGCAACGGTGAAGGTGACCCGAGAGGTAGACGGTGGCCTTGAAAACGTTGATCTCGTTGCCCCCGCGGTAATCACGGTAGATCTCCGTCTTAACGAACCTCGCTACGCTTCATTGCCGAATATCATGAAAGCTAAGAAAAAGCCGCTGGATACTCACACCCCGGAAGAACTCGGCGTTGATGTCAGCCCCAGGCTTGAAGTATTGCAGGTGGTGGAGCCCCCGGCGCGGGCTGCTGGAGTTCGGGTCAGCAGCGCTGACGAACTTGTGGATAAACTTCGAAACGAAGCAAAGGTGATCTGATGAGTATCTTGGTTATAGGAGAACATGATAACGAGAGCCTCCGTCCGTCGACGCTGAATGTCGTTACTGCGGCTAAAGTACTCGGTGATAGCGTTGATGTCTTGATTGCGGGCAGTAACTGTCAAGCAGCAGCCGAGGAAGCTGCGACCGTCTCCGGAGTTGCGAGAGTATTGATGGCAGATGATCCCGCGCTTGCAGATGGCTTGGCTGAGAACGTTGCGCCACTGATCCAGTCCATCGCGCAGAACTACTCGCATGTTCTGGCACCCGCCACAACATACGGTAAAAACCTGCTTCCGCGGGCTGCCGCGCTGCTGGATGTGCAGCAGATTTCGGACATTAGCGCTATCGAAAGCGAAGACACTTTTGTCCGTCCAATTTATGCGGGCAATGCCATGGCTACCGTGCGCTCGAGCGATAGCTTGAAACTGATAACGGTGCGGACCACCTCCTTTGAGGCGGCTGAGCAGGCCGGGTCTTCGTCGATAGAGGCGGTCTCGGGAGGCGTTGATGCGCAACTGTCGACCTTTGCGGGTGAAGAGCTCACTCGGTCAGAGCGTCCGGAACTTACCACAGCAGATATCATCGTTTCCGGCGGCAGGGGGATGCAGAGCTCAGAGAATTTCGCAATGCTGGAGGCGTTGGCGGACAAGTTAGGTGCCGCCGTTGGAGCCTCGCGGGCGGCAGTCGATGCCGGCTATGTGCCTAACGACTATCAAGTGGGACAGACGGGTAAAGTGGTGGCGCCGAGCGTTTATATCGCCGTGGGGATTTCTGGCGCGATTCAACATCTTGCGGGTATGAAAGATTCCAAGATCATTGTAGCCATCAATAAGGACGAAGAAGCCCCGATTTTCCAGGTGGCTGACTATGGCTGGGTGGCAGACCTGTTTGAGGCTGTCCCGCAACTGGATTCTACGCTGGAGTCGACCCCGACTTAAGCGCGTCGGTTTGCGTTTGCCTGTAGAGGGTTTTGAAAAAGGTGCGCCCCGGTTGACCGGGGCGCGCGCCACTGAACAGACCTCAAAAACAGCCGGTCGTAGGAGGGCTCAGGTACGTCCGTGTACGCTGGACTCCGCGAATAATGGCGTTAACAGTGTTGCAGACCGGATCACCTGGTTCCGTGAAGCAGGTCACAGCACGGGAATTGTGGTTATGAGGGCAGATCCAGGCTGTCAGATTCCGAGTACCTTGATCAGTTCTGGCGTGTTAGACACAATCCAGCGCGCCCCCCAGGACTTTGCATCTTCAGGCCGACTGTAGCCCCAGGTTACACCAACCGTCGCCATGCCTGCCGCCTGTCCAGCGAGGACATCCCGCTGGTCGTCACCGACAAACACCGTATTCGATGGCTTGACCCCAATGACCTCGCATGCGTGCAACAACGGCAGGGGATCAGGCTTGGCCCGGCATAGGGTATCACCACTGACCACAACTTCGGCGCGTCGTTCGAGCTCCAGCTGGTTTAACAATGGAGTGGTAAATCTTGCGGGCTTATTTGTGACGATCCCCCAGGGGATCTGCCGGGACTCTAGCCTTTTAAGAAGGCAATCTATACCGGAGAAAAGGCGGGTCCGGACACAGACGTTGCTGGCATAGGCGTCGAGCAGTTGCTGTCGGTACGGGCTTGAGTTCGCCTCCTCAGCGGTCATGTGTAGACTTTTCTGGATAAGTCCGATGCTACCCTGTGCCACCCACCATCGCGCCGTTGTAAGTTCCACTTCCTCCCGGTCATTCGACGACAGAACTGAATTTAACGCGGCGACAAGATCGGGCGCGGTGTCGGCAAGAGTGCCGTCGAGATCAAACAGTACGCAATCTGTCGTGCAATCTGTTCCGGGGGATAACACGGATAGCCTCAGGAAGAAGTGCCCTGTAAATAGTGGGAAATGTAGTTCACAGCCACTCCGTCCCCAAGCGTGTAGCGTTTTGAAAGGGGGTTGTAATGCATGCCGGTAATGTCGGCCATTGAGAGGGACGCGCGTCTTGCCCAAGAGTCCAATTCGGCTGGGCGGATAAACTTTTTGTAGTCGTGAGTGCCTCTTGGAAGCAAGGATAAGACGTACTCTGCACCCACAATAGCGAACAAGAATGCCTTGAGGTTGCGGTTGATTGTGGAGAAGAAAATGCTTCCTCCGGGCCGCAAGAGCTTCGCACAGGCCGCAACCGTACTTGCGGGATCGGGAACGTGTTCAAGCATCTCTAAGCAGCAGATCAGGTCAAAACCTTCCTCCTGCTCATCGACGAGTGACTCTACTGTTGTGTGTCGGTAGTCGATCGAGACGTCGCTCGAAAGTGCGTGTAACCGCGCAACGCTGATCGGCGCAAGACCTGCATCGATGCCGACCACCCGGGCCCCTTTTATAGCGAGACTCTCCGACAGGATTCCCCCGCCACAGCCGACATCGAGAGCACGCGCGCTGGCGAGGGAGACCCGTTCGTCTATATAGCCAACGCGGAGCGGGTTGATTGCGTGCAGTGGAGCAAACTCACTCGCTGGGTCCCACCAGCGAGAAGCTAAGGTCTCAAATTTCAGCAGTTCGTGAGGGTCTGTGTTTTGCATTAGCATCTCTGATTGAGAAAGGAATTGTAGCCCGCGTCTGCAAATGGAACGTGATCTTCTTGGTAAAGGATAGGTATTTTCTTGTTTCCCGGAAGGACTCGCGCTAAAATACCAGGTTGCGGTGCGGGGTGGAGCAGTCTGGCAGCTCGTCGGGCTCATAACCCGAAGGTCGTAGGTTCGAATCCTACCCCCGCTACCAAATGTTGTGATCCGGGACCCCGCAGCAGCGGGGTTTGTTTTTGGGGGTCGCTGGCACCGGGAATCCGGGTTGCCGAAGGGTGGAGCGGAGTTTGTGGACAACAGCGTAATCCGAAAACTACTGGAGCCTGTCGTTGAAGACATGGGATACGAACTGGTGATGGTTGAGTTAACGGGGTCGTCCTCAGGGGGGCAGGTGCTACGGGCGTTTATCGACGCCCCGGGTGGTATTTTGCTGGAGGACTGTGAGCAGGTAAGTCGTCAGGTCAGCGCCATTCTTGATGTGGAAGACCCGATAAAGGGGGAATACTCCCTGGAGGTGTCCTCCCCCGGGGTTGACCGACCGTTAGTTCGGCCTGAGCACTTTCACCGGTTTCAGGGCAGTCAGGTGAAAGTGCTGATGCGGGAGGCTTGTCTCGGCCGACGCCGATTTACCGGCTTTTTGGCCGAGGCGGGATCTGAGTTTGCGGTGGTAGAAGTCGATGGCGAGGCCTATGAACTCTCTTACCAGGGAATGGAAAAGGCCAATCTGGTTGGCCTGGATTGATCGCAGCGCAACGTTGAAAGGGAACAGAATCGCAGCGCTTGGGAGTAGCAATAGATGACCAAAGATGAAGTGTTAATGATGGCGGACGTGTTGTCCCGAGAAAAAGAAATTGATCGGGAGATCGTGTTTGAGGCAATCGAGGCGGCTCTCGCCACTGCAACCCGGAAGCGTCACCGTGAAGATATGGAGGTCCGTGTACAGATTGACCGGAGTAGCGGCGACTATGAGGCCTTTCGTCAGTGGGAAATCGTCGAGGACGATGCGGCTGTAGAAAACCCCGCTCGCCAGATGACATTTGCTGCCGCGGAAATCAGTTACCCAGAGGACAGTCACGAGATCGGGGGCGTCGTCGAAGAGCCTCTGGAGACGGTGGCGATATTTGGTCGTATTGAGGCGCAGGCGGCCAAACAGGTGATCAGCCAGAAGGTCAGGGAGGCTGAGCGCGCCCGGGTCCATGAAGAGTTCAAGGATCGGGTAGGGCAGATGGTGCAAGGGGTGGTCAAGCGGGTTGGTAATCGTGAGGCGATTATTGATCTCGAGGGAGTGGAGGCGTCTCTGCCCCGCTCAAACTGGATTGACCGGGAGATTCTACGAAATGGTGATCGCGTCAAATCAATTTTGACGGAGGTTCGATCCGAGCCCCGGGGCCCACAACTGATCCTCGATCGCCGTTGTCCGGAACTGGTGATCAAGCTCTTTCAATTGGAGGTACCCGAGGTGGGTCAAGGCGTCATCGAGATTTTGGGGGCGGCAAGGGATCCAGGCTCAAGGGCTAAGATCTCGGTACGTTCGCAGGATAATCGGATCGACCCGGTGGGGGCTTGCGTTGGTATTCGCGGGGCGCGGGTACAGAGTGTATCCAATGAAATCAATCTTGAACGAATCGATATCATTACCTGGGTCGACAGTCCTGCCGAATTTGTAATTAAGGCGTTGCAGCCAGCCGAAGTAGACTCGATTTTGGTCGATGAAGAGTCACGTTCAATGGATGTTGTGGTCGAAGAGAGTCAGTTGTCGCTTGCGATTGGACGCGGTGGACAGAATGTCCGCTTGGCGTCTGAGTTGAGCGGGTGGGAGCTTAATATTATGACCGACGAGGCGGCTGCGGAAAAAGCAGAACAGGAAGCCCAACAGGCGGTCGAGCGACTCATGACCCAGCTCAATATCGATGCTGAAGTCGCTGGGGTTCTGGTCGAAGAAGGCTTCGTTACGCCGGAAGAGGTTGCCTATGTCCCGGTTCAGGAACTTCTGGACGTGGAAGGGTTTGATGAGGACTTAGTCGAACAACTTAGGGTACGTGCACGCGACTTCCTTGACATTCGTGAGATTGCGGAACTGGAGAAGAGTCGACCAGAAGCAGATCTTCAATCTATGGAAGGAATGGATGCTGAAACCGCAACATTGTTCGCGGGCAATGGTATCCGTTCAATGGAGGATCTTGCAGAGTGCGCCACGGATGAGCTCGTTGAAATGACCGGCATCGATCCGGAGCGGGCAAGTGAGTTGATCATGACGGCGAGAAAGCCATGGTTTGAAGAGGCGGCTGACGCGCTGGACACTGCAGCCTCTAGTTAATCGTTCACGGTAAATACCTATGCCTGTCGTACCCATAAAGAAATTGGCCGAGCAGATCGGCGTCCCCCCAGAAAAACTGCTGCAGCAACTGGCTGCGGCCGGTGTCTCCGGAAAAGACACCGACGGCATGCTGGATGACGATGAGCGAAGTACGCTCCTCGAATATCTCCGAGGCGGGAAGTCAGCGGTCGCGGCGGTGAAACCGCAAGAAAAAGTGACTCTGAATCGTCGGACGACAACTGCCGTGAAACAGAATTCACGAACCGGTGGATCAAGGACCGTGCACGTCGAGGTCAAGAAGCGTCGTACCTATGTGCGCCGTGGTGAACTTCAGCGCCAGCAGGAAGAGGCGGAACAGGTAGCGCGCGAGGCAGAAGAAGCTAAAGAACGCGAGAAGCAAGCGCAACTGGAAGCCGAGGAACAAGCGAAGCTGGAGGCGGCAGCTGCCGCTGAAGCGCAACAGCAACGCGAGGCAGAAGAGGCTGCGAAAGTCTCCGAGCAAGGAGTGCCGGCAGAGGTCTCAGGCGCCGAGACGCCGTCAGCGACCCCCGTGCCGCCCGACGGGGACAAAGCCGCCGGACGACGTGAAGACAAACCCAAGAAGCGCAAAGGGAAAGGCCGCGCGGGAGGCGACGGGGAGCTTCACCTTGCCGAGGGGAAGCGTGGGAAACGCAGACCTCGACAGCCGATCAAGCCCAGAAGACTTACCTCCACTACGGCCGGGCAGCATGCCTTCGAGAAACCCACGGAGCCTGTCAGTCGGGAGATCTCCATCCCGGAGACGATCAGTGTTGCCGAGTTAGCGCAGTCGATGTCGATCAAGGCCGCAGAAGTTATCCGCGTCCTGATGGAGATGGGCAGTATGGTAACGATTAATCAGGTGTTGGACCAAGATACCGCGATGTTGGTTGTCGAGGAGATGGGTCACAAAGCCGTTTCGGCCGACCTAGATGATCCAGAAGCAATGTTGACTGCCGATGAAAGCGCGGATGACCGTCCCGTTGTCGGCCGAGCACCGGTGGTGACAGTCATGGGGCACGTGGATCATGGGAAAACGTCGTTGCTTGACTATCTCCGGAAAACCAAAGTGACCGCCGGGGAGGCTGGAGGCATCACCCAGCACATTGGCGCTTATCGGGTGGCTACAGAGAAGGGTACCGTAACGTTTTTGGATACCCCGGGTCACGAAGCGTTCAGCGCGATGCGTTCTCGCGGAGCGCAAGTCACGGATTTGGTGATTCTCGTCGTTGCGGCGGATGACGGCGTAAAACCCCAGACCATTGAGGCGATCAGTCACGCACGACAAGCGTCGGTGCCCATGATCGTCGCCATCAATAAGATGGATAAGGAAGATGCCGACCCGGACCGTGTGAAACAGGAGTTGGCGACCCAAGAGGTGATTCCTGAAGATTGGGGGGGTGACACATTGATGAGCCCGGTCTCGGCCATTACCGGTGACGGCATCGACGCATTGCTGGAATCGGTCCTGTTGCAGTCCGAGATGCTGGATCTCACGGCACCTGACGAGGGTGTCGCATCGGGGACTGTGGTTGAAGCGCGGCTTGATCGAGGCAAAGGCGTGGTCGCCACGCTATTGGTTGAAAAAGGCACCCTGAAGAAGGGCGACATAGTGATCGCCGGTCGTGAATTTGGTCGAGTGCGTGCGATGACTAGCGATTCAAATGAGCCAGTCAAGGCTGCAGGGCCCTCCACACCGGTGGAAGTTCAGGGTCTCGGTGCCGTTCCAGATTCGGGTGATGAATTCTCTGTGGTGACAGACGAGCGCCGAGCCCGCGAGATCACCAGTTATCGTCAGTCGAAATTCAAAGAGGTCAAACTCGCGCGACAGCAGAAAGCCAAGCTGGACAGCATGTTCAGTGAAATGGGTGAAGGTCAGGTCAAAACGCTAAACGTCATCATCAAAGGAGATGTCCAGGGGTCGGTCGAGGCTTTAACCGAGTCGTTGGAAAAACTAAGCACTGACAAGGCTAAAATTGCTGTGGTGCATGCCATGGTCGGGGGTATTAACGAGTCTGACGTCAATCTTGCTGGTGCTTCAGAGGCTATCATCATTGCCTTTAATGTCCGGGCAGACGCTACTGCTCGAAAACTGATTGAGAGCGAAGGGATTGATGTGCGCTACCACAACGTTATCTACGATGTCGTGGACGAAGTGACTATCGCACTCGCCGGGATGCTTGCGCCGGTTATTCGCGAACAGGCCGTTGGCCTTGCTGAGGTACGCGATGTATTCCGGGTGGCGAAGATGGGTGCCGTTGCAGGCTGTCGGGTTATCGAGGGTGAGGTAAAGAGAAATCTTCCGGTCCGTGTATTACGAGAGAACGTCGTAATTTTTGATGGGCACATTGACTCACTGAAGCGTTTTAAAGAGGACGTCAGCGAGGTCAAATCAGGCTTTGAATGCGGTATCGGCGTTAAGAACTACAACGATATCAAGCCTGGCGATCAGATCGAGATCTACCAAACGGTTGAACAGGCTGCGACGCTGTAGCGGGGCGCAGGGACTATTGTGCAAGGCGTCGATCGTACACGCCGGATCGGGCGCGTTCTGCGTAAGGAACTCGCGGCGATCATTCCCCGTGAGGTGGACACCGCAGCCTTGGGCCTGGTTTCCATCACGGCGGTTACCGTCAGCAAGGACATGCGTCACGCTCGCGTTTACGTCACAGCGCTTGGCGCTAAGGTGTCTCAAACGGAAGTTGCAAACTATCTTAACGCTCAGTCGGGAACATTGCGGTGGGCATTGGGACAGCGGGCGGAATTACGCCGAACCCCGGAACTCATTTTTGAGTATGACGCAAGCATTGAGCGCGGGGCCGAAATGTCAAAACTCATTGACGACATCCAAGAGCCTCAAGACAAATCCGGTGGAGACTAGCCATGGGCCGTAGGAAAAGAAAGCCCTCGGGGGACCCTGTGGATGGTATCTTGCTGTTGGACAAGCCAGACGGCATCACCTCTAACGACGCGTTACAGCAGGCAAAAAAACTTCTCGGGGCACAGAAGGCAGGACACACGGGCAGCCTCGATCCTATCGCGACGGGCTTGCTGCCCTTGTGCTTCGGCGCATCGACCCGCTGGTCCGGCTATTTCCTG
>MDTB01222914.1_pt1 | contig 13217 bp, 11 predicted proteins | sample 811161 | NCBI WGS metagenome assembly MDTB01 (sample SAMN05326650, study PRJNA326480) | marine metagenome | isolation source: seawater | place: Mediterranean Sea | collected 2009 | reverse complement strand
GGGCGTGTGCGGGGCTTGGGTTCGGCGAAGTCCGGTTATGAACATTGGTGGGCGCAACGAGTAACCGCTGTTGCTTTGGCCCCACTGACGCTGTGGTTTATTTATTCGGCGCTCGCGCTGGCTGGCGCGGAATATGCGGTGGCGAAAGCATGGTTGGCGACGCCATTGAACGCTATTCTGATGGTACTTTTAGTAATCGCAACCTGCCATCATGTGCAATTGGGATTACAGGTGATCGTCGAGGACTATATTCACGGTGAAGCAACGAAGGTTGCCACCTTGGTTGTAATAAAACTTGGCTGCTTTTCATTGGCGGTGGCCGCAATTTTTTCTGTTTTTAAAGTTTCCTTCGGAGGGTGATCAGATGGGTCAGGCATATCCGATTACGGATCACGAATATGATGTTGTTGTTGTTGGTGCCGGCGGTGCAGGTTTAAGAGCGACTGTCGGTCTTGCTGAGGCAGGTCTAAAGACAGCCTGTATTTCGAAAGTATTTCCGACACGCAGCCATACAGTTGCAGCTCAGGGTGGTATGTCCGCTTCGCTGGGTAATATGGGCGAAGACGATTGGCGTTGGCACATGTATGACACGGTTAAGGGTGCCGACTGGCTCGGTGATCAAGATGCCATCGAATTCATGTGCCGAGAAGCTGTGCCTGCGGTCATTGAATTGGAGCATTATGGTGTGCCTTTCAGCCGTACCGAAGAGGGCAAAATTTATCAACGTCCGTTTGGAGGTATGACCACGAATTATGGAGAAGGAACGGCGCATCGCACCTGTGCGGCTGCAGACCGGACAGGACATGCGATCTTGCACACGCTGTATCAGCAATCGCTCAAACATTCGGTCGAGTTCTTTATCGAATATTTCGCGTTAGACCTCATTAAGAATGACGACGATGAAATTGCCGGTGTGATGGCGTGGAATTTAGATGATGGCACCATCCACAGGTTTAAAGCAAAGATGGTTATTATTGCGACGGGCGGCTACGGGCGGGCCTACTTCTCAGCGACGTCGGCCCACACTTGTACCGGGGATGGCGGCGGTATGGTGCTGCGCGCAGGATTGCCATTGCAGGATATGGAATTTGTGCAATTCCATCCCACAGGAATTTACGGGGCGGGCTGTCTCATCACAGAAGGTGTCCGCGGCGAAGGGGGCTATGTAACCAATTCCGAAGGTGAGCGGTTTATGGAACGCTATGCGCCCTCGGCAAAGGATCTTGCCAGCCGCGACGTGGTCAGTCGCTCAATGACCATCGAAATTCGTGAGGGGAGAGGTGTTGGTGCGGAGAAAGACCACATTAACCTGCATTTGGAACATCTTGATCCAGATGTTATCGAAGAACGGCTGCCAGGCATCTCTGAAACCGCGCGTATTTTCGCAGGTGTAGATGTTAATAAAGAACCAATCCCAGTAATTCCCACGTGCCATTATAATATGGGTGGTGTGCCGACAAACTATGCGGGCGAAGCTCTAACCATGAATGGTAGCGAAACGACAATCCCCGGCCTCATGGCGATTGGTGAAGCGGCGTGCGTCTCGGTTCATGGTGCAAATCGATTGGGCTCTAATTCACTTCTGGACTTGGTTGTCTTTGGCCGAGCGGCCAGCCAGCAATGCGCTGAAGTGGTAGATGCCAACGCGACGCATAAACGGTTGCCCGATAATGCAGGCGAGGCCACGCTGGAACGGTTCGATAAATTGCGTCATGCCAAAGGAAGTGTTTCGACAGCGTCACTTCGGCTAGAAATGCAGCGCGTCATGCAGAGTAATTGTGCCGTATTTCGAACCGGCGAAGTGTTGCAAGAGGGCGTAGACCTGATGAAAGAGGCTTGGGCGAAACGCGACGATATTGGTGTTAATGATCGCTCTATGATCTGGAACTCCGATTTGGTTGAGACGCTTGAAATGGAAAATTTACTCAGTCAGGCGATGGTCCAAGTGGTGAGTGCCAATGAGCGGAAAGAAAGCCGCGGCGCTCATGCACGTGAGGATTTTCCCGATCGTGATGATGACGAGTGGATGAAACACACGTTGGCCTGGTGCGACGAAAATGGCGACGTCGAATTGAAATACCGTCCGGTGGTAATGAAAACTATGACCAACGAAGTTGGGGTTTTCCCGCCTAAAGCGCGCGTTTACTAGGATTTTTAAGGAAAGAGGCGAGCGATGGCTGAATTTACCTTACCCGCAAATTCGAAAGTTGATACCGGCAAAAAATGGTCGGCGCCTGATGGGGCTAAGAATTTAAAAACCTTCAAAATCTACCGTTGGGACGGAGATAGTGGAGAGAATCCAAGGGTTGATTCCTACGAGATTGATATGGATACATGCGGGCCAATGGTTTTGGACGCATTAATCAAAATAAAAAACGAGGTTGATTCCACCGTAACCTTCCGGCGGTCTTGTAGAGAAGGTGTATGCGGATCTTGCGCCATGAATATCGATGGTACTAATACGCTGGCTTGTACAAAGTATATTTCCGAAGTTGGCGGTGATGTGAAAGTTTACCCGTTGCCGCACATGCCGGTGGTAAAGGACCTAGTGCCTGATCTGAGCACTGTTTACGCTCAGCTCACTTCAATTGAACCCTGGATGAAGACACAATCGCCGGCACCTGCGCGTGAGCGTCTGCAATCGCCCGAGGAACGCAAAAAGCTCGATGGTCTTTACGAGTGCATTCTGTGTTTCTGCTGTTCTACGTCGTGTCCGTCCTATTGGTGGAACGGTGACCGATATTTAGGGCCAGCGATTCTATTGCAAGCCTATCGTTGGCTCGCTGACAGCCGCGACGAAGATACGGGGGACCGGCTTGACCAACTTGAAGACCCATTCCGCCTCTATCGATGCCATACGATTATGAATTGCACCAAGACGTGCCCAAAGGGCCTAAACCCTGCTGAGGCAATTGGCGAGATTAAGAAAATGATGTTGGCTCGGCAATAGCTGTCCAATTTACGCACATGTTGTAGTAATTATGTTTAGGCAAATAGCAGCTTGTAATAAATATGTTTAACCAAATAGTAGCCCTTTTTTTCACAGGGGTCCTTTTGCTGTTAACGCCTGTAAATTATGTGTTGGCGGCTAGCGATTTTGCTATCGGTAAGAAGGCCTTAGACAACAAGGATTATTTAGCCGCTGTAAAGGCCTTTCGTGCAGGTGTAGCGAAGGGCGATAAACTGTCGGCAAATGCATTGGGAGAAATGTATATTTTGGGACTGGGTTTGGGCAGAGACCCGGTCATCGCGTGCAAGCTTTTTTTTAAAGGAGCACAACGGGGAGATCTTGTCGCTCAGCACAATTACGGAATCTGTGTTGCCAAAGGCAAAGGCGGCAATTTAAATGCCGTTGAGGCGGTAAAGTGGTTTAATAAGGCTATAAAAGGCGGCCATAAACCAGCTTTTTGCTCGCTAGGTAATATGTATATTGTTGGTGAGGCGGGCAAGAAAGACCCTAAACGTGGGTTTGACTTATGCATGAAAGGTGCCTTGGCTGGAGATACCAAGGCTGCTGCGAGTATTGGTGAATTTTATCTACTTGGAATCGGCACGGTCAGAAATCCGAAAAAGGCGTATAAATGGCTAAAAAAAGCCGGTGACAAGCAACATCCTTCGGCGGCCTATAACCTTGGCGTAATGTATTTAAATGGCGATGGCGTCAAGAAAAGCATGGATAGCGCGCGGCGGTGGCTCACCGTTTCCGCCCTTCAGCGACATCAAATAGCGTATGAGGCGGTGGCGAGGTTGTATCGGGATGAGGTGATTGAGCTTCTACGGAACGAACAGATTGACATGCGCATGACGCGCTGGGCAATTGTTTTTATGAGCCTAGCAAGAAGTATTCAGACATCGCGCAAAGAGCGCTCAACTTACGCTACGCTTATCGATCAATTTTCTCAATTGTCGCCGAAAGCTCGGCGTTTGGCTGACGAAGACCTTTCAAAATGGAACGCCAGTAAGCGTTAAATCGAGCGTCTCGGGCAAACTTCGTTCTACTGTTTTGCCAGAGGCTAGTGCCAAGCTATGTATATCCCGAAGAAATTTTTAGAAGAAGACCGCGCCACACTTTATGAGATTATTAGCCGATACGACTTCGGTTTTCTTGTGGGTGAGATTGATGATGGACCGGTGGCAACACATTTGCCGTTCCAATTAGAGGGCGATGTCCTGGTTTCCCATATGGCGCGCGCTAATCCCCATTGGGAATGTTTTGCGGCAGGCAAAGAAGTCTTGGCGATATTTCAGGGGCCGCATTGTTACGTCTCGCCACGCTGGTATGAGAGTACTCCGGCCGTGCCCACTTGGAATTACGTTGCTGTACATGCTTATGGGGTGCCCGAAATCATAGAATCGCTTGATGCGGTGAAAGACTGCCAAGCCGCCCTAGTCGATCATTATGAACAGGGCGCATGGCATCTTAAGGACCTGCCAGATGATTATGTCACCGGCATGTCACGGGCAATTGTCAATTTTCGCATTCCTATTTCCCGGGTCGAAGGCAAATTTAAACTTAGCCAGAACAGGACCGCTGAGGATCGGCGCCGTGTTATCGCTGAGTTGGAGAAAAGCGATGATCCGCTGGCTCGCGATGTGGCGGCTTTAATGATTAGGCGGGAATGTTAGAAAATTCCCTTTTGGTCGTTGGCAATATCCAATTTTTCACCATCCAGCTTAACATTGAGCTGCCGCACTTCGTCAGGCGTTAGTACTGTAAGCCGTTCCGTAAGGTCGAGAAAGCGGTTCCGTTCAGCTTCGCTCACGAGCCCTTCCGTCACCGTATCAAACTTGCCGATATATTGTTCCCGGTCGAATGGGCGTGATCCGCGCGGATGCGCGGCTGGTACGGAGATTTCCTCCCTTAATTGGTTGCCGTTTTTTAACGTTACGACGATCCCCGCACCAAAATCTTTCTCTAGGCCCTGAAGATCGTAAAACCGTTCATTCCATGCTTCGTCCTCGATGGTTGAGATCTTATGCCAGAGCCGGATGGTACTTTCCCGTTGTGCTCGTTCGGGCAGGTAGCTCCGCGCATGGTGCCATTCACCATCTTCTAACGCGACGGCGAGACAATAGCTGGCGCTGTGATCGAGGAACCTCTTATGGGCGGTTGGTTCATAAAGCATTTCTGCATCTTTCGCGCCATTGCCGGTGATGTTATGGGTATCAGCACGGCAATGAATCACAATTTTATCGATCTTTTCTAGGTCTTCTATCTGCGGGCGTATGTTTTTTGCAAGGTCAATGAGAGATTGCCCATGCGAACTCACCGCATATTCTTTGGAGAAGGATTCTAGAATTGATCTTTTGGCCTCACCCTTTTCGGGTAGTGGCACCTGATAGATCTTATCCGACCCACCGAGGACAGCTGCGATAATGCTAAAATCACCTTCAAAGATGGGGGCTGGGCTCTTTTCTCCACGCATGGCGCGGTCAACAGATTCGATTGCCAGTTTTGCGAAATGACCCGGACAATAGGTCTTCCAGCTCGACGGGATGCCTTTTCGTCCCTGTCTCGTTGTCAGGCAAATATGGGTCGCATAATTAACTGCCTGAAAGATCGTTTCTGTATCCAGTCCAAGCAGAGTTCCGATACCGGCGGCAATCGAAGGGCCGAGAAGGCCCTGATGATCCATGCGATGGGGCCGGAACGGAATGCCTTTGGCTAGGCAGAGATGAATTTCGTAGGCGGTTAGGATGCCGCGTAAAACGTCATCGCCGCTGCGTCCGCATTGTTGGGCGACGGCGATGATGGCCGGGATATTTTCACAAGGATGGGACGCGTCGATGCCATAAGCGTTGTCGTGCCAATCCAGTTCGCGGACCGCGGCACTGTTTGCAAACGCGGCCCATTCGCAACTCACTCTCATGGAGTTGGGTGCGCCGAACAATGTCGCGCCGCCGTCTTTGGGGTGCGTCAGCGCTTGGGTGCGCGTGGTGACCACCGTGTCGCGATTAACCGCAGCAATAGCAACGGCGGCGTTACCGATAATTCGATTGATGGTCATGGTCGCCGCCGCTTCATCAAGCGGCGCGTTGTCAGCAGCGACAGAGGCTATTTTCCAAGCAAGTTGGTCTTCGCTTGCGAGCCATGGCAGGGCCGGATGAACTTTGACTTCGTGAAGTTCCATGGGGTCAGTCTATCGCATACTATGTACGTTGCCACGTGGTACTGTCCGAGCGCTCGGTTTACATCTCACAGGCTGCTGCCTAATGTGATGATGCAAACTCAGGAGAGTTCCCCATTTCGTCAGCGCTTAAGGGATTGAAGGTACTAGATTTATCGACGCGCTTTGCAGCGGCATGGTGCGCACGAATGCTGGCGGACTTTGGTGCGGATGTGGCGGTCCGAGATCCGCACCCACTGCGCGGATGTGGTCCGTTCGACAACGCAGGCGTATCCATTCCTGCCGCTGTTGTTTTAACAAATAAACGCTCCGTAGAGGCGGATCCCGATGACGAGGCCTGGGGGCAATTGGTTGGTGCAGCAGACATTATCGTGGATGACGCCCAACCAGGCAGCGTCGACCGCGAGTGGATTGACAGCCTTCTGGCGGACAACGAATTCGTCCTTCATGTTGCAATTACCGCACACGGCTTAACTGGTGAGCGGGCAGCGTGGACAGGAAACGATTTGTCAGCAAGTGCGCGATCCGGATGGGCTTCGGTGAATGGGCTGCAAGGGCGCGAGCCACTCAAGCAAAGTGGTTACCAAGCTTCTTATCAAGCGGGAACATTGGCATTTTCAGCAGTGGTTTCTGCGCTTATTCATCGTGCACATGGCGGGCCCGGTCAGTTAATCGACGTCGCCCTGGATGAAGTCTCCGTGATGAGCTTTGCGCCTGGCATTGTGCGGTCACTCTACAACGGCGCACCAGTAGAGCGTCGCACTCTTGGCGATGTGACCACCGGCCCGGTTCCGGTCAAGGACGGCCACTTCGCGCTGACAATTACGCGCCCCCATTTTTGGCAAGGGGCAGCGAAGCTTTTGAAGCTTGACGATTTGGCAGAGGACGAGCGCCTACAAGCGACCGCCAGTCGAAACGCGCACAAGGATTTGTTTGTTGAGCGGATGCAAGCCGCGATGACCAGGTGGAAAAAGGCGGATCTGTTCGATTCTTTGTCGAAAATACCCGTGGTGGCGGGACCGGTCTTCACCATGGAAGAGCTGGCTGATAATGCGCATTTAAAGGCACGGCGGTTTTTTGCCGATGTTAAGGGCATCAGCCAAGCCGGTGCGCCTTTTATAATGTCCGAGACACCTTTTGCACTACGAAAGGCAGCTCCTGCCCCGGGGGCGGATACGAGACAATTGCTTGATGAATGGGCCAAGGTGTCCAATGGGACGCTGCAGGGACGCGCTGCCGCGGCCGTAGATGGTCCATTGTCAGGGTGTCGTGGAGTGGTTCTGACACAGGCATGGTCTGGCACATTCGCAACCCAACTGGCGGCACTGTTGGGTGCCGAGGTAATTCAGGTTGAAGCGCGCTCACGCTACGATTCGTGGCGCGGCGGCGGTTATTCGGCACCTCTTGCGGCCGGATTTTCTGAACGCCCATCTGCAAAAAATAGCTGGAACTGCGATTGCCGGTTCAATGCCGTCAATCTCAACAAACAATCGGTAACCTTGGAACTGGATACGGATGAAGGTCGTGATATTTTCAAACGCTTGGTTGCCGAGGCGGATTTCGTTGTGGAGAATTTTTCACCCCGTGTAATGGGGAAACTCGGGCTCGATTACGAGACGCTTAAAACGATCAAGCAGGACATCGTCTATTGCTCAGTTTCCGGCTATGGTCATTCCGGGCCATGGTCGCCATTACCGGCGATCGGCGGCACGGTGGAGCCCACTTCCGGTATGTCCGGTTTGCTCGGTTATGACGATGGTGTCCCATTGAACTCGGGGCAAATGTATCCGGATGCGGTCGCCGGACTTTGTGGCTTCGCCGGACTTAGTCTGGCGCTTTTTCATCGCGAGCGAACAGGCCACGGACAACGGATTGATGTGTCCATGCAGGAAGCAAATTTGAGTTTTGTTGGCGAGCGCTGGCTTGAGTATGAAATGACCGGGGTCGTCCCCAATCCTCTCGGCAATCGTCACGCGCACTTCGCGCCACACGGCATCTTCCAGACTGCTGGCGACGATCAATGGGTTGCCATTGCGGCCGAAACAGAAACCCAATGGCAGGCCCTATGCGCCATCGCCGAACAACCCGAGTGGGTGGAAAAATATGGTGATCGCGCAAGGCGGAAAACAAATGAAGACGCCCTCGATAGGGAAATCTCCGCATGGACTGTGGTGCAGGATCGAGCCGTTTTGGCCGACCGTTTATGTCGCGCCGGCGTGATCGCGGCCCCGGTATTGAACGGGCTGGAGGTGGCGGCGGATTCTGTGTTCAGAGAACGCAATGCCATTGCCGTGACGGAGCATCCGGAAGCCGGCGCATGGCCGCAGCCTGCCATGCCGTTTCATCTGTCTGCGACTCCTGGGCGAATTAGAAATGCCGCACCGTGCAAGGGCGCGCATTCGGCGGAGGTTTTTGAACGATTGCTCGGCCTGAACCGGGCGCAATACGAAGCATTGGAGGCGGCCGGTATTACCGGCGTTACGCCACCCAAAGGAAAGGTAGGATGAGATGGCTTACAGACACATAACCTATGAGGTGACGGACAGAGTTGCCCGGATCACCAAAAACCGTCCGAAGCTTGGTAACGCACAAAGCACGATCATGCTTGAAGAGCTGGACGATGCGTTTAAAGAAGCAGGCTTCGACCCGGAGGTGCGTGTGATTACGTTATTTGGGGCGGGGAAACATTTCTGTACCGGCCATGATCTGGGTACACCGGAAGAAATGGAGTATCGCGACACTGAATATCTCATTCAAGAAGGCGTTAGAGGGCGGTTCAACCATACCCGCGAACAATTCGTCGATAAAACGTTGCGTTGGCGTGAAGTGCAAAAACCGACCATTGCCGCTGTGCAGGGCTACTGCATTTTCGGCGGTTGGATGGTGGCGTCGGCCATGGACCTGATGTTTGCCGCTGAGGATGCCATGTTCCTCGGGGGCGGGTTCCAGTATTTCAGTCCACCTTGGGATATTCATCCGCGCAAAGTGAAGGAGATTTTATTTGAGGGTCGCATTATCGATGCAAAAGAGGCGCTTGAGTATGGGCTCGTCAACCGAGTGGTCCCGCGTGACCGGTTAGAAGAAGAAGTGATGGACTATGCTGCAGAGGTTGCTCAGAACGACCCTTTCCAAATGCGCATGACCAAAGCCATGGTGAATGGGTGCCAGGATGCGCAAGGGTTTCATCAGCACATCAACTCGGCGCACGCTTTGTTTCTGTTGCGGTCACAAGGCGAGAAAGATCCGGATTACGGTCTCGATTTCCCCGCTGGAAAAAGACGGCCTATGGTGCAGCGCGCGTTGGAGCTGTATGAAAAACGAAAGGGACGTCGTGGCTAGGCTGCACTTTCCCACACAGCCAACCGATGGAATTTAAGGTTAAAAACACGTGACTTTTACAAACAAAAGAATTGCCGTTCTCGGCACCGGTTCCATTGGTAGCTGCGTCGGTGCAGATTTAACGGATTCCGGATTAGACGTTGTGCTTATCGATCAATGGGCCGCCCATGTGGAAGCCATGAAAGAAAACGGTCTTCAAATTCAGTTCCCGGACGAAGATTTGGACGTATCTGTAACCGCTTGGCACCTTGCGGAACTTGCAGAGCATGTTCCTGCCTTTGATATCGTTTTCCTAACCGCTAAATCCTATGACACAGCATGGCTCACACAATTGGTTGAGCCTTACCTGAAAGAGACTGGCGTCATGGTTGGGCTGCAAAATGGCATGAACAACGACACGATTTCGGGAATTGTTGGTGTTGAGCGCACAATTGGCGCTGTTGTAGAATTGTCCGCTGAAATGTTTATGCCTGGATTGGTTCAGCGCGACACGACCCGGATGGGCACCTGGTTTGGGATTGGTGAGCTTGACGGTGTAATAACGCCTCGTCTTCAAGAGGTTCGAGAAATTCTGCAATGCGTTGCAAAGGTGGATTTGACCGAAAATATTGAAGGGGCGAAGTGGACCAAACTGGTCGCGAATTCCATGGTTATGGGAATGGTTGGGTTTCTGGGGCTCAAAACGTGGGAGGCGGCGAGATTACCGGGTATGTCGGAACTCGCGGTTCTCGCGGGCCGTGAATCCGTTACCGTCGGCCAAGCGCTCGGTTATGAAATGGAACCAGTGTTCGGCATGAGCGCGGAAGAATTTGCTGGCGCGACGGATGAGGTCTTGCTGAATGCCATGCAGACACTGCTTGGGCATATCGGTAAAAAGGCGACAACCGCCTCGATCCACGACCATATTAAAGGCCGCAAAAGCGAAATGTCGCATATCACTGGTGTGGTGGCCCGCAAAGGCGAGGCGCTTGGTATTCCGACGCCCGTTAATACAGCGACGACGGAAATTGATCGGCGCATCAATGAGGGCGAACTGGAAATGGATGTGTCCAATTTTGGGCTTTTAAAAGCAATGTTGGATTCGGTGCCAAACCAAGGATGATCAAAAGAGATTCGGGGGTCCCCTGACACTCGGCGTCGAACCCGCTAGAATTTGTTTGTATCCGCAGGAGGTTTACATGGTCACGACGAATTTTGGATTTGCGATCAACCCGCTGGGAGAAAAGGTTGGCGCGGAAATTGTTGGCGTCGATTTGAGACGGCCTGTAAGCGATGCGGCGTTCGCGGAGATTGAGGATACCTTTTATCGCTATTCCGTGGTCGTCATTCGCAATCAAAAACTGACAACCAAGGAACTCGTCGATTTTTCTCGCCGGTTTGGCACGCTTCAAATCAATGTTCGCTCCAAAACCCAAACCAAAGATGCCGATACTCGGATCATGCCGGACGAACAAGAAGCCATCTATATTTCCAATGTCAAAAAAGACGGCAAGTTTATGGGGTCGACGGATGCGGGACGGTATTGGCATTCGGATCTTTGCTACGAACAAACACCCAGCAAAATGACTTTATTGCATGCACTCGAAATTCCAGAAAAGGACGGCGTAGTCTATGGGGCGACCAAGTTTGCCGACGTGGCTGCCGCTTATGACGCTCTGTCCGAAACTATGAAAAACCGGCTGGAAAGTTTGGATGCGACCAATAGTTTCCGACATATGTGGCAACGCAAAGCGGATGATTTCGGCACGCGCGTGAAATTGGGCGATGAAGAACTCGCAAAGCTTCCTGAAGACGCTATCCATCCGGTGGTACGTGTTCACCCGGTCACCGGCCGGAAATGCCTATATGTTTGCGATGGTTATACCAACAGGGTACTCCGCATGCCGGACGACGAGAGCGCTCAGTTGTTGTCGGAACTGTACGCCCATATGGTCAAAAGGAAATTTCGTTATCAGCATGAGTGGAGCCACAACGACCTCCTCATGTGGGATAACTGTGCTGTTCAGCATAAGGCTAATTTCGATTATGATTCGTCGCTTCGTCGATTGATGCAGCGTTGCACGGTGATGGGGGACGCCATTGCCTGAAGTTCGGCCGCTGGGACAAGATATAGGCGTAGAAATTGTTAGATCCGATTAGTCCGCCACGTTGAACGGCGTGGTTTTTGCTGAAATTGAAAAAGTGTTTAATTGTTTCAAGGAATTGCCATGAACAAACTCCACTTTGTCGACACCGTCGCCGCACCGGTGGCCAAATTCGCCCATGCGGTGGAAGTGCCGCCGGGTGCTCGGTTGCTGTTCACCTCTGGACTGACCGGGGTTGCGCTTGATGGAAAGCTCAGAGAGGGCTGTGAAGCACAAGCCGTGCAAGCGTGGGAGAATTTGTTAGAGGTTTTGCGTGGTGCTGATATGGGCGCGGAAGATATCGTCCGCATGACAACCTACTGCGTAAATGCTGAGGACAATGCAATCGCGCGCCGAGTGCGCACGGAGTTCATCCCCGGCTATGACAAGGCGTCCACTTTCCTGGTGGTTGCTGCGTTGGCATCACCGGACTGCCTGTTTGAAATAGAGGCCGTTGCAGCCAAGGTGGATTCTTAAGAAACGCGCATTTAATCCGCCGGGCCTCTGACTATATTTTGGGCCCGTGTTTGTTTAGATTTCGCAACTATATTTTAATAAGGAGGTGCCATGTCCCGCCTTGCGCCTATTCACCCAAAAGATTTAGACGAAGCACAGCTTGAATATTACCGCTCGATTCGCACGCGCCCTTCTTTTAAGGGCGTGGTTGAAGACACGCCTCTGGTGGGTCCATTTCTCGCCTGGCAGCGGAGTGTCGAATACGGGCAGCGGATGAATTCTAATTCGCGCTATCTGCGCCATGATGGGTTATTGGAATCTCGATTGGTCGAATTGGCGACGATCGTGGTTTGTCGCATTTGGAATGCGGGTTTTGCTTTTAACTCTCATGCAACCGGGGCCATACGTGAAGGCGTTAGCAAAGAGGTCGTGGAGGCTATTCGTCTCGGTAAACGACCTGCCTTCTATAAGACTGACGAAGAGATCGTCTATGATTTTGCCTTTCAGCTGACCGACAATAAATCTGTTGATGATGCCGCCTTCAAGGCCGCGGTCGATCTGTTGGGTGAAGCGGCGCTGGTGGAACTGGTTGGGCTGTGCGGCCATTACGTCACCGCTTGTATGACGCTGAACGCCTTTAATATCCCATTGCGCGATGGCGATGAAGAACTGCCCGCAGTGGGATAAAGGGTGGGATAAACAGACTAATTAAAGGAGCCCGATGTCACTCCGTGCGCCCATTTTGCTGAAAGACATGACCGACAAGCAGCTGGATTATTACAAGTCCATCCGAAGCCGGGCCTCGTTCACAGACGTGCCGCCGAGAGGAACCCCTAGTCGGTCCGTTTTATGCGTGGCAACGCTCGCCGGCGTTGGGTCAACGCATGACGTCGAATTAAAAATTTGCACTATGAGGGCTTGCTCAAGGCGCGCATTGTCGAACTGGTAATTATCACTATCGTGCGTCTCTGGTCCGCTCGGTTTGCCTTCAATATCCACGCAGAATGAGCGATTGAGGAGGGCATAGACGAGGCGATTGTTGAGGCCATCCGCTGTAATCAAACACCCAATTTTACAAAGCCCGATGAAGAGGCGGCCTATAATCTTGCCTATCGATTGATGACTGACAGAGAAGTAGACGACGCCACCTATGCCGCAGCGTCAAGTACGC
>MDTB01011152.1_pt1 | contig 13217 bp, 17 predicted proteins | sample 811161 | NCBI WGS metagenome assembly MDTB01 (sample SAMN05326650, study PRJNA326480) | marine metagenome | isolation source: seawater | place: Mediterranean Sea | collected 2009 | reverse complement strand
TCGCTTCTTCATATGCGCATATGGTGGAATTGGTAGACACGCTGGTTTTAGGTACCAGTGCCGCAAGGTGTGGGGGTTCGACTCCCTCTATGCGCACCATTTAAATTAATTACAAATGTTCTACCAACAAAGTGGGAATTTTTATTTGTTCAAATTTGACTGTAGCAACTAAGGTATTTTTTTTTCTTCCCTCTTTGACTTCGCTAACATTGAACCCTTTGTCAATAAGATATTTTCTTTTCTCTTTTATATTTTTTGTCTTCCAGGCAAGTCCCCAAAATTTATCATCACCTTTAACTTTATTATCTATTACCTCAATGGTTGCATTTCCAATTCTAAAGAAAAGCATTCTGCCTCCCCATTTTTCTACAAATTGATCTAAAGCAAGTCTTATACCAAGCTCTTTTTCATATAAATTAACTATGAAGTCACTTTGATTAGTTGTTAAAACGAGATGATCTAAGGCAAAGATATTTTTTTTGCTCAAATATTTAGGAAGATCTTTATCATATTGATTTAGGGATAACTTAAAATCTTCAGATTGCTGAAGATCGTATGATTTTATTAATTGATATTTATCTTTTATTTTTTCCTTTTTATCTATTTCCTCATAACCAATAGAAATACTTATTTTGTCTAAGTCTTCAGCAATTAGAGAAAACCCGAACAGTCTTTCACCTTTTGATGAATCCGCACTCTTTAAGATTTCAAAATTCATATTATCGAATCTATAAATTAAAGATTCATTATTAGTTTTTTCCTCTTTGATTCTTAAAAGCGGTTCTTCGTTAAAAAATTTTGAAAAAGTATTTTCAGCTTCATTAAAATATTCAGTAACATAAGTAATTCTATCTATTGATTTAATCATTTTTTTCTATGTAAATTTAAGACATTAAATTTATCTTACTAAAAGTTCTTTAAAGATGTAGAATTTTCATTCAATTCGAATATCCAAAAAAAAAGGAGTCAGCTATGAATTTTGACCATTCAGATAAAACAAAAGAAATTTTAAATAAAATTCAACAATTTATGGATGATCATCTTTATGAAGGTGAAAAAATCTATCATGAACAACATGAAGAAATGAGTGCTAATGGAAATAGATGGGAACAGCCACCTATCTTAGATGAATTAAAAACTAAGGCTAAAGCAGCAGGATTATGGAATTTATTTTTGCCTGAGTCTGAATATGGATATGGATTAACAAACTTAGAATATGCTCCTCTGTCAGAATTGATGGGGACTGTTGGCATTGCATCAGAAGTGTTTAATTGTTCAGCGCCTGATACAGGAAACATGGAAGTAATAGACAAATACGGAACTGATGAGCAAAAAAAAGAATGGCTAGAGCCGTTACTTGCTGGTGAAATTAGATCAGCATTTGGAATGACAGAGCCAAACGTAGCTTCTTCTGATGCTTCAAATATTTCAAGTTCAATTGTTGAAGACGGAGATGAATATGTCATAAATGGAGAAAAATGGTGGACTTCAGGAGCTGGAGATCCAAGATGTAAAATTATCATTTTTATGGGAGTTTCTAACCCTGATAATCCAAAACATCAAAGACAATCTCAAATTCTTGTCCCGATGGATACGCCAGGTGTAGAAATCTTAAGAATGATGCAGGTATTTGGAAATGATGATGCTCCCCATGGACATGCTCATATGAAATTTACGGATGTAAGAGTTCCAAAATCAAATATGATTTTAGGAGAAGGAAGGGGATTTGAAATTGCTCAGGGTCGTTTAGGCCCGGGGAGAATACACCATTGCATGAGAACTATTGGAGCTGCAGAACGTGCCCTTGATCTTCTTTGTAAAAGATCTCTTAATAGAGTTGCTTTCGGCAAACCCATAGCTGAATTAGGTGGTAATTATGACATTATTGCTGACTGTAGAATCGAGATAGAAATGTGTCGTCTACTTACCTATAGAGCTGCAGATAGAATGGATAAACTTGGAAATCAAATTGCGAGGGGCGATATTGCCCAAATAAAAGTGGCAGTTCCTAATATGGCTCTAAGAGTTATTGATAAAGCAATTCAGATTCATGGTGGTGGAGGAGTCTCTCAAGATTTCCCTCTTGCTAGACTTTACTCAGGTATGAGAACTTTAAGATTAGCTGATGGTCCGGATGAAGTTCATCGCAGAACTATAGCTAGAATAGAGCTTGGCAAACATCAAGCAGCTGAGGCTAAATAGCTAAAATTAAATAGACTAATGCTTGAAAATCAAACTGAAGCATTAGTCTGTTCTAAAATTACATCTGATTTAACTGGTTTAAATATTGGAACGGTAAAGACTGAAAATCTAGATAAAAATTCCGTAAGAATAAATATTAAAGCAGCAGCTTTGAATTTTCCTGATTTACTAATGTCTCAAGGAAAATATCAAAATAAACCTGATCTTCCATTTGCTCTAGGCATGGAAGGAGCTGGTATCATCTCAGAGATTGGTAATAATAATTCGTCTTTTAATAAAGGTGATGAAGTTATTTTTGGTGGCTGGGGTCATGGAGCAATAGCTAAGTCAATTGTTTTGCCTGAAGCGATGATTTCGTTAAAACCCAAAGATTATTCTTTTGCGGAAGCCGCATGTTTTAAGACTGCTTATCTTACAGCTTACGTAGGCTTAATAAGACGAGGAGAGTTAAAATCAGGAGAACATTTGCTTGTGCATGGAGCTACTGGTGGAGTTGGAATGGCAGCAGTTCAATTAGGCAAACTTTATGGCGCTTCAGTTATCGCGACAGGCACATCTGATGAAAAGCTTTCTATAGTAAAGAAGTGGGGTGCAGATCATATAATCAACACTAATAAAAATAATAAAACAGATTTTAAAGAAGAGGTTAAAAGCCTTACTGAGGGTAATGGAGCTGATGTGATTTATGATCCAGTAGGAGGTGATGTTTTTGATGAATCAATTCGATGTATAAACTGGGGAGGAAGGTTGCTTGTTATAGGTTTTGCCGCTGGCCGAATTCCTAACATCCCTGTTAATTATCCGCTGATTAAAGGATTTTCGGTTATAGGCGTAAGAGCAGGAGAATATGGAAGAAGAGATCCAATTAAAGGTAAGGAGAATATAGAAATTATCAATGACTTAGCACAATCTGGAAAAATTAAACCCTATATATGCAAAACATTTCAATTTAAAGAATCTAAAGAAGCTTTAATTTATCTAAAGGAAAGAAAACTTGTAGGGAAGGTTGCAATTTTAATAAATTAGTTTTTACTGCGTCTACATCGTTCACTACAATAAATTACATTATCCCAATCTCTTTCCCATTTTTTTCTCCAAGAAAAAGGCTTTTTACAAACCAAACAAATTTTTTCTTCTTTTCTTTTCATTTAGAAGTCTTTTCAGAAATAAAGATATCAGCTTGTTTAAAGATCATTATTTTTCTATCTTCTTTCATCTTATCAAGAGATCTCGGAAGAATAGATAATCGAGGGTTAGATTGAAAAAATTCTCTGTTATCACTCATAAACTTCCAATAAAGACCATCTACAATGTCACACCATTCGCTTTTTTTATAATTACTCATTTTTAAAATATAATTTGATCCACAAGAGTAGGGTTTTGTAGCAAAAATACCTCCATCAGCAAAAGTACCCATTCCATAAACATTTGGCACCATTACCCATTCAGAAGAATCCACAAACATTTCCATAAACCATTTGTAGACATCATCAGGATGAATCCTACAAAGAGTCATTAAGTTGCTAATGATCATTAATCTTGGAATATGGTGAGTATATCCATATTCAAGGCAATCTTTAATAGCATCATCTAAAGGTTGAATACCAGTTGTTCCATCGTACCAGTGAATTGTTAATCGATTTTCATGTTTAAAAAAGTTAGATTTTTTTTCTTCCTCTCCTTTTAGATGATAGGTACCTCTAATAAATTCTCGCCAACCAATTATTTGTCTAATAAAACCCTCTAAAGAATTGATGGGTATATCATTTTTGTTTGCATAAGCTAATGTAGCTTCAATTACTTCTTTAGGAGTAATTAATCCCATATTTAAAATAGGGCTTAAAGCACTATGAAAAATAAAGTTATTATCTGAATGAATTGCATCTTCATAGGTACCAAAATTACTTAATTTTATTTCTAGAAACTTATTTAGCCAGTTCAAAGCTAAGTCGCGTTTATATGGAATCCAGAAATTTTCTAATTTTCCAGGATGGTCCGAAAACTTAGATTTTACAGTTTTAATTAATTCGTCTTGATAAATAGATTTATCAAGAATTTCATTAATCGGCATACTAATATCTTTGGGTAATTTTTTTCTATTATCTGCATCAAAGGACCACTGATCACCAACAGGTTTTTCATTGTCCATCAGTATATTCAAATCCTTTCTCATCATCTGATAAAAAGAAGCCATTCTTAAAGATTTAGATTCTGCAAATTTTCTAAATTTTTCTTTAGAGCATAGAAACATTGGAGATTCATATTCAACAAAATCCAAAGTAGATTTAGATTTAAATTTATCAAATTCATTTTTGAAAGAATTGTCTTCAATTTGATAAAAAGCAATGGACTCAATAGAGTTATTTTTTATTTCATTAGATAATGTTTTTAAATATGGAGTTTTGAATTCTGAATCATCTATCGAGTGATAAATTACTTTAAATCCATTACTTACTAAATAGTCCCTATACTCGCGCATAGAAATTAAGAACATGAGAATTTTTAATTTATGATGTTTATGATCTGTACACAGACCAAAGTCTTCCTTAATAAAAATACTTTTACAATTAGTTTTTTTTATTTCTTCCAAAGGAAATAATTGATTGCCAAGAATTATTAGTAAGTTATTATCTGTCATCCATTTCTTTAATTAAATCTAAATTACGATTATGAAAAATAAATTTCCATATAAAGGCGACATAGTAACTGTTACAGAAGATATGTGCGATATGAATGGCCACATGAATGTTTCTTACTATTCAAAGGTATTTGATGAAGGGTCTTTTGAGCTCTATAAAGATTTAGGTTTTTCTTGGGATAACGAAACAATTCGATCTGAATTTTCGACATTCACTCTCGAAGAAAACATAAGATACATGAAAGAAAATTTACTAGGAGAAAAGCTCACGCCTTGTTATCGAATAGTTAATATGAATAAAAAATTAATTCATCAAGCTGCAGTTCTGTTAAATGAAAAGGAAGAAATAACTGCAATTTCAGAATTTTTGCTCATTCACATTGATATGCAGTTGAGGAAATCTACACCTTTTATGGAAGAATCTTTTAAACGAATAAAAGCTCTAAAAGAGTCTCATGATAAGTTAGGCGAATTAGATTTTGATCTTAGATTAAAGATCAAGAGCCTGTAAAATTAGGATTTCTTCTTTCTAAAGAAGCTTTTGATCCTTCTTTAAAGTCTGAAGTCCCTCTAAGTCTATCCTGCTCAGATAGTTCCCATTTAACAATCTCTGCAATTTCATCGGCAATTCCTTCATTGACTGTAAAACGAATTGCTTGAACTCCTAAGGGACCGCATGAATTAATTTCATCGGCTAGTTCTTTGGCTTTAACCATAAGATTATCTTTAGAAACTAAATAATCAGCCAATCCAATATCAAAAGCTTGCAGCCCATTTAATCTGGCACTAGTTAAGAGCATCCATTTAGCTTTTTGAATACCAACGACTCTTGGAAGAGTAATAGTTGACCCAAATCCTTGATGAAAACCTAATTTAGAAAAATTAGCGCTAAATCTAGATTCTGCACAGGCTATTCTGAAATCTGCTGCTAAGGCAACGCCAAGACCTCCTCCAACTGCAGCGCCTTGAACAGTTGCAATGATAGGTTTTTTTGTTCTAAATAATCTGACTGCCTGATCATATAAATTTGAATAAGCTTCTGATTCATTATTAAAACTTGATTTAGTAAAATCTGCTCCAGCACAAAAATGTTTTCCTTCAGAATATAATATTATCGATCTACATGTAATGTCCTTATCCATTTCTTCCAATACATCTGCAATTTGAGAAATCATATCGGAATCAAAAAAATTATTCGGTGGACGGTTCAATTTTATAAATGCCGTATGATCTTCTTTCGAAAAAGTTATGTCTTTAAAGTTATTCATTATTAGTTAATCCCTTTTAATAAAATAGAATAGTGACCATAATAGAACTTTCCAAAAACAACAACTCCTGAAAAAATAAAATGATAGAGAATATAAATAAAATTATTAAAAGTATAGATATTACATTATTTATAATTTATGGCTTCATGGGTTTTGGAAGCGTTTATCTAGGATCACTAATTAGAGACAACATTGATTTGCCATTTTGGCCTGAACTTCTAATCTGCGTAATTATTATTTCTCCGATGTATTTTTTAGTTAGATTAGCTAAAAAGAAATACTTGCCTAAATCATGAAAACTTTTTCTGAAATAATTCAAGCAGCTTCAAAAGAAGTTAAGGAAATAGACGTTTATCAATTAAAAGATGTTTTAAATTCTAATCATGATTTTTATTTGATAGATATCAGAGAAGATAGAGAATGGGTAAATGGAAAAATAAACTCTGCTATTCATCTCGGAAGAGGAATTTTAGAAAAAGAAATCGAGAGTAATTGTGGAGATAGAGATTCAGAAATAATTTTATATTGCGCAGGCGGAGTAAGATCAATTTTAGCCGCAAAAAGTCTTCAAGAAATGGGGTACAAAAAAGTATTTTCTTTAGCTGGCGGTATTGGTCAATGGATCAATGCTGGTTTTTCTATACAGGAATAAATTAAGATATTTATACAAATTATTACATTTTTTTTAACGATGTATTAAAATTTAATAATGGAAAATAATTTTGATGTAATAGTTGTTGGTGCAGGTATATCTGGAATTGGAGCAGGTGCTCATTTCAATCTTAAATGTCCAGATCAAAAATATGTAATTTTAGAAGGCCGAGAAAGTTTTGGTGGTACATGGGATTTATTCAAATATCCTGGAATAAGATCAGATTCAGATATGCATACTCTTGGGTACTCTTTTAAACCTTGGACTAATAAAAAGTCTATTGCTGCTGGACCTGCAATTATGGATTATCTAGAGGAAACAATTGATGAGTATGAATTGCATCAACACATAAGATACAACCAACATGTAAATACAGCTAACTGGTCTTCCGAAGACCTAAAATGGCATTTATCTGTACTAGATAAAAAAACTGGTGAAGAAATAAAGTACAAATCTCGATTTTTGTATATGTGCTCAGGCTATTATAAATATGCTCATGGTTATGAGCCTGAATTTGCTGGCAGTGAAAATTTTAATGGACCAATTATCCACCCACAAAAATGGCCAGAAGACTTAAATTATGAAGACAAAAACGTTGTAGTAATTGGAAGTGGTGCTACAGCTGCAACGATAGTTCCAGAACTTGCAAAAAAAACAAAACACACAACCATGTTACAAAGATCTCCAACTTATTTTGTGTCTAGACCTGATGAAGATCTTCTTGCTAATAGATTAAGAAAGATTATTCCTTCTAGAATTGCTTATCTAATTATCAGATTAAGAAATGTCTTGCTTCAACAAATGATCTTTAAAAGGGCAAGAGCTTTTCCAGAAAGAGCAAAGAAAGCTTTACTAGATATGGTAAAAAAAGAATTACCTGAAGATCTTGTGAATAAACACTTCACGCCATCTTACAATCCTTGGGAGCAAAGATTATGCTTAATTCCAAATAGTGATTTTTTTGAGGCTATTAAGGACGAAACCGCCTCTGTAGTTACAGATCATATCGATTGTATTGAAAGCAGTGGTATTAAATTAAAATCTGGAGATTTTTTACCAGCAGATATAATTATCTCAGCGACTGGGCTAATTTTAGAATCTTTTGGTGGAATAAAAATGAGTATTGATAATCAATCTATTGAAGCATCAGATACCTTAACTTACAAAAGTTTAATGTTTAGTAGGATTCCTAACTTAGTAAGCTGTTTTGGTTATATAAATGCTTCTTGGACTCTTAAAGCAGACCTAACTAGTGAATATGTTTGTAGATTGCTTAAGTATATGAAGAAAAATGATTATCAAGTCGTTTGTCCGCAAGAGCCATTAGAATTAGAAGAGTCTAGAGATTTTTTAACTGATTTTTCATCTGGCTATCTTCAAAGAGCAGCAGAAATACAACCCAGACAGGGAAAAGAAAAACCTTGGGTAAATTTACAAGATTACGTTAAGGATTGGTTTGATATTAAATTTAGAAAACTGAATGATGGGAATCTTCACTTTTCTAAAAATCAAAAATAAAATGTTCTTATATTTAAAAAAGGGATTAGTCATACTAGTCTCTTTTTTTTGATGGGGTGTAATTATTTTTTTTCCGATACGCAGAGCCTTAACTGCCAATTAGTAGATATATCTAAAGATGCTAATAAAGAACTTATTTTTGAGGGCCAATCGGGCACATTGACTTTAAAAATGAGCAAAAAAATATTATGCGGATGTCAGATATAGGGTCTGAAACGATTATCTTTTCAGAAAATTTTATGAGCTCCAAAGATACTATTTCTGCTCAAAATTCATTCTATCTAGATTGGACAGATGGCACAAAACAAAAAATTCTAAGAACTATAAGTATCGATCGAGCAAGTTTATTGATGGCTTTTATCTACACAAACAATGAAACAAATTCAAAAAAAACCTTAGCAGAAAGAGGATATCAGTGTAGTCTAGCCGACAACAGAATTTAAACTCTCTTAGAAAATGACCTCTGCAGCTTATAAGCCTTTAAAAAAAGTTAATCTTTTAGGTATGAATTTAAAAGAAATAGAAACTTTTTTTAACTCTATTCACCAAAAACCCTATAGAGCCAAACAACTATTAAAGTGGATTCACCAGCGAGGCATTTCAGACTTTAATCAGATGACGGATTTCTCAAAAGAGTTGAGAACTTTGCTAAATGATAGATGCGAGATAAAAGCTCCAAAAGTTTCATATGAAAAAATTTCTCAAGATGGTACAAAGAAATGGATTGTAGATGTTGGAGATAATGACTCTGTAGAAATGGTGCTAATTCCTGAGGGCGATAGGGCTACTTTATGCGTTTCTTCCCAAGTAGGGTGTGCGATAAATTGCAGCTTTTGCGCTACTGGTAAACAAGGATTTTCTAGAAATCTAACTTCTGATGAAATAATTGGCCAAGTTTGGATAGCTGCAAATTCATTTGGATTACCAAGAACCGCATCAGATAGAAACATAACTAATGTTGTAATGATGGGTATGGGAGAACCATTACATAACTTTGACCCCGTTGTTAAATCAATGGAGTTAATGTTGGATGAAAATGCTTACTGCTTATCTAAAAGAAAAGTTACTCTAAGTACATCAGGACTAGTTCCTGAAATAGATAAATTATCTAAGGTTTCAGATGTATCTCTAACTATTTCTTTGCATGCGCCAAATAACGAATTAAGAAATATTTTAGTTCCAATAAATAAAAAATATCCTATTCAGGAATTATTAGATTCTGTAAAAAGATACGTGAACAGTTGCGATGATAAAAGAATAACAACAATTGAATATATACTTATTGATCAAGTTAATGACACGCTTGATTTGGCTAAGGAATTATCTGATTTGCTTACTCAAATTCCATGCAAAATTAATTTAATTCCTTTTAACTCATTTAAAGAATCGGATTATAAAAAACCTTCAGGAAATAGGGTTAGGCGTTTTAAAGATTATTTGATTGAGAAAGGATATGTTACAACCATTAGATCTACCAGAGGAGACGATATTATGGCTGCTTGCGGACAATTGGTAGGCCAAGTAAACGACAAAACAAAAAGAAAAGAGAGGTTAAATAGAGCTAAGATTGAGGTTCAAGCTTTATAGTTTTTAACCTGCAGCTGAAAACAATTCTTTTTCATCTATTAAATTGAATCCTTCTAATTTTATGAAATCATTCATTTCCTTTAACCCAAGATTAACAGAAAGATAGATTAGATCAGCTTCAGTCCTTTCCTCTTGAACGCATCCCAAAGCAAAAAGACGAGCTCTTGCTTTTCCCATTGATGAATTAATTGATATCCAACCTTTATAAATACCATCACTTAGATGATTATTTATTGCTTCTTTTAAGTCATCAATTCCTTGATTTATTTCAGCAGAAACCCAAATTTGCGGATCATCAGAAGGAATTTTCAATTCATCAATATTAACTAAATCACTTTTATTATTAACTCTAATTTGAGGAATCAAATCAGCATTAATATCTCGAAGAAGTTTATTAACCTCTGCTATTTTAAAGTTTGAATCAGGATCCGAAATATCTACTATATGAAGGAGTAAATCTGCTGATCTCAATTCATCCAAAGTACCTTTAAAAGATTCGATCAATTGAGTTGGTAAATCAGATATAAAGCCTACGGTATCGGAAAATAAAATTGAATCTATTCCTGGAGTTGTATTTTTTCTAGTGGTAGCATCTAAAGTTGCAAATGGCTTATCCGCAGCATATTGTAGGTCTCCAGTTAGCTGATTAAAAAGCGTAGTTTTTCCAGCATTGGTATAGCCAATAAGCGCTACTAAGTTATTTCTACTTTTTTTTCTTGAATATCTATTTACTTCTCTTTGATTATGACTTTTATCTAATCTTTTTTTTATTGATTTAATTCTATGGCCAATCAATCTTCTATCTGTTTCTAGCTGGGTTTCACCAGGTCCTCTTAATCCAATCCCACCTTTTTGTCTTTCCAAATGACTCCAGCCTCTAACTAAACGAGTAGATAAATGCTGAAGTTGCGCCAATTCGACTTGAAGTTTTCCTATATGACTGGACGCTCTAGAAGCAAAAATGTCGAGTATCAAACCGGTTCTGTCTAATACTCTAACTCCAAAAAATTTTTCAAGGTTTCTTTCTTGAGAAGGAGAGAGATCGTGATTAAAAATAACTAATTCTGCACAGGTAGTTAGAAGTTTTTCTTTCACTTCTTCAGCTTTACCTTTTTTTAGATATAATTTTGCTGTCGGGCGATCTTGTTTTCCAAGGACCTCTCCATAAATAGTAGCTCCTGATGAAATGGCTAATTCTCTAAATTCCTCAGACGAATTAATTGTCGAATTTTTAGTCTTTAAGGAAAATAATTCAATTTGAACAAGAAGAGCTTTTTGCGTAAATTTTTCACGATCTTGCATGCAAAGATTATAATGCACAACGATGACAAAAAACGAATTTTCTAAAATTGAAATCTTAATTGGAAATTCCAGCAGAAAATTTTCTGGTGGAACTTCAATAATGCTTCAGTTATTAGATTATCAAAATAAGATGAAGCCTATTCTTGTAATTGGAAAATACTTTGTTCCAGCTCATATTAAAAATATAAGTTTTTTAGAATTTCTTAAACTTATAAAAATTCCACACATCAGTGGGAAGCCGAGAGTTTTTTATACTCGAAGAAACGATGAAATGATTCAAGCTTTAATAGCTAAATGGATATTTGGAGCAAACATTAAAATTATTTTTTCATCATCTGCCCAGAGAAGTCACACAAGCTTTACCAAATGGTTAATGCAAAACATGGACTCAATAGTATCTACTTCAAAAATGGCGGCTTCTTATTTAACTTCTAGACCGGCAGATGAAATAATTCCTCATGGGATTGATGTAAAAAGATTCCAGCCACCTCAAAATAAGAATGAAGCTTGGAAAAGACTTGGTTATCCAGGTAGTTTTGGCATAGGCATATTCGGTCGAGTAAGGCATTCCAAAGGTATTGATGTTCTAGTGGATGCTGGGATATCAATTCTGCCAAAATATCCAGAAGCAACGATTATTATATGTGGTGAATGCATCCCTACCGATTATCGATATAAAAAACAAATGGAAGATAAGATTAAATTAGCTGACTTAGAAGAGAGAATTATCTTCATAGGCAAACAAGATTTTAAAGATCTGCCTATACTATTCCAAGGAATGAAAGTAGTAGCTGCTTTAAGTAGAAATGAAGGCTATGGACTGACTCCTTTAGAAGGAATGGCTTCTGGTGCCGCAGTCTTAACTAGTGAAGAGGGCGCATGGAAAGAAATTATCAGAAATGATGTGGATGGATTTTGTATACCAACGGATAACGTAGAGATTACAAAAATTAAACTTGAGGAATTGATTGCTAATCCAAACAAGACCGATGAGATGGGAAGACTCGCTCATAAAAATATTATAGAAAATTACTCAATCGAGACTGAGGCAGAAAGAATAATAAAATTTACGGAAACACTTAATTAAAATGGAAGAATCAATTAAAGAAGGAAAGGTTTTATTCAATGAAAAATGTAGTATCTGTAATTTTGAGATCAAACATTATAAAAAACGTTCCGAATTGGATTTTAAAGATTGCAGCGAAATGGATGATAAATATCTGAAAGCTTTGTATATTCAATTTCCTAATGGAGATGAATTAAAAGGAGTAGATGCTTTTATTTATGTTTGGAATCACACTCAGGGATATAGATGGCTAGCAACCTTTACAAAACTTCCGTTCATATTGCCTTTTGCCAAGATCATTTATCGACCAATCGCATTTATATTATTTTGGCGATTTAAAATATTTAATTAGTTTTTTCTTGTATTAGAATAGATATCCAGTTTAGACGTGTAGCTCAGTTGGTTAGAGTATCTCGGTGACATCGAGAGGGTCGGTGGTTCGAATCCACTCACGTCTACCATTTTTATCTGTTAGGAGAGCATTATGTTTGATTTTAATATTTTTAATTCGGTACAGATTGCTGATCAGTTAATTTCTTTTTACTGCGTATATTTATTAACAAGTGTGAGTGCAAAAACAAGATTTTTTGGTTTCATTGTAGGAACAATTGGATTTGTTCCAGCGATAACTATGTTTTATTTAGCTGACTTATGGTGGATTTTAGTGACTATGCCAATATGGGTTTATATCAATTATCGAGGCTTAACAAATAACTGGAGAGAGTTTAGAGCGGTTAAAATTAATAGCTAAAACTTTAATTTCCTTATAACTTACTGCTGATCTATTATTTACCGATGAATAAATTATTAGAGTCTTTTCTTAGATCTGATCATGCTGGCGAAGTAGGCGCTGTCTATATTTATAAGGGCATTCTTACTATCGCTAAAGATCCAGAACTAGTTGAGTTTTCAACTCGCCACTTAGCTACTGAAAAAGAGCATCTTCGAAAAATAGAGGAAGTATTGCCAGTTAATAAACGTAGT
>MDTB01242081.1_pt1 | contig 13221 bp, 10 predicted proteins | sample 811161 | NCBI WGS metagenome assembly MDTB01 (sample SAMN05326650, study PRJNA326480) | marine metagenome | isolation source: seawater | place: Mediterranean Sea | collected 2009 | reverse complement strand
GTTGTTGATGGTACATAATTACCAATATAAACAAACTCTGCTGATGCCTGTATAAATTTTGGTAACTGAAAACCATCATCAGTTTCCCAAGTAGATGTTTCGTCAGCAGTTAAGGTTAAAGAACTTAGATATCCAGGTGTATTTCTAAACATATTACCCATTGTCATTTCTATATATGGTGCAATCTGTCTGAAACCATTCGTGAATCCACCACGTCTAATTGTAGGATATGTTAATCCAACGAGAAAATTTAACTTATCCCATAATGTTATTAGTTCTTGTTTTGTCTTAGGATAAACTTTGAAGTCAAATGATATATTTCTATCAGTTCCCATATACGTATGAACTTTATCAGGTCGTCCTAAATATCTTTCTGCATTCCATTCAGGTGACATTGAATCTGTAATTGTTCCCAATATAGCTCTAAAGGATATAAACTTTTTATTAATAACGTCTTTGAATCTAAAATCTACCAAATCCTTACTATTAGCTGGTTCAGGAGTATCACCATATGGATGTAAGTTTATTTTGTCTGCAGTATTAGTTTCCTTTATATCCTGATATAATCCTATTTGTTCATCTAATTTTGGTGTAACAAGTGCACCTTGATTACCAATATCTTTTACCTTAGCTTCACCAGGTTTTCTCACCCTATTAATAAAGTCTTTCTTATCACCCATGGCTTGTATACTTGGCACTTCTATAGTTGACTCTATTGATAATAATTCTGATGGACTTTGTGTTGTCTTACCATAAGAAAATTCGTCTCTTAACATACCATAAGATAGAGTGGTATATTTATCAACTAATGCACTATCTTTATTCTTGTTAATAAGTTCACCAGTAGTGTGTCTGTTACTTTCCACATCCCTACTTCTAAATCCACCAATTTGTCCTTTACCAGCAGGTGTTAAGAAAGCTATCATAGCTGGTGTGGTAAATTTGATATTTATACTTCCAGCAATGACATCTGACGTTTGTTTAGTTAATGGAATTCCAGCAAAGCCTGGTGTTAGAGTATCATCTCCAGTACCAAAAAATTGTGTCATATAATGTTGTGTTAATTTAGATAATCTACTTGCCTTTTGAAGTGGATTAGCATTAAAATCTAACGGGTTACTTATTGAACTATCATCAACATAATCTTTTGCATCTGTATATCTTATTCCTGTTGCTTTTCCAACATTAATTCCAGCCATTTGACGACTTATCGGTGTACTTGTTGCTGCATTTCTCACACCACGTAACGCATTTACAATGGGTTGTTTTACATCTGTTGCAAAATCAAATCCTGGTACACTCGGAACCTTAGCTGGGTCTTCACCTGGAGCAAGATGTCTATCTATATGTACAAATGGTATGGAAGATAAGACACTAGCTGGATTATATATTCTTGTTTCTGGTCTTGTATTTAATAAATTCAATCCTACTTGTTTTGCCACAGACAAGATACCTTTAGCATTTAAGGTAAATTTAGTTAACCTAACTAAATCTTTTAGAGTTCTACCTACTATTCCTGTGAAACCACCCCTAACAGTTTCAATGGTAAGACCTTTTTGTGAAAAATTAATACCATTTATCTTATCTTTAACAAATGGCATATCAAAACCGAGTTGTGCACTACCATCAACTGGTGCACCAAACTCTCCAAAATCTCCATGTCTACCAAATGATAATGAAGTTGATTTTACCTTTGTTGTTCTAAATTTATATTGTTCATCTATCTCATCTTTTCTTGAACCCAACCCACCAGGCCTTCTTTTCAACTCATCGGTATCAGTTTGGTTTGTGTAGGTTCCAAATTGTGCTTGATTTGATATATTAGAATAATGAGAGACACCCTTTTTCCATATTTGCTTAATAGTGGCTTTATTCTGATTATATCCTAAAGTCAATGGAACCTGACCACTATCACCAAATGAATCCAATTGACTTTGATATATGTCATCTCCACCAAGTAAGGATGAATTAAATTTAACCGTATCACCATATTTGTTTCCACCATTAAATCCTACATTACCAAACTTTGGTGAACTTGCACCACCCAATTGGTTCTCAATCGTAAAATTATTCGTTGTAATCCAACCTGAGTAATCACCAGGACCTGTACTATTATTTGGTCTTGGTGTATTATAAGAAACCATATCAGATATATCACTATAAGAATGAGGGTATCCACCAAGATTGAAACTAAATGTCAAATCGCCTGTAAATTCTGTATCCACATCCCCAAACCTTGAAGTCTTTGTTATTGGTGTTAGAACTGCTTGAGTTATTGGTAGAGATGGAACTAAATTGGTAGTCGTGGTATAAGATGAACTTCTACCCAAAAACGTATAACTCAATGGAAAATTATATTGTTTTTTGACTCGATATGGTGCAGTATTTTGGTCAAAATTTCCACCCATTGAACCAAAATTTGGTGAATCATGAACTATTCTTAATAATGATGAATCACCTCTTGTAAAACTTTTAAATACAGGAGTCGTTGGTTCTGTAGAATTAGGTATGTACATATTACCACGATTAAATCCACTTGCTATTTGAGTTTGAAGATTACCAGCAGAAAATTGACTTGAATAATTAATCAAAGGTGTCGTGAAAAAATCACTACCATGTGCACCCAATGATATCGGTGTATTATCAAAATTCTTATGGTCTACTTGTGGGCCTGATGGTGTTATTTGTGGTAATTCATAAGGTATAGCACTTATATGAACATCCGTATTAAAGTTTGGTGAATCTTTTTGATATCTTGAAAGTATTGCACTACCTCTTGTAAAATCTTTAAACGTAGGTATTGATGGTTCAGTTGCATTTGGTATGTACATATTACCACGATTAAATCCACTTATATGAAATGAAGTATTGTAACTTGAGTGTAATTTTTCTGTTTTAAATTGTATGTACACCTCACCAAGTTCTGTATTAAATTGTGAACCTATACGTTCATCATATCTATTTGTATTTATTTCAAATGCAGAAAAACCACCATAAGGACTTGTACTAAATACTTGGTCAATGTTATGTCTTAAAGTTGGTAATGTCAAATCGTTACCATCTACAAGTAAAGAATTTGTTTGATTTATTGTAAATCCTGCAGGAAATGTATTTGACCCCCATACACCAGATGTTCCACTCATGTTATTTGCAGTTGAAAATGGTTGGTTAGTATATGTTAAATCAAGACCTTTACTATTTGGATATTTATAGTTTAAACCACTAATTCCAACAAATTGACTATTGTTTTTATTATCAAAGTTCTTAGTGAATCCTTGTGCATCAACATTTGGGATACCATCAACTGCACCATCAACCTTGTTATAATCTGTATATTTAAAGTTTGATAAATCTTCTGTTAAATCAACTAATGACATATTAATCCACCAATCCTTGTATAGAAGTATCTACTTTCTTCATGTTTTTATTTAATTGTTGTAATTGAAATAACATTTCAGCATTATTTACTTTTGTATTATCAGATTGAGTTGTTTGTAGTTGATACAAATCGTCCAAGTCGTTTACAGGTTGTTGTGAATTTTCTTGAATAGATGCCTGGTCATTGGCCATCGATACATCTCTTGCAACATTTACCGCATCAATTGCAATAGCTGCTGCCGTACCCTTACCAGGTATAGTTGATGCAGCACCACTCAATAATTCAAGTCCAGCTCCTTTAAAATCACCACCCATAGCTCTGTCAATTGCAAAACCTACTCCCAACACAGCACCAATTAATGGTATTTTGGATAATACCTTTTTACCGAGACTCCTCTTTATTACTTGTTCAGTAATTTCTTCACCAGCCTCTTTTTTTATTTTTTTCTCGACAGCTTCTTTAGCAACTTTTTGGGACACCTGTTTAGTTGCTGTTTTAACTCCACCCTCGACTACCTTTTTACCAGCTATTTTCGAAAATGCTTTACTTGCCCCCTTTCCAACTACAAGAAGAGCTGCAGTTGTAGCTGCAGTACCAATCATATTACCTAAATCACTTCGTAAGAAAGCTCCTAACTTTAATAAAGTACCACCAGCTAAATCATCACCTCTCAATACTTTCGAAAGGTCAATAGTTTGGTCTCTAAGACCCTGCATAAGGTCAGCTGTTTGTCTTGTAAAGTTTTCTGTCTCTTCGGTTTGACCTGGCATTTTACCACTAGCATCCGCTACTTGTCTACCACCAACAATTTTACTTAATTCACCTACATCGACACCAATCGATTCTGCCAATGCTCTTTTTGCAAATACATTCAGTTTTTCAAACTCTGCTCTACCACCAAGCTGTTTAACAACTGATTGAGTTGCACCCTCTATATCTCCAGTAAATGCTAACTCACGAGCCTTATTGAAGTTTAATTGTCTACCAATTAATAATGAGGCCTCTAATTCTTTTTCTATGGATGACTGAAAATCTAATAAACTATTTGATATCTTTGCAGTGGTACTTAGGGATACTCCTAATCTTCTTGCCTGTATTGCTGCACCTGCCAAGTTAGCACCACCATCTTTTGAAAACTCTGCAAACTCTTCCGTTGCTTCAGCCAAATCTCTCATGACCATTGCTGGTGCAACATTATTTAGTTCTGCTAACGTACCGACTGCCGTGACAACGTTTTGTGCAGTTTCTAATGAAGTACCACCTACAAGAGCAAACTGAGATACTAATTGAGCTGCCTGGTCATTTGCAATCCCAAACCTACCAGCAATAGCCGTTATATTGACTGCTGAGGCTGCTAGGTTTTCTGGTATAAAACCCAAGTCATCTACTAAAGTCACACCTATTTGTTGTACGTCTTCCAGACCTTTTCCAAATAGTTTTAAATCTACACCAGATTCCTTAAGTGACTTACGAATAGATTTCATACTACCGACAATCTTATCTGCACTACCAAAACTAACACCAAGTGCATCTCTTGTCTCAACAAATGGTGTTAATAATTTTGAAACCGTATCTACCAATTGTTTAGCAATTACTAAAGCAACACCTAATTTTGCAGTAAATCCTACCGCACCAGAACCCAAGACTTTGAACTTAGCAATCATTTCTCTAACACCTTGATTCATATCATTGATGGTTTGTTCACCCTCAGCCATTGCATCCACCGCATCTTGTCCTAAATCTGCTTTTGCTTTTTCAAATCTAACAGCTTGTTTAAGAGTACCAACATAAGTTTTTGCAAATTTAGAATTTACTCTTGAAGCCTCTACGAGTTTTTCTTCTAAATCTAATATTTGTGATGATGTTAATATTTCATTTCGACTAACTTGTAATAATTCTTCAGTAATATCAAGCTGTGCTAACTTACCTTTTGTTTCATTGGATATGTGTTTCGTTCTACCAGCCTGACGTTTAGCCTGTGCAATTTCTGTGTCAACAATTAACTTTCTTATAGCTAAATCTTCACCTAATATCTTGGTCTCTTTTGCAGCACCTCTTGCCAGGTCTTCAATATTGCCGAACCGTTCTCGTGCACTCTTGGTCGCTTCTTTTTGAACTTCAAGAATTGAACGTGCTGATTTTATATTTTGTTTAAGGTAATCTAACTCTTTTTGGTCGAATTGAGCATTCTGACGTTTAAGTTTTGCAATCGCTTCAAATTGTTGTTTTATTTTTGTTGCAAAAGCTACATCTTCCGCTGAATAAGAACCATCCGCCTTTTTAGAAAATCCTTTAGGCTCTCTTGCCATTGGTTAAGCTCCGAGTGTATTTTATTAGGGTAACATTTTCATAATCATGTCATACTCTGCGTCTGACATATCTGCACGAGTGGTCTTCTGAAGATTATCATAGGACTTAATGAAGTCTGCTAATGCATCCTTTACTTTTGGATTCTTTTTGATTTGTTTAACACTCTTAGCAAAGCGTTTTCTATTAGCTTTCTTTAAAGAGTTGGTTACTTTTTGTAAAAGTTTTTCTGCAAAGCCTTCATTTAACATTGAGATTCTCCATAATTTTTACTCGTTAATAAATATAAAGTAACCTACTTTCTCGTGATGCCAGGACGGCTCACTTGTGATGATTTAGAACTTTTTTTACGGACTTCTTCATATTGTTTTCTTTCTTCTTCATAAGCAGATGACATTTTCTGAATATAAAATTTACGTAGATATATGGGCATATTATATATCTCTGTAAAATTAAATCCACCCTTTCCGTAAAATATTAGGGTGAAAATCTGGTCATGAATATAGGGTCTATCAGATGCCCGAAGGCCAAAAGAACTCAGTAGTTATTGGGACAGAAACATCAGTAGTATTACCTTCATCGGTTAAATACTCATACACTAATTCAACATCAGGTGTGATACTTTGAGTGTATTTTCTAAACTCTTTGCTATCAAGGCTAAGAAATTCGTTATCAACAAATTTATTTATTGTTCCTCTCTTAGTATCCCCATCTACTGATAATATCATCTTTTTTAAACGTGTAGTTGTTTCTGGCAAAATACCAGTATCTTTTGATATTTTTGCTAACCCAGCTAACTCCGAGTCAATATCCCTTTCGTCTGCTTGTGTTAGTAGTTTGAACGTTAATGTACGTTTTGAGTTTGGTAATTCAAATTCAAACTCGTTACCATCCTTATATTGTTTACTATCTATTTTCTTATCCCCAAGTTTGGTCAAGTCTACAACGACAGCATTCTCTTCTCCACTATCTGGATCGAGTACCGTTACGTTGTAATCTTTTCCGTATCCGAGAATACGAGTTGCAATCATAATTGCATTTTTGTCTCCAACCAATAAATCATCAATACTAACTCCCTCTGTAACAATAACAGATTGAAGTAATTTATCAATCACCGTTCCCTTTTTAATAAGGTTAGGTGATGTCAAAATATCTTCTTCTTTGGCAGTCATATATTTGATATCTACTTTTCCACTTGATAGCGGACTATCTTTTGGATAAAGTAAACCTTTGGATGGCAGACTAACTTCCTCTGTAGGAAATTGGTATTCAGCCATGTTTAACTCCTATTGTTTATAACTGATTAATAGAACTATTTTTTTCCAAACTTCTCTGCTGCAGTAACACCCAATCCAACGACTGAAATGTACATGAAACAATCTAAGATTTTGTCTTTTACCTCAAATGCAGAAAAGGTATCAGCACCCCAACTACAAATTAACATAAAGAATGCGGCAAAACCGACAAATCTCTTACTTGATACTTTCGCATCACTTGAAAGCATTTCTCTCAAAAAACTCATAATTACTCCGTCTCTTAATTAGAATTGTAATATTGCGTAATCGTATTGTATTGTCAAAGTAATGTCAGCTGGGTCTGTTGCATTAGCCCAATCTAAATCATTAAAATTAGCATTCTGTATGTATGCACCTTTCAATGTCCATTCTTCAACTTTATCACCTACTGGCCCCAATACGTTAAAAGTAATGTCCTTTTTATAAAAATCCGAATATCCGTCTCTACCAGTAACAGACTCATGTGATAGTCTTACCCATTCCATTACTGCTTGAGCACCACTTGGAACAACAGGATCGTATAGAGAAATCTCAATAGGTTCCCATGCACCTTTACCTTTAATATATCTTTTTATATTAATATGGTCTAATTCAATGGTTTCAAAATTTATAGTAGGCCTTGTAGCAGTTTTGATTAGATATGCTGGTATCCCCTCGATATACATGATGTACCGATTTTTTGTTTTCGGTTCAAACGGTGTGAACATTATTTCTGATGGGTCGAGTAAATCAGGCATTTTGTTTCTCCAAATAAAGTTTATTCAATTCATATATAAATATCAATTTTCTAAAAAAATAATCAAAATCAAAATTTAGTTTTAGTTGAAGTTTTATTGAAGTTTTTAATATAACGAAAAACCCCACCGAAGTGGGGCCTTTCTTATAAGTCAGCGTTTTATAAGTTAAACTTATTCAGGAAATGCTGCTCCAGTTGGTAAGACAACGAAGTCCAACACAATGAACTCTGCAGTTCTTGTAGGTTGGATGAATATCTGACCAATTAACTGATTCCTATCAACAACATCTGGTGTGTTGTTAGAGTCATCCATTACTACTTTGAATGCACTCAAACCACTATTAGCTTGAACACTTTCTAAGAACGGATTAACAATGTTAAGGAATCTATTCCTTGTAGCTGCTGTATTCTGTTCAAATACCAAGTATCTTGAAGATGAAGCAATGAACTTCTTAAGATTAATTAATAATCTACGTACATTGATTCTATCAAGAGCTGATGGTTTGGACTGAAGTGTTTTTTGTCCGAAGACAACCACACCTTGAGCTGGGAATGAAGCTATTGGATTAACTCTACCCTCGTACAAGTCGTCCCTCTCACTATGAGTTAATCTTGTTTGAGCCATCGTTACACCAAGTTCTGTCAATAGACCTCGATTTAAACCAGCTGGTGCAAACCACTCAGCTGCCACACTATCGTTGTTGGCTAAGACACCAGGAATTACCACATCAGGTGGTACGAAAAGTGATTTTTTCGCTCCCGTTAACTTAACCCACGGATAGTAGACTGCCGCATAGTTTGTATCCAAACTTTTAATGTCAAGTACTGCATTATCTACAGTTCTTGCCACTCTTGAACCATTGGTGACGTAAAAACAATCACCTCTTGCCTCTACTTTAGAGATAGCATGATTTCCTACTTGTGGATGGTATTCGTAAATAATACCAGGTGTAACAACTAAGTTGACATCAAACTCATCAGGATTACTAATAGCATTTATAGCTCTTTTATAAGCTACTGAACCACTAGCAGTGTTCGAAGAACAATCAAATCCTTGTTGGTTTGCTGCTGTTATGTTACTACCAAGATGTTTTGGTACTGCTGGATTATCTCCATCAAATCCACCTTGTAATGGTATGTTATATTTTCTTTGCTGAATATGTGAATTAGTCAAAGAAACTAATGTTGTACCATTTGCAAAAGTAGTACCTAATGAGGATGCATCTGCATGTCCAAAGAAATCACCCAACGACATAGTCACGTTATTACCAGTTCCAGCACTTGTTGGAATTGGTGATAAGTATTGTTTACTATCATCATGTAGAAAGTCAAATCCATATGCTTCACTTGAATCAAACTCATTCCTTACGTCTAACTGTCCAGATTTAAATGAAGCAGTAGGTACATTATCAACGTTAGCGTTAGGTAATGATACTTTTCCAAATCCAAAAGGAACTAACTCAGGTGATAACGAACGTTCAAGTATTCCGTTGTTAATGTTTGAGATATATATGTTCTTTGATTTATTTGGATAATCTCCATTTACGGTCAATTTACCATTGGAATCGATTGTAATATCTTGGTCACCAATTTCTTTTACAAAGTAATTTGGTGCATCAGAATCAAGACTCAAGTTATTAAATCCTTCAATAAGGTCACCATCATCGTTCTTATCTGGATTGTTTACCAAAACATTCAAAGAGAACGTTCCGTAATCACTACCAGGTACATCAGCTGATGGTTTTACATTAGAGATTTGAATCTTGAAGTCATCGTTTACATTCGTTCCATGTGAACGTGTTTTGACTTTAAATAAATTAGCTGTTCCACCACTAATCTTCTGTGAAGTGATGAAAGGTGTTGCAGCCTGTGCATAATCTTGTGAAAGGTTGTCCTCTCCAGTAGATGCGAATGAACCTGAACCATCAAGTAAATCAGTATCTCTCATAGTTCTAGCATAACTCTTATATAAGTATACTGGAGAACCAGCACCATTAGCAAGAGTCTGTACTTGAGCACTACCAACAGAGCCAAATACATCTTCAATGAAGTTTGAACTACCTGAATCAAATGAGAAATTAATCACTTGAGCACCATGTGTGGATGAGCTTACTTCCAAGAAAGTATTAGACCAAGTATTGTCTCCAGCATTACTACCAGATAAACTTGCACTACCTTGTAAAGTTTGAGTTCCCTCTACTCCACCACGTGATGGTTTTAATATTGCTAATGTGTATTGATTTCCATTTGAACCTGAGACACCAACTGCTATATAGTCATTGGTATACCCACCTATTCCAAGAACACGCACAACAGTTACAGCACCAGCACCTCCTTGGAAGTACTTTTGTATTGTTAAAGGTGTATAATACTTATCGTCTGGTTCACCAAATTCGACTTTAAATTCGTCAAAAGAATTAAGTAGGGTTGGTACAAAAGCAGGCCCTTTTGCTGTTGGCCCGATTATTGCTGCACCAATGGCTCCTACACCGAGTGGTAAAAACGATAAATCTCTTTCACGAGTAAATACACCTGGCGATACGATACGTTCTGCCATGTTATTTTCTCCTTTAAGGGTTTATTATGTGAGAAGTGTTTTTAAGTTGAATATAAATATCAAATAAAAATCCCAAAATTCATTTTTGGAAGTTTTTTATTTAAGATGTAGGTGTAAATATACCAGTATTAGGGTCTAAATTACCAGGCCCATATTTGTCAATATACTTTTGTACCAAATCCCTTTCTTTTTTTTGTAATCCCTCATATTCAGACTGTAGTTCTTGTTCTCTTGTTTCAAGAGCATCTACCTGCTGTTCTAAAAGAATCTTTTGTACTTTTATTTGTCCAAATTCAAGTTGTTTTTGTTGGTAGTTACTTTGTAATTCTTGTAACTCATCCATTTCACCTTTATCAAAATTGATTTCTTTGACATTTGCCTTTTCAGCCATGTTATTAACTCCTTATTGTTATAACTTTTAAATAAATATAAAACTATTTTTTCAAACAATCACAATTTTCTTCTATGTGTTTGACTTTTTCTTTTAATTCTTTTATACCCTCAATCAATAGTGGTATAATCTTATCATACTGAACACCTTTGTATCCATTACCTCTATCCTTTACTGCCTCAGGTATTACTTCTTCTATCTCTTGTGCAAGAACCCCAATATCGTGTCCATGATATACTTGTTGTTTATCATTCCAATCAAATGTGTATCCACCAATCTTTCCTAATTTATCTAAAGGAAATTTTATTGGTTCTACATTGTCTTTTAATCTTTCATCAGAAGAATTAAATGCTATAATATCACCACTTGCTCTAATTGTAGAACCACTTATGTCATTATTAAAATATGCATCTCCTTCTTCGGACATATCCAAAGTAAGTGCAGTTATGGTTGATGTATTGTCAACACCTTTAAATATAATATCATTATTATTACCAGCGGATTTTATAATAAAATCTGAAGTATCTCTTTTGAATCTACCAAATTCAGTACCACCATCTGATAATAGAATATCAGCACCATCTGCATCAAGTGTCATATCACCTGTAGTTACTATTTCACCACTATCAACAAATACTTTACCAAACGAACCAGTTGATGCTGATGAACCACTTATTAGAGCAGGGCCACCAAAAGCAACTAAGGTTTGACTTGAGCCACCAATTACAGTTGTATTACTACCCAATCCAACAGTATCTTCACTTCCAATTACAATAGAACGAGTATCGTCATTTGCTTGTGTCTCAGGTGAATAACCAATTAGAATGTTAAAAGCACCAGTTGCTAAATCTTCTCCAGCACCCAATCCTAAAGCAACATTACCACCAACAGAATTTTGATTTAAAGTTTTTAAAGACCTGTATCCTATGGCGGTATTGTTTTGACCACCAGTTTCAGTCTTTAGGGCTTCTACTCCCATTACGACATTCTTATCGCCTGTCGTTAGGGCTGCGCCTGCTTCCTCGCCTACAAGTACATTTTGAGTTCCACCAGATTGTAAACTATTTCCCGCATTTACTCCAAATCGGGTGTTCTTGACCATTCCCTCTTCTGAACCCATTGTGAGGATTCCATTATTAGGTATTTGTATGGTAGCAGTGCCTACTCTTAAATTACCAAACGAACCAGTTGAGGTTGATGAACCACTAACTGAACCATCTGAATCTACATTAACGTTATCTGCTTCTATGACTAAGGGACTAAGACCTGAAATGACAGAAGTTTCTACTCTGCCAAAAGAACCTGTGGAAACTGATGAACCACTCATATTTCCAAGAGGTAACTCCAAATTACCTTCTTTAGTTAGTATGAGAGTATCTTGCATACCACCATCATTTTGTGATATAACAAACGATACACTTGTTTCATCAAGTTGAACTTTGTTTTCACCACCTATTTTAACTCTGCCAGTATTCACAACCTCAGTTGTCAACTGAGAGTTATCTACTTTGAGTTTTTCGTTTCCACCATTTTTATATATTAATTCATCATTTTGATAAACAAACGAACCTTGAGAATCAAAAACATAACTGAATGAAGTTCCTTCTGTTCTACCAAACGAACCTGTGGAAACTGATGAACCGCTTATGTTTCCATCAGTATTTATTGTTTTTAAGTGAGCATCTGACCCACTTGTGATGACTTTCTTCCAACTTGGCATATATTTATCCTCTTACGGTTGGTTACTCATTTGAGCCCACTTCCCAATGTCGCCAAACATTAGGCCTATAAGTGTTACATTAATTTCTTGTAAGTACTTTGTAGTTTTTCCACAACACCAACTGCTTCCATTAATTTTTTACCTGGAATCATTCCATCGTGAATTAAATTCAAAATAAATTCAATTTCTCCTTTAGATAAACGAATCTTATCGTCATTATCTACGACTTGTTTTTTTGGTGTAGTCTCTTTAACACCACCTTTACTATGTAATGGCATAAGTAACCTTTTTATTAGTTGTTTCAAATTTCATTAAGCCGTTCTAATATAGATGATTCCATTTCCTGCCCCATCGGACGAATTAGTATCAATCCAAAACTCACCAACACCATATTCACCATCGTTTACACCTGGTGTGGATGTTGATAAAGTTGTACTAAGAACGAATTGTAATGGTGTAATTGCTGTTGCATTACTTGCCACATTCTTAGCGACTGACCATCTTTCCGATGTCGAGTCATGATAGATAGCAGAACCACTATCTACTCCTGAACCACTCTGTACTACAAGACCACCATCAGTATTTGAAGCTGCTGAACCAGAGTTTACAAATAATAGTTGGTCTGTAATTATAGTATTTGTTGTTTCAAGTGTCGTGGTTGTACCTTGTACAGTTAGGTTGCCACCAATTGTAGCATTTGTTGATACAGTAAGTGCTCCAGTTACATCTACACCTGCGGCGTCCACTCTCATTCTCTCTGTATTATCAGTATCGAATAAGATTACATCATCGGTTCCAAAATCAATTGTATTGTTTTGTGAATTACCACCAATAAC
>MDTB01180816.1_pt1 | contig 13221 bp, 12 predicted proteins | sample 811161 | NCBI WGS metagenome assembly MDTB01 (sample SAMN05326650, study PRJNA326480) | marine metagenome | isolation source: seawater | place: Mediterranean Sea | collected 2009 | reverse complement strand
TAAACGATCGATTTGTTTTATGTCCCCCCCAACCGTGCTAGGTCAGAGTCGCTCCATCTGCCACTGCCCATCAACGAGACACAACACCTGTGAACATCCTGAGGGTGCGGATTCGTTTGCTGATAAGCCCATCACAACACGCGAGCCAGCGGCCCGCAGCGCGTCTATTTTCGCCGTTAACGCTCTTCGATGATCACCTTGCTCGTGCCACGGCGCAAAAATGACATCGCCCTGCCCATCACCAGTTACCAGCAATTGTTTTAGGTTCATATCAAAACCGGTAGCCGGGCGCGCGCGGCCAAATGCTGCACCAACGCCATCGTAGCGACCGCCCTGAGCCAGCGCCTTACCATGCTCTGGATGATAAACCGCAAACACTGCACCGTTGTGGTAACCGTAACCTGATAGCTCGGCCACATCGATTCTTACTTCTACGCCTTGCTGCAGGGCAACCAACTCGGCCAACTGTGCCAACTCGTCCAGTGCTTGTAAGATGCCGGATGGTCCATCGGCAAGCACCGTACGGGCTTGCTGCAAAATATCCGGCGGCCCCATAAGATTAGGTAACGCAACCAGCATGTCGGCGACCCCGCCGTCCCCCACCAAATCTCGAATATCCGACGAAGCCTTGCGCTGTACCGCGCTGAATAGCTGCCCTTGCTGTTGGCTGTGCAAGCTACCCGAAGCCAATAAATCTGCTACGAGACTACGGTATACGCCCATATGGCCAAGCAATAGCACTGGGTTGTTAATCTTTGCCACGGCGAGGGATTCGAGCATTAAACTCACTACCTCTGCGTCCGCCGCAATACCTGGTGCGCCGAAGATTTCGACCCCAGCCTTTAACTGTACCCGGGACGTCTGGCTCGATACTGGGTTGGCGAAGACTACCGGGCCCGCGTAGCACAGCCTCTGTACACTGTCAGTTACGGCGCTGTGTGCATCAATCCGCACAGCCTGGGACGTCATATCTGCTCGCACACCTAGTTGCCTACCGCTGACTTGGTCGACCACTTTCAGGGTTTGTAGGTCTAGGTCTTCGCCACTGCCTACAAGCAACGCGTCAAGGTATTCAATGAGCGGTGGGTCAACGTATGCAAAGCCCCACCGATCGAATACATCGAGCACCCGCCGACGCAGTAGCTCTAGGTCCCATGCGCGCGGGGGCAGAAGTTCGTCCACCCCTTTGGGCAGACGCCAATAGGTTTTCATCGCATGTGTGCCGCCAAACGAAGATCTATTTCTTTACATTGCCGTCTTGCAAGTATTTGAAAAACTCGCTGTTCGGGTCTAACACCAAGAGGTCGCTTTTGTTCGCGAATACTTCACTGTAGGCATTGATGCTGCGATAAAACTCATAAAACTCTGGGTCTTTATTGTAGGCAGAGGCGTATTGCTCGGCCGCCTTTGCGTCGCCATCACCACGTATTTGCTCGCTCTCCCGATAGGCTTCGGCCTCCAGGACCACCGAGTCGCGATCGGCTTTTGCACGAATAGCCAGCGCTTGTTCTTGGCCTTCTGCGCGATACTGCCGAGCCTCAATGTCACGTTCTGAGTTCATGCGCTCATACACCGTAGACGATACTTCTGCTGGCAGGTCTATTTTCTTCACCCGCACGTCAATGACCTCAACCCCAACGGATGATCGCATCACTTTATCTAGGTCCTGTCGTAGGTCATCCATAAGCTGGTCTCGCTCGCCCGAAATTACTTCGAACATCTCGCGCCTACTGATCTGGTTACGCAACCCTTCATTAACCCGCTCCTGCAGTAAGCGAATCGCGCGGCGTTCATCGAAGGAAGTGCCTTTATAGAACAACTCATTGTCGGCTACTCGCCACTTAACAAATGAGTCGACGATCAGCGGCTTCTTTTCCAGGGTGTAATAAGTCTCTGGACTGGCATCTACGGTAAGGACTCGGGCATCAAATTTTTTCACCGCCTCGGCTATGGGCATTTTGAAATGCAGGCCGGGCTGGATGTCAGCGTCTACTAAGTTGCCGAACTCAAGCAAAATTGCTTTCTCTGTTTCCTGTACGCGGTATGCAGTGGCGTTGATCCCAAGCACGATCAGCGCCAAGATCGCGAAAATAACGGAAGATCGCATAGTCATGGGCGGCTCCTAATTGTTAGCTCGACCACGAGTCGTGGTGCTACGGTTGTTGGAGAGCTCGCGGCGCAGTTCCTCTACCGCTGCGCGAACCACATCTCGATCCAGCGAAGCCTCAGGTATGCGCTGCGTCATTTTGTCTAACGGCAAATACATCATGTTGTTGCCGCCCTCGACGTCGACCATAACCTTGCTGGAGTTCTTGAACACAGTTTCCAGTGCGTCCAAGTACAAACGGTCACGAGTAACCTCAGGCGCACGAAGGTATTCCGTAAGCAGTTTTTCAAAACGCTGCGCCTCACCGTCGGATCGAGCAATCACGCGGTCTCGGTAGGCCTGCGCTTCCTCTATTTGCCGCTGTGCACGACCTCGGGCTTCCGGCACTACCTGCTGAGCGTAGGCGGTCGCTTGGTTAACAAAGCGCTGCCGATCTTCTTTGGCTTTTTGCACATCGTTAAACGCGTCTTGCACCTGTACCGGCGGCGCGCTGCGATCAATGTTGACCTTCGTTACTTGGATTCCAGTGCCATAGCTTTTGAGATAGCGCTGCAGACGATCTTGCACTTCGATCGCCATTGCCTCTCGACCATCGGTGATCACTTCGTTCATGGTGGCGGAACCTGCGACATGGCGCAGGGCGCTTTCCGTTGCCTGGCTTAAACTGCGCCGTGGTTCTCGTACGTTGATCAAAAAAGCCCCGGCGTCGTCAATAACCCACTGCACCGTCAGACTCACATCCACGATGTTTTCGTCCTTAGTCAGCATTAGCGCTTGGTGATTATGCGATTGCACCTGGGTGACATTAACCAGTTCGACCCGATCGATGATCGGAAAATTCCATTTCAAACCGGCCGTCTTCAGCTCTGGTTGTACTTTACCGAAGCGGAAAACTACGCCGCGCTCCTGCTCATCTACCTGGTAAATGCCGGCGGCTACGTATATTACTGCCAATACCAATACACCAAGCCATATCAGCCCCTGTGATGGGCCTTTAATACCACCACCGCCGGACGAGCCTTTACCGCCGCCAAATAAGCCCGAGAGCTGTCCTTGCAGTTTCTTTATCGCCTCATCTAGATCGGGTGGTCCTTGATTGCCTCGATTGCCCCAAGGGTCTTTGTCGTCACCGCCAGATTCGTTCCACGCCATTTTCTTGCTCCGCCGTTAAAGCGTTTGTGTCGTTACGCTATTGTAGAGGGGTTTTGCAGCCGAGTGCATTTTTTAGGTTTCGCCCAGTGTAGTACCTCTGTAGGCAACCCTCGAGGCTTTCCAGCTCTCTGCAATACTGATCAACCACCATTGTATTTGGGGGACTAACAGCAAACTTCAATACGCCATCACGCTAAGCGCACTGCTACCGCGACTTGTCTAATAGCAGTCCCGACTTTTGCTTTATCTGCCCAAGTAACTGCTCATCTGCCTGCAGCGTCAACTGTACCGAGCCGTCGTTGAGTATCGTCTCGGCCAGAACCGCCCCAGACCGATACAACCACGCCCGATTGCTCCCATCTGCCGCCGGTAACACCACCTGATGCGGCGCCACCACACCCAAAACGCTTCCAATCTCAGTGACCAAGTCATCAAGGCCCTGACTCAACTGTGCCGAGGTCAGAACACCGAAACTCGCCATCTCTTGCTGCTGCCGCGTACTTAAGAGGTCAGCCTTGTTTAGTACCACCACTTGGCGCAATGCGGCAGCGCCGATTTCACTCAAAACCTGCTGCACCTGCTCCATTCGGTCACGCCACAGCGGGTCGCTGATATCCACTACGTGTAACAGCAAATCCGAATGAATGACCTCTTCTAAAGTCGCCTTGAAGGCTTCCACCAGCGTATGCGGAAGCAAGCTAACGAAGCCCACCGTATCTGCCAGCACGACCTCGCCGGTTCCGGGTATCTGTACACGCCGCATGGTTGGGTCAAGGGTCGCGAACAACATGTCTTGCGCCAACACTTGAGCATTGGTGAGACTGTTAAATAAGGTGGATTTACCCGCGTTGGTGTAGCCCACTAGCGTGATTGTCGGTGTGCCACGTCGATTTCGGCCGCGCCGATTCTGTTGTCGCCGTTTACTGACCTCTGTAATTTTGGCTTGGGTCGCCTTAATTCGCTCGCTGAGCATTCGCTGATCGAGCTCTATCTGTTTCTCGCCCGCCCCACGCAAACCAATACCACCCTTCTGGCGATCAAGGTGGGTCCACCCTCTGACTAGCCGCGTCTGTGCGTGCTTTAACTGGGCCAGCTCCACCTGCAATTGCCCTTCGTGGCTGCGCGCTCGATCAGCGAATATGGTTAGTATCAGTTCGGTGCGGGTGATCAACCGGCAATCTAACGCCTGCTCGAGATTACGCTGTTGCGCGGGGGACAGGTCATGGTTGACGAGCACGATGTCCGCATCATGCACAGCCAATAACTCGGCTAACTCTGTGACTTTACCACTTCCGACAAACCAACGAGGGTGCGGCGCGTCGCGCTTTACCGCGGTAACCGTGGCCACCACAAGTTGCGCTGAACGCGCCAACTCGGTGAGCTCCTGCGCATCTGGGTTGGCTTTCTGGCGCAGCTCTACTTGCAGCAATAGCGTTCGCCGCCCGGCTTCGGGCCGATCAAATAACATGGTTATTGAGACAACTCAAAGAACTCGTTGCTAACTCTTGTTGACATGATCTTCAACTTCAAACTTGACGTTATGCGCGGGTACCACCGTTGAGATCGCGTGCTTGTACACCATCTGACTGACTGTATTCCGCAGCAACACCACAAACTGATCGAAGGACTCGATCTGGCCCTGCAACTTGATACCGTTAACTAGGAATATAGACACCGGTACGCGCTCTTTGCGCAAGGCGTTTAAGTAGGGGTCTTGAAGATTTTCTCGCTTGGACATCAGCTATCTGCTCCTTGCCACCGCCGCTGGCTACCTTGTTCACGAAAACTAAAGAGTGCCTTCGCTGCGTAACTGTTCCGACGTATTGTTCTTGTTATTGGATGCAAAGTTAACTGTTATTTTAGCACGCTCAACTGTCTGCCTATACGCTGGCTAGCAGCTTCTGCACGATAAGCTGGACGACTTCGTCAGGTGCGGCACTAGACTGCAGGTCGATGTCCGGCCACTGGCGCAGCCACGTGAGTTGCCGTTTCGCCAACTGCCGCGTCGCAGCTAACGCACGCGCTACAAATTCTGCATGATCATAGTCCCCACGCAGGTGTTGCCACGCCTGACGATATCCAACCGCGCGCAACGCCGGCAGATCCGCATGCAAGTCGCCACGCGCCATCAAACCTTCCACCTCAGCCACAAAACCCGCCGCCAGCATGGCGTCGAATCGTTCCGCGATCCGCTTGTGCAGCAGGTCGCGTCGCTCAGGCACTATGGCCACGACCCGCACCGCCACCGACAGGCGCTGTTCGGCATTGGGTCCGCTAGCACTTTGCCACTGACTCGTCATCGACTTCCCCGATGCCTCAATGACTTCTAACGCTCTCAACAAGCGTTGGCTATTGTTTGGATGGATCTTTGCCGCTGCTGGCGCATCTAACTGTTTGAGTCTTTCATGCATAGCCACCGCACCGAATCGCTGCAACTGTTCTTGCAACTGCGCTCGCAACACTGGATCGGCGCTGGGCAACGTAGCTATACCCTGCATAAAGCGCTTCACATATAGCATGGTGCCACCGACTATGATCGGCGTTTTCCCCTGTTGCAGCGTGTCCGCAATGGCGGCATCGGCATCGCGCACAAAATCAGCCGCCGAATAAGGCTCACTAGGATCACGTATGTCCACCAATAGATGGGGGTAACGGTGCATCTCCGCGGGCGTGGGTTTGGCAGTGCCAATGTCCATGCCACGATACACAAGGGCAGAATCAGCGCTAATGAGTTGGGCTTTGTCAGGGCCGCCAAGGGCGTCTTGTAGAGCCATTGCTACTGCGGTCTTGCCGGCGGCGGTCGGCCCGATGACGATCGCCGCAGCAGCCTTCGAAGCAGCCATCACTGGCCCCGCAAAAATAGCCGGTCTAGTTCCGACATGCTGCGTTGCACGTAAGTCGGACGTCCATGGTTGCAGAGACCAGCATTTTCCGTGGTCTCCATATCTCGCAGCAGCGCGTTCATTTCTGCCAGCGTTAACTGCCGGTTCGCTCTTACAGAACCTCGGCAGGCGATATTACCAAGCAAATCTAGACCATGACGGTTCAATCCATCTGCTGTTCCATACTCGGCCATCTCGGCAAGCAAGTCCGTAACCATCTGCTCAAGATCTGCTTCAGCCAGCAGCACCGGCACTTCTCGAACGACAACACTGTTTGAGCCTAAACGCTCAATAAACAGCCCGGACTCTTTCAATTGCTGCGCAAGGTCCTCAACCTGCTGGGCATCACTTTCGCTCACATCAAATGTCAGCGGCACTAGCAGGCGCTGGCGCGGAATCACTCCAGCAGCACGTTGAGCTTTCATTTTTTCGTAAACAATACGCTCATGCGCCGCGTGCATATCGACGATGACTAAGCCCACGGAATTTTGCGCAATGATGTAGACACCATGCAGTTGCGCTATCGCATAACCAAGGGGATGTTCGGGATCTAGCACTTGGGCGGTGGCGACAGGCGCACGCCACTCGAGCGGCGTTTCGGTCACCTGCTGATGTTCGTGCACGACTTGGGCGAAGCCACCTGGTAACTCAACGTTGCCCTGGACCGAGGTTTGCCCAAAGCGCAACGCGGACTGCGCCGACGGCGCTGTTAAATTGGTACCAACTGTCGTTGGCGCCGACACAGCGGCGCCGTCTCCAGGCCTTACCGTACGCAACGCTTTGTTGAGTGAGCTAAAAATAAAATCATGCACCCGCCGGGCATCGCGAAAACGCACTTCGTGCTTAGTTGGGTGCACGTTAACGTCTACCAGCTCTGGTGGGAGCTGCAAAAACAACACGAACACCGCATGCCGACCATGAAACATGACGTCACTGTAGGCTTGGCGTATGGCATGACCGACTAATTTGTCACGGATACTGCGACCGTTCACATAGAAATACTGCTGATCCATGTAACGGCGATTGTGCTGCGGCAACCCAACCCACCCAAATAATCGGTAAGCGTCCGTGGCTTCATCGACATACATCGACTGCTCGACAAAGCTCGGCGACAGCACCTGGGCTAACCGGGCCTCAGGTTCTCCCGCCGTAAGGCTGAGCCGCTTTGTTTCGCTATTGGTCGCTTGCAAGCCGCTGGATCCCGGTCGTGACTGCACCAGAGAAAAGGCTACGTCCATGTTCGCGAGACTAAGACGCCTAAGTGTCTGGTCTATTTGTTGGTTTTCTGTGCGCTCGGCCTTTAAGAATTTCCGGCGCGCCGGGGTGTTGTAAAACAAATCCCAAACTTCGACGGAGGTGCCTTGATTATGCGCAATCGGGCCATTGCCAATTCGCTTCCCGCCATGGCTCTCTAGGTACCATCCCGCTTCTGCATCAGCGAGCGCTGAGCTGATTTTGAGACGCGACACTGACGCCACGCTGGCCAGTGCCTCGCCACGAAAACCCAAGCTACCGACGCCTAACAGGTCTTGGGCTTGCTGAATCTTGCTGGTGGCATGGCGTTCTACCGCTAGTTCCAGGTCATCGTGATGAATGCCGCTGCCGTTGTCGCGCACCCACAGCGACTCCACGCCACCAGCTACGCTGCGAACTTCGACTGCACTAGCACCTGCGTCTAAACTGTTCTCGACCAGCTCCTTAACGATAGAGGCAGGCCGCTCTACCACTTCCCCCGCAGCTATCTGATCGGCAACAAATGCGCTCAAACGATGGACTCTGGTTAACGGCATTGATTAGCCTTGCTGCGGGATGAATAAGACTTGACCAACCCGAATCTTATCGCCTCGAATCGCATTGCGACGCTTCAGAGCGTTGGCCGAAACACCGTATCTAGCCGCAATCTCTGACAAGGTATCGCCCCGGGCAATAGTGTGGCGTAACTCCTGACGGCGCGCCGCCAGCGCCGTACCCGGCGGCGGATTCGCCCGCATGTACTGATCAACGCCGTCGGCAATTGCGCGGGCAATTTTGTTCTGGTGGTCTTTTTGCGACAGCCGCCTGGCTTCTTGCGGGTTAGAGATAAACCCAGTTTCTACCAAAATAGATGGCATGTCCGGCGATTTGAGCACTAAGAATGCTGCCTGCTCGACCCGCTTCTTATGCAATCGCGTAATCTTACCCATCTGATCTAACACCGCCTGACCGGCTCCGATACTGTAGGAGCGATTGCCATCCATTGATAAATCCAACAACACGTGCGCGAGCACATCATCTTTATCACTTAGGCTGACGTCGCCAACACCTCCCAATAGATCTGATTGGTTAGCGCGCTCCGCCAGCCATTTTGCGGTTTCGCTAGTAGCACCGCGATCGGACAAGGTGTACACCGAAGCACCCCGCGCAGCGGCGCTGGTGAAAGCATCCGCGTGCAGTGAAACGAACAAATCTGCACGGGCTTCGCGCGCTATGGCGGTGCGTTTACGATGAGCAATGTAGTAGTCACCAGTGCGAGTAAGCACTGCTTTGTAGCCGCTTTTAGCGTTTATTGCGCTGGCCGTACGTTTGGCGATTTGTAGCACCAGGTGTTTTTCCTGCAGTGATCTCGGACCCAACGCACCGGGATCCTCGCCACCATGACCGGCATCGATGACGATGACAACGTTGCGATTGCTTGGCCGGGGCGCTGGTTTTTCCGCCGCTGGCTTACGCTGCTGCTTTGGTTTTGCCGCCGCCAAATCCACAACCAGACGATGGCCGTAAGGCGCGATGGGTTTGAGAGTGAATGCGCTGGGTTTCAAACGCTGTTTGGCGTCGATGACCAGCCGATATGCCTTACCTCGCGGGGCACCTCTAAGACCCTCGACACGCTGCAGATCTTCGGCGACGGTCGCAATGTCGAGCCCTTTCGCTAGTCGTGAGTCGCTCACGTCGATAACGACCCGATGCGGTTTTTCAAGGGTGAAGTATTTGTACTTAACCGCGGCAGAGGTATCGAATACGACACGGGTCGCGTCTGGCGATTCATGCACCCGCACACCCTGTATAGTCGCCGCAACAACGCTTAGCGACATTACGCTCGCTATTAGCGACAGTAGCGCTCTAACCATCGCTAAAAACTACGCGAGCGCGCCGTTGCGCTGGAGCTGAAGTCGCCATTTCTGGCGGCCTGTAGAGTTCAAGAAAAACCCCAACGTGCGGTTCTGGTAACCAGCCCTCGCCCCGCTGCGGCCACTCAAACAGCTTGATTCCAGGAGCATCAAGAATTTCTTCAAAACCGACAAACTCCAATTCTTCGGCGGATTCTAGGCGATATAGGTCAAAATGAAACAGATCTAATCCGTCGACGCAATAAGGCTCCAACAACGTATACGTTGGGCTTTTCACAGCACCAGTGAACCCCAGTCCACGCAGTATGCCCCTGACCAAGGTGGTCTTTCCAGCGCCCAAATCGCCTTCTAAGGTCACTAATGCGTTGCCACCAAATTGCGCACGCAAGCGTTCAAGCAGGCTTTGCCCAAAAGCTTCGGTCGCGGCCTCGTCTACCAAAATCTGTTCTATGCGCTGCGCCAACTAGCCGTCCGCCTGTGCTAATAATTTGGGAATGTGCCTTATAACATCTGTTGCTAAGACACTGCGCGGTCCCAGCGTCTCGGCGGCCATATCTGCACTCGCGCTGTGCAGCGCTATGGCTTGAGCAAATTGCACAGCCGACGCTTGCCCGCTGGCAAAAGCTGGTGCGAGTATGCCAGCGCAAATACCACTCAATACATCACCCATGCCTGCCGATGCCATCGCTGGGCCACCGTGAGCACATATCTGCACCTGGGTTTCATCGATCACAATCGACCCTGGACCCTTTAGCACGACCCGACAGTTAAACCGATGTGCGAGCGCTCGCGCATTGTTGATTCGGTCATTCTCTAAGACGTCCGTCGCAAGCCCCAGCAGATGCGCCGCTTCACCGCTATGCGGGGTAATGAACAATGATCGACTGGCCGGCTGCTGATCTAACCGTTCGAGCCAATAAAGCGCGTCCGCGTCCATGAGCATTGGGGTTTTCGCCTGCAGCGCCTGCCGAAATAGTTCTTCGCCCCAACTACTTCTGCCTAAACCCGGGCCGATCACAACGAAATCCGCCGCGTCCAGAGTGCTTTGTAGCGTCTGCAACTCTGGAGCCACGAACATAGCTTCAGGCAATCGAGCGAGTAACGCCGTTTGGTGCTCTGGCCGCGCGATCACCGTGGCTAGTCCTGCGCCACTACGTAACGTTGCCTCAGCCGCCATGATAACAGCGCCGCCCATCCCAATATCACCACCAATAAGCAGGACTTTGCCGCGTCGATGCTTGTATGCCGTTGGCGACAGGCCGTGAATTCGTTCGGGGTGCCAGTTCAGCAGCGATGCGGCATTCGGCGGCTGCATAAATTCACCCGCAACACCAAGGTCAACGACTTTTTGTTCTCCGACAAAAGCGACACCGGGTCCGGTATGTGCGCCAATTTTGCGTCCTACAAAGGACACTGTAAGCGCCGCACGGACAGCCACGGGCTCGCCGTCTATCATCTGCACAGCGCCGTTGTCCGCAGCGACACCGCTTGGTAAGTCCAGCGCCAATACCGCTGCAGACGCCTCGTTTATGCGCCTTATTATCGGCACGTAGGGGTCAAGCAGCGGCGGCTTAAAGCCCGTGCCCAAAAGACCGTCGACAATCACGTCATGCTTTATCGGTTCGTCCGCCGCTTCTAGTTCGCCCCCGGCAGCAGCAAACTCTGTGTAAGCACATTTTGCATCGCCCACAAGTTCTTTGGGATCTACAGCGGCCAACACCTGCACCGAAAGTCCTAACTGTCGGGCCAACCGCGCTACCACATAGCCGTCGCCACCGTTATTGCCCTTGCCACAGATTACGCTAATGGCCTTAGTACTTGGCCAGCGCTGCAACAAACTATCGATAGCACTCTGACCAGCTCTTTGCATCAGCGTATAACCTTCTATACCCATACCACCCGCGGCCACAGGTTGCATAACCTGGGCTTCAATAGCGCGTATCTGGTCTGCGGTATACAGGCGAGTTTCAGGGTTGTAACGAGACACCGAGCTAATGGGCTGATTCCCCTGCACTTAGTTGCTTCGCAGTATACTGTGATGCCCAGCCACGGCGTAGCCCCAAGGCGTGCTAGCGGAGCAAACCATAAATACCGAACCTCAAGCGGCACAAGCGCAGCTACCAAACCAAGCAACACTGAGCAAATGGGCTCGGAGCTTAGGCTTTGATGCGGTAGCCGTGACTGATGTCGATCTCAGCACCCACGCACCGCACGTACGCGATTGGCTCGCCCGAGGCTTCGCCGGCGAGATGACGTATTTACAGCGCAATTTAGAAAAGCGGCTGCATCCCGAGCTATTAGAGACCGACACTTGTCGGGTGATTAGCGCTCGCATGAACTATTTACCCGCAGATACGCAACCCTTAGAGGTGCTAGAGAACTCACAGCAAGCCTATATTTCGCGCTATGCTCTGGGACGCGACTATCACAAAGTTTTGCGCAAACGTTTAGCAACGTTAGCCGCACAGATTGACCGCGCCTTACCGGGTCATCGCTATCGCGCCTTTACAGATTCGGCACCGGTCTTAGAAAAAGCGCTGGCAGAAAAAGCCGGCCTTGGTTGGATGGGCAAACATACTTTGCTGCTGCACCAAGATGTTGGATCCTGGTTTTTTCTCGGCGAGATCTACACCAACGCACCGTTGGAATGCAGCACCCAAACCGTGGCCGACGCCTGCGGCAAATGCAGCGCCTGCATCAACGTATGCCCAACCCAAGCCATCGTCGGGCCCAAGCAACTCGACGCGCGCCGCTGTATCTCGTACCTGACCATAGAGCACAAGGGCGCGATTGACCCAGACCTGCGGCACAAGATGGGCAACCGAATTTACGGCTGTGACGATTGCCAATTGTTTTGTCCGTGGAACCGTGACCCCGCCACAACCAACGAGCCTGACTTTGCGCCAAGACACAACCTGCAAAATCGCGAGCTAGTAGAGTTGTTTCTTTTGTCTGCGCAGGAATACGACACGCTGACTCTTGGCTCTGCAATGCGGCGCGTAAGTTACGCCCAGTGGCAGCGCAACCTAGCTATCGCCCTGGGTAACGGCCCAGCAAGCGCCGTCGCTTTGGCTGCCCTGAGCCAACAAAAAGGCGCGGTCAACGATATGGTTGACGAACACATTGTCTGGGCAGAAGAAAAATTAAGACGACAACTTAAATAGATGTTCTCGGTAGTAGCGTAGTTCTTCAATTGATTCACGAATGTCTGCCAGCGCCATGTGCGCACCTTGTTTCTTGAACCCAGCAGCCACTTCAGGATGCCAGCGTTTTGCCAGTTCTTTGACGCTGCTGACGTCGATCATCCGGTAGTGCAGATGCTGTTCCAGGGTCGGCATATAACGCGATAAGAAACGGCGGTCTTGCCAGATGCTGTTGCCGCAAAGCGGTGCTTCATTAGCCGCCACATGTTGTTCTATGAATGCCAAAGAAACTGCCTCAGCCTCGCGCTCGGAGACCCCCTCAGCAGCAATACGCTGCAACAAACCGGACGCCGAGTGGTGGGTCTGATTCCATTCGTCCATACCGTCGAGTAATGATTGAGGTTGCTGGATAGCCAAAACCGGCCCTTCCGCTATTAGATTCAAATCGCTGTCGGTGATGATGGTTGCCATTTCAATGATGCGGTCTGTTGACGCATCTAAACCGGTCATTTCCAAATCGATCCATACGAGGTCCGCGTTCATAGCCATCCAAAACAGAAAAGTTCGGACCTCAATAGTGAGGCAAACCTGTTACTGATCCAAGACGATTCAGCACTATCCTAGTTGTTAGTGTTCCTCACAAACCAGCCACAGCCGCCCATTATTAGTGTTCAGTAAGTCAAACTAGCGCGGACTAGGTGTCCCCTTGAGCTGGTTTATCGACGAGTTTGTGGACGAAGAAGATTCGACAAAGTGGCTGGAAAACATGGTGGGAAGCGATCGATCAGATTGGGAGGCGAGCAGCGACAAAGATCAGTCACAGTAGTTGC
>MDTB01054937.1_pt1 | contig 13221 bp, 15 predicted proteins | sample 811161 | NCBI WGS metagenome assembly MDTB01 (sample SAMN05326650, study PRJNA326480) | marine metagenome | isolation source: seawater | place: Mediterranean Sea | collected 2009 | reverse complement strand
CTAAAATGGAGGTCTCAAATGGCTGAAGTAGTTGCCAAATCTGGCGTTTCAAAAGAAAAAGGATATCTATATTACCTAGGAAAAGATGGTAATGTTTGGCGTTCACAAATGGCCCGCGCTGGTAAAGGTGGAGGCAATGCAGAGAAAGTTGCAGACGCTGGTGTAACAAGAGAGTCTGGATACTTGTACTACATTGATAAAAATGGCGATGTTTCTCGCTCACCAATGGCAAGAGGTCGTAAATAGTACATCGTACTACTCATTTTTAAAAAAGGCTCTCTTAACAGAGAGCCTTTTTTTTTATGCAACATTGTATTAAGTTTGTTAAATTGTAAGGTTGATTGTACCAAAAAATCCGAGGGAAAATCAGCCTCATAGAGAAATAGTTATGAAAAATGTAATACTATATATGATTTTTGTTTCGTTGATCGCTCCAGTTAGAGCAGATGGTTTACAGCTATTTGGATCAAAAAAGTCCTCTGAAAAGGATAGAGGTAACAAGAGCGAAGAACTTAGAAACAATGATGAAATGACTGAAGATTATTCAAGCTCTGAAGTCACGACAAGAAAAAATATAGAGTCTGTTATTCCAGTAAAACGTGTCCCAAGCGGATGGGTTTTCAGAGATGAATTATTAGCACCCTGGGAATCAAATCTTCCAGCGGTTCTATCTATCATACCGGATACCACTGTTGAGGTAGTATACCATGATGATAACAGAACTACCCGCGAGGGATTCGTATTACCGATTAAAAGAGCATCTGTAGAATTTCAATACACATCAAGATTGACTCATGAGTTAATCATGTTAGAGTTTGTAAATGTTGACTTCATATACAGCACAACAAATAATAATGATTCACATTTTATTCTTGAGGGCATAACAAAAAAAGTAAAATTGAAAGATACAGGATTTCCGCAATTGGCTTCTTCGGACATAATAAAACACAAAGTGTTGATGGAGTATGGTACACCAAAAGAGTTTGATGGTGTCTGGCATATATATGAAGACAATATGTCAACATATAAAGTACGCGAGTTGGATGAACGAAATATTAAGGTTGAATTAAAGAGTCTCAAAGTAGTTGACAAATTGGAAAAGGCAATTGATGACACCTATTCCAAACAAGGTATAGAATACAAGAAACGTTTAATGGTTCAAGGAATAGACATATAGAGCATTGTGGTAAATAAATTTTTTAAAAGAAGGCCTTTTTCAGGCCTTTTTTTATTGCTATCAATTTCAATACTTTTTAGCAATAATTCTTATAGGCCGATTATTTCTTCTATTGAAATAAAAGGCAATACTAAAACACGTGACTATGTGATAAAGCGAGAAATTATTCACCCGTTGAATAAGCCGCTAGATAGTTTAATTGTTATAGAAGATAGAAATCGTCTCGATAATCTGGGCCTATTTAGTGAATCAACATGGCGGATTATACCGCTTGAGGATGGTTCTGCAAAACTAGTTTATGCAGTACAAGAATCAATACAGAGGACACCTCCTCTAGCATTACCCAATTATAAAGAAGATACAGGATGGTCTCTTGCTGGGTTGTGGATAGTAAATAACTTTAGGGGGAAAAACCAATCCTTGGCTTTAGGAGGGACTATTGGCGGAGAGGATACCTATGGGTTCAGTTTCTCTGATCCATGGATTTTTGGCGACCATATTTCTCTTACCTTAAATATTGGACGTACTATTTATGGACATAGATTTTTAGATAAAAATATTGATGTCAATAGCTTTTTTCTTGGTTTTGGGAAATGGTATGGTAGCTCAATAAAAACCTCATTTGGAATTGAAATCGAGAAAAAGTCATTCACGAATGACCAAAATGAAGACAAGTTCTTTTACCTTGGAACAACAGGGAATGTAAAATATGACACTCGAGATATTTATTGGAATCCTGGTAAGGGTGTACTTTTTAGTCAAACCTTATATCATCAGGAAGGTATCCAACCTAACGATTGGAGAATGACACTTTGGACCCAATCTTTTTCTTGGTATAAGAAGATAAATAAAAGAGAAAAAAAGCAAGTGATTGCATTAAATACTAGTTTAAATAAAAAGTTTGGCATGAAAAGTGACCTATGGCTTGATTATTTTGGAAACTCATATACTATACGTGGTTGGCCTCTTCCAGACCCTAATCTTTACTTCTCAAAAAATGAACAGTTTAGATTCGGGCACGAATCGGTCTTACTTTCAATAGAATATAGACAAGAATTAATTCCAAAGCGTGCAACATCCTTTGGGACAGAATTTGGCCTTGCACTTGTGTTTTTCTCAGATGCTGGAATTATTGCAAACCAGTGGGACAATTTTAAGGGTGAAATACCAATGCAAGGGTATGGATTCGGTTTAAGAATTCCCTTTCCTATGGTAAGTGTTATAAGAGTTGATTATGGCTGGGGATACAGAAATGGGGTATGGAACTCTGGGGCCATACATTTTGGTGTTGGTCAAAAGTTTTAATTTTTTCTAGGGTAGGGGGTTTTTGCTTGGTGCAAGTAGGCCACCAGATATAATAGTTTTTAACCCCTCTTCAACCGTCATCCCAGTAGAAATAGTATCAGCTTGGGGGATCATCAAGAAAAACCCAGATGTAGGATTAGGTGTAGTAGGAACAAAAAGATGAAAATAGGGGATATCCTCATTATTTTTAGATCTTCCACTTATGAAAGCCATCGTCCATAGTCCTTCTCTAGGGTATTGGATATAAACTACTCCATCAAAAGCGTCTGTAGTCCCTTTAGTGAAGGTATCTGTAATCTGTTTTAAAGTAGTATAGATCATACTAACAATAGGTACTCGCTTTACAATACTTTCACCTAAATCAAAAATCTTTCTACCCAAAAAGTTGGTAACAATAATGCCCAATAAATAAATTAAAATAATGGTTAGAATTATTCCTAAGCCTGGAATTCCTAAGCCAAATCGTTCTAGTATCGGTCCAGACATTTTCTCAAGACTTTCAAAAAGAAACCGTATTACAACGTAAGTCAAATACAGAGGCAAAAGTGTTGCAACTCCAGCAAATAATTTTGCTCTAAATGTTTGAGTTATTGAATCCATAGTATGTTAAAGTTAATTGACTTGATATTTTATTGAAAGATGCTCTTCATTCATGTAATAGATTAGTTTCATGATCCAATAAGAATGACTTTTTATCTAGTCCACCTGAATACCCACCTAAATTACCATTCGAAGAAACTATTCTGTGGCATGGAATTATTATGGGTAAGGGGTTTTTTGCATTTGCTGTTCCTACTGCCCTTACTGCTCTATTGTTTCCTACCATTTTTGCAATCTTACCATAGGACGCAACATCACCATATTTTATTTTTTTCACTTCTAATAATACCTTATTGTAAAAGGGGGACACATTTAACTTGAATGGTATCTCAAATACTTTTCTGGTGCCATTGAAATATTCATTAATTTGCCTTGATGTTTGTATTAAAATAGATGACTCACCATTATATCTATTTTCTTTACGTAGTTTAACGCTATCACTATCTGTGAATTTTATTTTAGAAATACAATCAGATTCTGCTTCCAACTTCAGCACACCAATTGGAGATTCAATAAAGCAAAACTCATTCATTTACTTTTATCATGTACCAGTTAATTGATAAAACTTTAAATAGAATTATATGAAAAAAGCCCCAGGATTGATCATAGGGGCTTTTTAAATAGGATTAGATATTAAATAATTAATTTTGTTTTTTATCCATTTTAATCACAATAGGACTAGCTACAAATATACTTGAATAGGTCCCGATGATTACACCAACAATCATTGCAAATGAGAAAGTATGAATAACTTCTCCACCAACAAGAAATAAAATAAAGACAACTAAAAACGTAGTTAATGATGTAACTATTGTTCTGCTCAATGAATCATTGATACTTTGGTTGATAACAGATTCCATGGAGGAACCTTTTAATGATTTTACATTTTCTCGAACTCTATCAAATATTACGATGGTATCATTTAGAGAATATCCAACTATTGTCAAAAATGCTGCTATTACTGCCAAGGAAATTTCATATCCAAGAATTGAAAATACGCCTAGGGTGATGAGTACGTCATGAGTCAGAGCGGCAATCGCACCAATAGCATATTTTAGCTCAAACCTAATTGATATATATATGAGTATAAATCCTAATGCATATAGAATTGCTAGGATTGCATCGCTACTTAATTCTGCACCAACTTTTGGGCCAACTTTATCAATAGATAATATGAAGTCACTTTTTTCTGATGGTAAAAGATTGGGGTATATAGACTCAAGGCTTTCTGCGACTCTGTTTGCAAAACGAGGAGGTTCATCTTCGAGGCTAGCAATCCTTATTGCAACATTAGACTCATCCCCAAAATGTTTAATCTCTTCTTTACTAAAATCAAAATTTTGTCCATCAATTGAAACAGACGAGATTGAGGACCTTATCTTATTTATGTCAACTGGTTCAGTAAAGTTTACGGCAACTAGCGTACCCCCCTTAAAGTCTATGCTAAGCTTGGGTCCTCCATTTGTTATTAATGATACAGCACCCACAATGATAAGCAACGCTGATATACAACTGGCGATGAATGTCCGACTCATAAAATCAATATTTGTATCCTTAACAATTCTCATATTCAAATACTTAATTTTGAAAGTGCTCTGCTTGTAATGTAAGCATTAAAAATTGTTCTTGTAATAAATACAGCTGTAAACATACTAATCAATATTCCCCAAAACAGTACTGTAGCAAATCCTTTGATTGGACCAGTCCCAAATTGGTATAAAACTAGGGATGCAATAAGGGTAGTGACATTTGCATCGATAATGGTTGTGAGTGCTCTATCATAGCCAGAGTCGATGGCTGCTTTTGGAGTTTTGCCTTTACGAAGTTCTTCTCTAATTCTTTCAAAGATAATCACGTTTGCATCTATCGACATCCCAACAGTAAGAATTAAGCCAGCGATTCCGGGAAGCGTAAGCGTTGCTTGCAACGAAGCTAAAACTGCCAAAACTAGCAGAATATTCCACACTAGCGCAAAGTCAGCAACTGTACCTGCAAGTTTGTAATATGCTAACATGAAAATTAAGACGGATACCAGACCAATTAGGACTGCCTGGGTTCCTTGAGAAATGGAATCAGCGCCAAGGCTTGGTCCAACAATACGTTCTTCAATAATATTGACAGGAGCAGGAAGAGCACCAGCTCTTAGAATAATTGCAAGATCTTTTGCTTCGTTTAGATCAGCGAATCCCTCAATCTGAGTTCTACCACCAGGTATTTTTTCCCTTATTGATGGAGCCATGTGGACCTTTTGATCAAGAACAATGGCAATTCTTTCACCAACATTTGCACCTGTGACTCGAGACCATGTTCTAGAACCTTCGGAATTCATTGATAAGGATACTACCGGCTGCCCAGCAGAGCCTCCTCCAAGTGACCCAAGGTCTGCACGCGCCTCTTCAACGATTCCTCCTGTTAGTTCAGGCCTCTTTTCTAGGTAGTACAGTCTGTAGTAATTCTGAGGATCGTTTGCAGTAATTGGTTCTGATTGTTGACTTAACAGAAACTGACCATTAGAGTTTTCAAGAGTTGATTTTACTTCTTCACGATCTAACAGCTTTTTAAAGGCATATAGATTCTTCTCTTCAATACCCATGTCTCCAGGAATAGCTGTTAATAATCCTGAAAACGGATTGTCTAAGAAAATGTCGTTATCAGAATTTTCATTTGCAGTAGACTCATCTGGTGTTATTTGTTCCTCACCAAAAAGCTCTGAAACGGTTGTTGATTCTTCGTCATCAACTTCAATTATTTCTTTGGTATCACTCTGTAGGGAGTTAGCTAGGCTTTGGTCACCTTTAAGTGCATTGTCTAATTGAGATATTACCTCATTAGTAACTGAAACATTTTTCACTAAGTAAAATTCCAGAAGAGCTGTACTCTGCAGCAGAGCTCTTGCTCTATCTGAATCCTGAATACCTGCGAGCTCTACTACGATTCTATGTTTACCTTGCTTTTGTATAGTCGGCTCTGACACTCCAAATTGATCAACTCTATTTTGAAGAATTTCTAAAACTCTGTTTATAGCATCGTCTGCTTCTTCATTAAGTGATGTGATTATTTGATCTAATGACGCACCATATTCGTGGTAGTAGCGAGACAGCTTAATTCCATCATTTCTAACTTCTTTGTCAAAAACACTAATAAAGTCTTGGTTTTGCTGAATAGACTTTTCTTTTGAGTCCTCAATTATTTTATTAAGTCTATCATCTTTCATTGAAGCAAGATTGTTTACAAGTAGTGGAATATCTGCCTCGAGCACTATGTACATTCCGCCTTTTAGATCTAGGCCTTGCCTGATGATTCGCGACTCTGTTTTTTCTAATTCACCCAGAGTTCGCAATTCCTCTTTCTCCTCCTCAGTCATTTGTTGATATTCCCAAGTAGGTAAAAGGGCATAAACTGCCCAAGCGAGGATGACCCCGATAATTAAAAATCTAGGTGTTAAACTTTTTTGCATTCAAAAATTATATATATACTTTAAAAAAGCCGGTGAATATACTCTTTCGATTCTCTGACTGGCAAGAAAACAGACATATAATTTAAATTTAAATTAATTCTAGTTTCTTACCAACCTTCGTAAATGCATTGATTGCCTTATCTAGGTGATACTTGGTCATTGCTGCTGAAATTTGTACACGAATTCGTGCCTTACCTTTCGGAACAACAGGAAAATAGAAACCGATTACATAGATTCCTTGTTCGAGCATTTCTTTTGCCATTTTTTGAGCCAATAGAGAATCATACAGCATTATAGGTACAATTGGATGAACACCATCAAGAATATCAAAACCTACTTCTGACATTTTCGACCTAAAATAATTTGTATTTTTTTCAAGTCTATCTCTCAGATATGTGGTTGATGATAGCATTTTAAATGCTTCAATTCCAGCTGCAACTATTGAGGGTGCAACTGTATTTGAATACAAATAAGGCCTAGATCTCTGTCGCAAGAGGTCAATTACATCTTTTCTTCCGGTTGTAAAACCTCCAGAAGCGCCGCCTAAAGCTTTTCCAAGTGTCGAGGTAAATATATCTATTTTTTTCATAACGCCGTAAAACTCTCCAGAGCCTCTACCAGTTTCACCCAAAAATCCCGTTGCATGGCTATCATCAACCATTACTACTGCATCATATTTTTCAGCCAAAAATGTAATTTCGTCTAGTTTTGCAATGTATCCATCCATTGAGAAAACACCATCAGTAGCAATAATTCTTATTCTTGAATTTTCAACTTGCTTGAGTTTGGCTTCTAGGTCGCTCATGTTATTGTTTTCATACCGAAGCCTCGTAGCTTTACAAAGTCTTATGCCATCAATAATGGATGCGTGATTTAATGAGTCAGAAATGATTGCGTCTTTTTCATTCAAAATAGTTTCAAATAGCCCTCCATTTGCATCAAAACATGAAGTGTAAAGGATGGTGTCTTCTGTATCAAAAAATTTTGCTATCTTTTTCTCGAGAATCTTGTGAATATCTTGTGTACCACAAATAAATCGGACGGATGCCATCCCAAATCCATAATCATCCATTGCATTTTTTGCTGCATTAATTAAATCTGGATGATTTGCAAGGCCGAGGTAATTATTTGCACAAAAATTTAACACTCTATTACCATTTTGTGTCCGTATCTCTACACTCTGGGGTGTAGTAATAGTCCTCTCCTTTTTGAAAAGGCCCTCTTCCTTAATGTCTGTTAATATCTTATTTATATGCTCCATGGGTACTATTTACCATTCTAAAACAACTTTTCCACAATTTCCTGACTCCATTATTTTAAATGCATCTTGAAATTGATCTATTGGAATTCTATGAGTTAGAACTTGGGAAATATCAAGTCCACCTCTTAACATCTGAGTCATTTTATACCATGTCTCGTACATTTCTCTGCCATATATTCCCTTAACGTTCAAACCTTTAAAAATGATATTATCCCAATTTATTTTAGTAGAATCTGGCAGCAGTCCTAAGAGAGCAATATTTGCTCCATGATACATGTGTTCTAGCATTGATGAAAATGCTTTTGGGTTTCCTGACATTTCTAAACCGATATCAAAACCACTTGTCATTTTTAATTGGGGATAAAATTCAGAGATTGAATATTTTGTAATGTCGATTGCTTTTGAGGCACCTATTTTTTTCGCCAATTCTAATCGATATTTGTTTTTATCTGTTATTACCACATTTCTTGCGCCCACAAAATTACATATTGCAATTGACATTAGACCAATTGGACCTGCACCTGTAATAAGTACGTCTTCTCCTACCATCCCATAACTAAGGGATGTATGAACTGCATTGCCAAAAGGGTCAAAAAAAGCAGCAATCTCAGATGGTATGTCATCATGAAGTGGCCAAACGTTAGATTCAGGAATTACCACGTATTCTGCAAATGCGCCGCTTCTTTGTATCCCGATTCCAATGCTTTTCTGACATAAATGACGTTTCCCTGCTCTACAATTTCTACAATTCCCGCAGGTTATGTGTCCCTCACCAGAAACACGTTGGCCTATTTTATAATGAGTCACTCCTGGACCAATTTCTTCAACAACTCCACAAAATTCATGACCAATAATTAAGGGTAGCTTTAGTGTCTTTTTTGCCCATTCATCCCATTTATATATGTGAAGGTCTGTGCCGCATATTGCTGAATGCGTGACTCTAATTTTTACATCATTAGTATCACATTCAGGCTCTGGAAGATCATCCATCCATATACCATGTTCAGGAGAATTTTTGACAAGTGCTCTCATATAATTATGTTTTAAATCTTATCATTATTCATTGCTTGAAGTTAATGCAAATTGTACCTTTTTTAATTTCTTAATCTTTTCCGCGGTTGAATGGTGAAAGGTATGATAAATTTTGGGTTGAAAATTTTATGATTTATTTAAAATGTCAAAAATTCTAGCATTTACCAATCAAAAAGGTGGAGTAGGTAAAACCACTTCTGCTGTTAATGTAGCTTTAAGCTTAGCTGTTTCTGAGGTTAAGACTCTTTTGATTGATCTAGATCCTCAGTCAAACGCTACAACTGGACTATCAGAACTCTTTGGAGATCTCAATGGTAATATTTATGACATTATGTTAAATGGAGACGGAGCTAAAGGTGTCATTACAAGTACATCTTTTTCCCATTTAGATGTCATCGCATCTACGAATGATCTTGTTGGAGCTGAAATTGAGCTTGTTGGTGTAATGGCAAGGGAGTACCAGTTACAGAAAGCATTAAAAAAAATAAAGAAAGATTATGATATAATTATCATTGACTGCCCTCCATCTCTTGGACTACTAACTATAAATGCCTTAACTGCTTCAGATGCTTTAGTTATTCCAATACAATGTGAGTATTATGCATTAGAGGGCCTCGGGCAGTTGTTGAACACCGTGCGTCTAGTTCAGAGGCACTTGAATAAGCGTCTTGAGATAGTTGGTATAATAATGACAATGTATGATGGAAGACTTAACCTATCAAAGCAGGTTGTCAAGGAAGTAAATGGATTTTTTAAGGATAAATTGTTTAAAACATTTATACATCGTAATGTTCGTTTGAGCGAGGCTCCTAGTTTTGGTAAACCTGCTTTACTTTACGATGCGAATTCAACTGGAGCGCAGAATTACATGAGTCTTACAGAGGAAATACTACAACGTGTCAAGTAATCGATTAGGTAAAGGTCTTGAGGCATTGATAAGGCCTGAAAAAGAACCAAAAAAGAAAAAAAGGATCAAAAGATCTAGCGCCAATCCTGGTGTTTCTGAGATTTTGATAAGCGATATACGGCCTAATCCCAATCAGCCAAGAAGAGAGTTTGATGAGACCACGCTAGAAGAACTTGCTAGTTCTATAAAACTCAAAGGTGTTGTGACTCCAATAACAGTTCGGCCTGTTGAGCACGGTTTTGAGCTCATTGCAGGGGAACGTAGATGGAGAGCATCGAAAATTTCAAAGAAGAGGAAAATTCCTGCTTACGTAATTAATGTAAAAAATGATGCAGAAATTATGGAAATAGCATTAATCGAAAATATTCAAAGGCAAGACCTGAACTCTCTTGAGGAATCCGAAGCTTATGCAGTATTGAACTCTAAATTTGGAATGTCACACAATCAAATAGCAAAAGCTGTTGGTAAGAAAAGAGTAACAATATCAAATTCATTGAGACTGTTAAAACTGCCATCAGAAATCAGAAGTAGTCTTAGAAAAGGTGTTATAACTGCAGGTCATGCAAGAGCTATCTTGCAGGGTAAGACTGTTAACCAAATGATAAAAGCATGGAAAAAAATTCTAAACAGTAATTTAAGTGTTCGAGATTCTGAAGCGCTTTTTAAGAGCCCGGTTCAACCATTGAAAACAAAGAAGAAAAATATATATTCTCAGCAAGTAAAAGGTATTGAAGATAAATTGATTGAAATTTTGGGAACAAAAGTAAAACTCAAAGCTGGCAAAAATAATGGAAGTATAAAAATAACCTATTATTCTGATGACGATCTAGAAAGAATTATTGAACTATTTGAGTCAATTTCTAAATAATGAACTTAAATAAGTATACAGTCATGTTCATTCCCGAAGGCGAGACCGGTGCTCGAGCACATCATATTTCAAAGAGGACATTCTTTTTAATGATAGCTGGAGTCATATCAATATTGCTCATCAACATAGGTTCAATAATTTATTTTTTCCCAAGAATTGCAGATTATCAGACAATAAAAAGTCAACACAAAATCTTTTCAGCTGAGCGAACAAAAATTCTAAACCTAACCAGAGATCTCGAGAGGATAAAACAGATGGATGAATTGGTCAGATCCTCATTGGGGACAACGCTTGATATTGATTCAAAACTTGAAAATACCGACTCAATAACTCCTAATAAAGAATCAGTTGCTAAGGTTTCTTATATTGAGAACATACCATCGGTTGCACCAATTAATGGCTTCATTAGTCAAAAATCAGAAAATATTGGTTTGTTTATTAAAACAGCACACAATGGTATTGATATTGTAGCAAAAGAGGGAACACCAATTCTTGCCTCAGCCTCTGGAGTTGTCGTTTTTTCTGGTTGGACATATGAGTTTGGCAATATGATTATCCTCTACCATGGTGATGATTATTTTACGCATTATGGACACAATAAAAATAATCTTGTAAATCAACTGGAAATGGTAAATCGTGGCGATGTAATTGGCCTTGTAGGTAGCAGTGGTATGTCAACGGGTCCGCACTTGCACTTTGAAGCATGGCGAGAATACATTCCAATCGATCCATTAATACTTTTTCCAGAGTATAATATTTCTGATTTAACTTATAACAATGACTAAAATTAATTTCCAAAATGTACATACGATGATCGGAGCGGATGCAAGTATTGAAGGTCCAATAGTTTTAAATGAGGGTATAATTATTTATGGGAGAGTAATTGGCGATGTAGAATCGAAGGGGCCTGTAAGAGTCGCGCAAGGTGCTGTCGTTGAAGGGAATATAACCGGTAGCGATGTAAGATTAGGTGGGTTTGTGAAAGGGAATGTTCAGTCAAATGGGCAGGTTGTCCTTGGAAAGAAATCCAAACTGCAGGGTGACATTGTCTATAGAAAATTACTAATTGAAGACGGTGCCAAATTTGAAGGGAAGTGTGACTTAATTGATATTGAAGAGAAAACCTGAGCTCTAACTTGTCTGAAAAGGAGAAAAAGAAAGGCGAAGGTCAAATCGATATACTAGAAAACTTTAAATTCTTCCAAAATATTGTTAAACAGTCTGGGCCTGCAGCAGCAGCATCTTATGGTCTTATTGCATCAATATTAATTTTTACATATTTTGGATGGATGATCGACAGGGAAATTGATTCATCACCATTTGCCATTTTAATTGGTATGCTACTGGGTATGATAATTGGTTTCTACCACCTAATTAAGGTAGTAGGTAAAACTAAGCGTTAAACTCATGATCAAATGGTGATTTTTCTGGATGAAAAACAATTTAATGTTTTATTTAACATTATACTTTTATACCGGTTCAATTCATTCGTATTTTTTCTCGCTTTTTTCAAGGCTAAAGGCAATTAAAGCGGTCGTTAACAAAAATAAATCACAGCTAAATACAAAATTTTAAGTTAAAGAGTTCAAATAGATGAGCGCACCAGAAGCCAGTCACTCGACAAAATCTGTAATGGAAAAAGTTGGCCCAAACATCATTAGTCATGTTTCAAATACTTACAAAACAGATTATCCTCCAGTATATAAAATTGATCCAATTATGGGGATTGACTTCTCAATTACAAAACATGTTTTAATGCTATGGCTTGTTGCGGTAATTGTATCTGTTTCGATCATCATCCCAATAAGGAGATATTTATCCAGTGGGAATTTGGTTCCTTCTGGCTGGGTAAATGCAATTGAGGCTATAGTTAAATTTATTAGGGATTCTATTGCTAAACCAAACGTGGGCGAAAAATGGGTAATGACCTGGGCTCCTGTTTTGCTTACATTTTTCTTTTTCATATTGTTTGCAAATGGTATTGGGATGGTCCCTATTTTTGATGTGCTTGGATCAATCAACCGGTTTTTACTTGGTGTACCATATTCTGATAAATATAACACTATTAATACCATGCTTAATGGTGGAGTAACTGCTACTGCTAATTTTAATGTAACAGGTGCCCTGGCAACGATAACGTTCTTTTCAATAATGATTGCTGGTATTATGGCGCACGGATTTACAAAGCATTGGAAGAACCTAGTGCCCCACGGTTTAGCTTGGCCAGTCTATATAATTTTGATACCCATTGAAATAATGGGTCTTTTTGTAAAGCCATTTGCATTAACCATGCGTTTGGCTGCTAATATGACAGGAGGTCATATAGCTCTACTTGCCCTTCTCTCGCTTATGGCTATCTTTGGAGAAATGTTTAGTAGTGCAACAGCAGGTATCGGTGTCTCGTTAGTCGCCGTACCAATGGCAGCTGCTATTGCAGGTTTAGAAGTCATTGTTGTTCTTGTACAGGCTTACGTCTTCACCTTATTGACAGCTGTATTTATCGGAATGGCAATTCACGTTCATCATTAAATAAATAAAAAAGGAAAAAAAAATGACAGCAACTACACTTATCCCTATTGGAATGGGTTTGATCGTTCTTGGTGCAGGCCTAGGG
>MDTB01201681.1_pt1 | contig 13222 bp, 13 predicted proteins | sample 811161 | NCBI WGS metagenome assembly MDTB01 (sample SAMN05326650, study PRJNA326480) | marine metagenome | isolation source: seawater | place: Mediterranean Sea | collected 2009 | reverse complement strand
ACAGCTAGTCATTCTACCTTTTGAAGGATCTTCTGGATCTTTAAATAGCGCTGCTATTTTTGGATCTTTCATATCTTCAACTGATTTTAAATTATATTTATCAGCTGTTGTCTTATCTACATAGAAAGCTTGCTGCGAGTCTGGTGTGTTAACGCCAATATTTTTGATAGTGCCTGCTTGTTCATGAGGCTCATAGTTAGCAATAATATTGTCGTACCAAACTTCAGTTATAACATCTAATTGACCGTCATAATGAGCAGCCATAATAGGTGTAGTACTACCTTTTGTAACTTCAACTTGGCAACCATATCCATTTGTAAGAATAAAATCTGCTATAGCAGTATGGATGTTGGCACTACTCCAATCGAAATCTCCCAATCTTGCTTTACAAGCTGCATTCGCACTAGTATTCACTAATGATATTGCAGAAATAAAGAAAGCAGAAAGAACTAATTTCTTTAAAAACTTCATAGAATTATCTCCTTAAGTTAAGTTTTAATGTCGTAATTTAATAATGGATAAAGATAAAAGACAAGTTATCTTTTTATATAATACAACTATTAAGTGCATTGAAAAATGCTAAAATCTAAATAAGCATAGGTAAATGTTAAATATTTCAAAAATAAAAAAAACTAAAACATCTTTAAAGATAAGTTGGAGTGATGGCGAAGAAAGTAATTTTAATTATCTTTGGTTAAGAGATAACTGCCCAACAGCACATGATAAAGATTCAAATCATAGAATGTTTAATATTCTTCAAGTATCTCAAGAAATAGAAGCGAAAAAATCAAAAATAAATGAAGAAGGTAAATTGGTTGTAGAATGGAGTGAGGGAAATCATACCAGTTATTATGATCCAAAATGGCTTAGAGAAAATTGCTATACAATTAAAAACAAACAAAAATATATTTCACCTTTTCAATTATGGGATAGTTCGTTAGAAAATAATTTAAAATCTATAAGTATTGATCATGATGAAATTTTAAATACAAAAGAAGGACTAATTAAATGGTTAGAACTTTTACACTATAAAGGTATTGCAATTGTTAAAAATACTCCAATTGAAAAAGAATCGGCATTTCCAGTATTGAATAGAATAAGTCATACTAGAGAAACTTTTTTTAAAACTCCTTTTGAAGTAATAAATATTCCTAAACCTAATAATTCTGCATATACAGCACACGCTCTAAGAAATCATATGGATTTACCTTGGTTTGAAACCCCTCCAGGATATCAATTTCTTCATTGCTTAATAAACTCAGCAGAAGGTGGGGACTCTTCGGCTGTAGATGGTTTTGCTGTTGCTGATTATTTAAGAAAAAATGAAAAAGATATCTTTGACACATTAGTTAGTATCCCACTTAAGTTTAGAGATAAAGATTATACTCAAGAATCTATTAGAGGATTTCATGCTACAGCAATTTCTTTAACAAAAGAGGGTGATTATAATGATATAAGATTTAGTGTCGCTACTATGGATGCACTAGATTGTCATCCTGATGTTATGGATAAGGTTTATAAAGCTCACCATAGATTTGGTAATCTTTTGCATGATAACAAATTTCAAATTAAATTTAGATTAGAGCCAGGTGATATTTTTTCTTTTAATAATAGAAGAGCTCTTCATGGAAGAACCGCTTTTAATCCAAATTCAGGACATCGACATTTACAAGGCTATTATATTGATAGAGATGAAATTATAGGAAGATTAAATTTCTTAAAAAAGTAATATTATAAATTTTCAAAAATTAAATTTTTAGATTTATATTTAACAAATAATTTTTTCGATTTTACAGTATAATAATAAATCTCTTTATTAATTTTATCTAATTTTTTAGTGGATAAAAATTTTTTCTCAAGTACTAAAAATTTTACATATTTTAGTTTTGATTTTTTTTTAATTTTTTCTATTGACCATGTTGAAGGAATAAGTAATCCTAAATTTATTTTTTTATTAATTTTATAAATATCAATAAGGTTTTTCTCTTTAAAAGAAGTAATCGAATATTGTTTTAAATTTTTTATTTCCTTTATAAGTTTAATTAAATTTAATTTAGAAAATAATGGTTTAATTTCTAGCATTAAATAGTATTTATTTTTTGAAATTTTAATTAATTCATTTAACAAAGGTATAGGTGTTCTAAATTGATTACTTATTGTTTTTAAATCATTATAATTGATTTTAGAAATATACTTATTAACCTTAAATTTAGCTTTTAAGTTAAAATCATGAAAACAAACAATTTTATTATCTAAAGTACAATGCAAATCAGTTTCAATACCAAAGTTTTTATTAAAACAATATTTGAATGAATTTATAGTATTTTCTTTAAATTTATTCTTAGCAAGACCACGATGTATAAGGTGTGTAGACACAATTATATTCTCGAAACTGGTTTTAATAATTTTAGTATATAATTATGAATTTTGATATTTGAACTAACCAATATATTTCCTGCTTTCACTGCATCATCTTTATTCCAAGTATTTATTTTTCCACCTGCGTTCTTTATTATTGGAATTAAAGGATGTATATCCCAAATTTTATTAGCACATTGTAATACAACATCCAGTCTACCTTCAGCTAAATGGCAGTAACTTAACGCATCAGAACATGGAAAGTTCATTAATTTCAAAACTTTTGGAATTTTTAACTGATTTTTTAAGGATATATATCCATGAAAACCTCCAGCTACTTTAATTAACTTAATTTTTTGTTTTGAATTAACTTTAATTTTTTTTCTTTTATTATTTTCAATAACATAAGAATTTTTAATTCCTGATATATAATATTTTCCAAGAACTGGAAAATTTGCCAAACCAAAAATTGGCTTCGATTTATAATTTAAACTAATTAAATTACTCCAAGTTGGGTTTCCTATTACAAACGATCTAGTTCCATCTATTGGGTCAATAATCCATGAAAATTCACTTTTAGTTTTTTTATTTGAAAATTCTTCTCCGATAATTTGGTGAGAAGGAAATTTATTATTTATTTCTTTTCTGATAAATTTTTCAAAAGCTCTATCGATATTTGTAACAGGATCATATTTTCCTTTTTTTTTTAATTTATTATCAACTTTAAATGAACCTTGAAGTTTTTTAAAATAAACTTTCGTTAATTTTTTTGCTAAATTATTTAGAAAATTAAAATACTTTTTTTTTTCATTATAGTTCAACTCATTCATAAATTATCTCCAACCTGTAATTGTTTTAACCTCTAAGTATTCCTCTAGTCCCCAATTACCACCCTCTCTTCCATTACCAGATTGTTGATACCCTCCAAAAGGCGTTCCTGCATCTGGTGCATTACCATTTATATAGACACATCCAGATCTTAATTTTTTAGCAACACGATGAGCTTTTTCTTTATCTTCAGTTTGTAAATAATTTCCAAGTCCATAAGAAGTATCATTTACAATAGCTATAGCTTCATCTTCAGATTCAAAAGGTATAATAGAAAGAACTGGTCCAAATATTTCTTCTTTTGCAATTCTCATATCATTACTTACATTAGTAAAAATAGTAGGTTTAATAAAATACCCTTTATTAAGTTCGTTGGGAGACTCTGGGCCACCAGCTGATAACGTAGCACCCTCATCTATTCCACTTTTAATTAAATCAATAATTTTGTCATATTGTGTTTTTGAAACTACAGGACCAATATGATCTCCTTTTTTTGATGCTACATCAACTTTTATATTATTTGCTTCATCTACTGCCTCTTTAACAGCTCTTTGATAAATAGATTTTTCAACTAACATTCTTGTTGGAGCATCACATGATTGTCCAGAATTACTCATAACATTTCTTATTCCATCTCTTACAGCGTTTGCATAAGAGTCTGCAAAAACTATGTTTCCACCTTTGCCGCCAAGTTCTAGGCATACTCTTTTAATTGTTTCTGCTGCATTTTTTGAAATTAATCTTCCGGCCCTTGTTGATCCAGTAAAAGAGATCATATCAATATCAGGATGACTAGATAAATCAGTACCGACTCCTGTACCATTACCATTTATTAAGTTAAACACACCTTCTGGAAAACCAGACTCATCTATCATCTCGGCAAACAGCATTGCTGAAATAGGTGAAATTTCTGAAGGTTTAAGGATCATTGTGCATCCAGTTGCTAAAGCAGGAATAACTTTAAGAGCTATTTGATTAATTGGCCAATTCCATGGTGTAATTAAACCACATACACCAATTGGTTCATAAGTTATGTAATTATTTGATTTTGAGTCAAAATGCTCTTCAAATTTAAAATTTTTTAACCTTAATATAAAATCCTCTAAATGCGATTGACCAGAGGCTGTTTGAACAGATGAAGCCCAATCAATGGGGGCTCCCATTTCCATAGAAATTGCCTCAGACATTTCATCAAATCTTTTTTTGTAAATTTTAAGTAATTTTTCTAAGAGATTTATCCTTTTTTCTTTTGAAGTTTCTTTCCATTTTAAAAAAGCTTTCTTAGCAGCTTGTACTGCAATATCAGTATCTTTTTTTGACCCTAAAGAAATAACCGCAAAAACATCTTCATTAGAAGGATTAATTACCCCAAAATCATTTCGAATAACTGGCGAAACCCACTTACCATTAATATAAAAGTTTTTTTTATCTAGCATTTTAAATCAGATTATTATCATATTAATTATATTTCATGACCTTTTTCTTCAGGTTCATTATCCTTTAATTCAACAGGAAAACCATCTGCTCTAAAATTTATTTTGTTTAGATCTTCCATTCTTTTAACAATCATAGAAGACCATGCTCTTGAACCATATTTTTTTTGACCATCTTTAAATATTTTTACTATTAATGGAGAAATTTCTAATGGAGCATTTAACTTATTTGCCAAATTATCAAATAAACTAGTATCTTTAACAACTAAATCCATTGTAAAGTTTATATTATAAGAGCCGTTTAAAATAACTTGGCTTTCAGTTTCATGAACAAATGAATTGCCAGAAGAAACTTCAATACCCTTATAAACTTTGGCTAAATCTAAGTTAGATTTTTTTGCAACAGTCCACGCTTCTCCCAAAGCAACCAAATGTACAGAGGCTAAATAATTTGTAATTACTTTAAGAACTGTAGCTGAACCTAAATCTCCAGTATATAAAACTTTTCTTCCCATTGTGGTTAAAGCTGGCAATATTTTTTTAAAACTATTTTTCTCTCCACCTACAAATATTGCAATATTTCCTGTTGCAGCTCTGTGGCATCCTCCACTAACTGGTCCATCAAGAGGTATTGCACCTTTTGCTTTTACTAATTTAGATAATCTTTTAATTTCAGACTCATCAGTTGTACTCATTTCAAGCCAGATTTTATTTTTAGAAATTCCCTCAATCAAACCATCTTTGGATTCCATTACTTCAGAACAAATTAATGGTGATGGCAAACATGTAATTATTAAATCAACTTCTTCTGCTAATTCTTTTGGAGAATTTGAAATTTTAGCTCCTCTTGAAGCAAAATCTTTAGTTATATTTTTATCTAAATCTATTACAGTTAAATCAAAATTATTACGCAATAGACTTCCAGCAAGTTTTGCTCCAACATTGCCCAATCCTATAAAACCTATTTTCATAAATACTCCTAAATGTTGATTAATTTCATTATTTTAAATTATATTATGTTTATACATTTTACAAATAACTTGACCTAAAATTAAATTTATTACAATGTTATATAATTTTTATTTTAATAAATGGTAATATTTTGAAGCTAGAAATTAAAGATAATCAAAAAATTTTTTTTACAAAATCATCTTCTTCTATAGAAATTCATCCTTTTTGGTTAAGGGAAAGGTTAAATGAAAAAGAATTTTTAGATAAAGGTACACAACAAAGACTATTTGATCCCTCATCTATGAATAGTGATATACATATTAAAAAAGCTAAAATAGTTGGTGAATATCTTGAATTAGAGTTTAACGATGGAATTTTTTCAAAATTTAATATTAGTAAAATCAAAGAAGAATTATCAGATAAAGATATTGTTAAAAATATAATTAAAATGAAGTGGGACTCAAATTTGTCAAATCCAAAAAAATTTGAATATAAAGAAGATTTTTTTGAGACAAGAGAAATGTATGATTTATTAGTTTCTTTTTATCAATTCGGTTTTGCAATTATTAAAAATGTTCCAACTGAAAACAATTATATTGTTAAATTTGCAAATTCCATCGGTAGTGTGAGAAGAACTAATTTTGGTGAACATTTTAATGTTAAATCTAAATCAAATCCAAATGATTTAGCTTATACTACTTTACATTTAAGCCCACACACTGATAACCCTTATAGAAATCCAGTTCCTTGTATTCAATTATTACATTGTATTGAGAATGAAGTTAAGGGCGGTTTTTCAACACTTGTTGATGGTTATACTGTTACAGAGGATTTAAAAAAAGAGGATCCTGAAGCATACAAAATTCTCTCTGAAGTAAAAGTTAGATTTAAATTTACAGATAAAAATGTTGTTTTAGAGGATTGTTCAGAATTAATTCACCTAAATGAATATAAAGAATTTAAACAAGTAAGATTTAGTCCACGACTAGACTACGTACCTGTATTAGAAAAAGATAAACTAGATCTATATTATAAAGCACGTAAAAAATTATCAGACTTATATAACTCAAAAAAATATAGAATAGAGTTCAAATTAATCCCAAAAGATCTTTTAATGATGGATAATTATAGAATTTTACACGGAAGAACAAAATTTGACCCAAGTGAAGGAAAAAGATTTTTACAAGGGTGTTATATAGATTTTGATAGTACCGAAGGGAAATTAAGACATTTAAAAAGAAAACTAAATATTTGACTCTTCGAGATTCTTTAATTGCAGCTTTAGTTCCAATCTTTTTAGGTTTTGGTTTTGTTATTGCAAAGCCAGCTATGGAGTATTTACCTCCTCTTTTATTAATGGGTTTGAGGTTTACTTTTGTAGCATCTCTTTTAATTTGGTGGTTTCCAATACCTCGAGAATTTCTTAAACAAATTTTTTTCGTCTCATTAATAGCAAATACAATACAATATAGTATTACCTATACTGGTTTAAGTTTAATAGATGCGTCTGCTGCAGTTTTGCTAGTTCAAACAGAAGTTCCTTTTGGAGTTATTTTTGCATATTTTATGCTTAAAGAAAAACCAACTATAAGAAGCTTAATAGGAATAAGTATAGCTTTTGTCGGTGTTTATATTTTAACTGGCTCTCCTAATCTAGATGGAAAATTTTTAGGAATAACGTTAACAATTATTGGATCTGCTGTATGGGCTTTAGGGCAAGTTTTGGTAAAACCACTAAGTAAAGAAATAAATCCATTAGCACTTGTTGCTTGGCTAGGATTATTTTCAGGCCCAATATTAATAGGACTTTCGGCTATTTTTGATGGAAATACAATTAACTACTTTAAAGAAGCAAGTTTCGAAAGCTGGATGATTGCAATATATTTAGGATTTATTATGCAACCTATAACTTATGGTTGTTTTTATTACGTTTTAAAAAATAATCCATTGTACAAAGTTTTACCTATAGTCACAATGGGTATACCTCCTACTGGTCTATTGGCTGCAATTTTTATTTTAGGAGAAGAGCCCACAAAAGAATTATTTATAGGTGGTACAATAATTATTGTTGGAGTAATACTGATTGTTTTTAATAAACCTAATAAAAAATAATTTTAAGTAATTTTATTAATTTCTTCTTCAGCTTTTTTAATTGATCCCTCGTAATCAATTGACATTTGATCTGCAGAAATAACTTTAATATTTTTTATCCCAAAAAAATTCAATACATGTTTTAACCATGGAGTTAAAAAATCATCTTTGCTATCAATTCTTGTCCCTCCCGAAGTAATTACTAAATAAACTTTTTTACTTTCTAAAAGTCCTATTTGTTTACCATCTGAAGAATATTTAAATGTAGATTTTACTCTTGCTGCAAGGTCTGACCAAGCTTTTAATGTTGCGGGTGGACCAAAGTTATATATTGGCGTTGAAATTATTATAATATCACTATCTTTTAATTCTTTTACTAATTTGTCTGAGAGTTCAAACATCTTTTTATGCTGATCTGTTCTTTCTTTTTCAGGTATCGACATTCCCGACTCTGTGAGTCCAGCTACAAAAAGCATTTCATCATCCAGATCTCTATAAATAACTTTATCTTCAGGTTTTTTAATTTTATTTAAAAGCTTTTTTGCCAATTCTCTTGAGGTAGAACCTTTTTTTCTAGCACTACTATCTATTTGATAAATAATCATTTCCTATTTATATCTTTTAAATTTTATTTAGCAAATTTTCTAAAAAAAGATTTTTTAGTTTAAAATATATAAAAATATATAAAATACTTAAATAATTGTTCTTATATCAAATTAATTCTTTAAAATTCTCATTTTGACGTTATAAATAAAAAATGAAAAAAAAAGCGCTTGTACTTGGATCTACTGGACAAGATGGGTCTTATTTAATTGAACTATTATTAAAAAAAAATTATGAAGTTCATGGATTAATAAGAAAATCAGCAACTGGAAATACAAAAAATATTAATCATCTTATCGAAAATAAAAAAATTTATAATCGAAAGCTATTTTTACATAAAGGAGATCTTTTAGATATTGGATCAATTTCAAATATAATTGATAAAGTAAAACCTGTAGAATTATATAATTTTGCAGATCAAGATCATGTAGGGTGGAGTTACGATATTCCTTCATACTCTTTTAAAGTTACTGCTTTATCTGTAATTGAAATTCTTGAAATATTAAAAAAACGTAAAATCAAATATTTTCAACCAATATCTTCAAATATTTTTGGACTTAATAAAAAAAATATTCAAGATGAAAAAACAATAACTGATCCTAATAGTATTTATGCATTAGGTAAAGATACTGCTCAAAATGCATGCAAGATGTATAACAGAATTTATAAAATGTTTAACTGTGGAGCCATATTTTATAACCATGAGTCACCAAGGAGAGGTAAAGAATATGTAACTCAAAAAATTGTTCATGGAGTATGTCAAATTTTATATAAAAAGAAAAAATATCTAATGCTTGGTGATATGTCTGCTAAAATTGATTGGGGTTATGCCAAAGATTATGTAGAAGCTGCGTGGAAAATTATGCAGCAAAAAAAACCAGATTTTTATATAATAGGAACTGGCGAAGTACATACTGTTGAGTATTTTGTTAAGAATTGTTTTGATTACGTTGGATTAAATTATAAAAAATACACAAAAACAGATAAAAAACTACTTAGAATTTCTAAAACTGGAATTCTTAAAGGAAATACAAATAAAGCTAAAAAACATTTTGGTTATAATAGAAATAAAACAAAGCTAAAAAATTTAATAAAGATAATGATGGACCATGAATTAAAAAAGTATAATGAGTAAAAAAATCTCTATAATTTTATCAACCTATAATGAAGCTTATATAATAGAAGATACAATAAAAAAAATTCTAACAAGTATTGAAAATGTTGAAATAGTTATTGTTGACGATAATTCAAATGACGGTACTTGTGATATAATTGAAAAAATAAATGATCCTAAAATTAAACTTTTACGTAGAAGTAACAGGGGATTATCTTCAGCATTCTTACTCGGTTTAATAAATACTAATGGAGAAATCATTGGTTGGTTTGATTCTAATATGCCAGAATTAATTGATAAAGTTCCAGATATGTTAAAATCACTTGAAAGTAATGATCTTGTAATATTATCAAGATTTGTTGATGGTGGCAAAGATACAAGATCTAAAGCTAGAATTTTATCTAGCAAAATTATAAATATAATTTGTAGACTAGTTCTAGGTAGTAAAATTAAAGACTATACAAGTGGTGTTTTTTTAATGAATAGAGAAACGCTAAATATTTCTACACCTATTTGCTATGGACATGGAGAATTCTTTATTGAGTATTTACATAGTTTAAATAAAAGAGGGGCAAAAATTGACGAAATTTCATATACTCATCCAAAAGATGTTGAGGGTATGAGCAAAACAGCAACTAGTTTATTTAGGTTTTTAAAATTAGGATCAAATTATATAGTAAGAATATTTATAAGTCTGTTAAATAGAAGATAAAATAGTTTAAAAAAAAAATAAATGATTAAAAAAATTTTTCATAAAAAGAAAATGTTCGCCCTAATTGTTAAAAAGGGCTATAGGAAAAAAAAAGGTATTTCTTTTTTTACCAATAACAATGCTAACCAACAAATTGGTTATATGAAACATGGTAAAAATTATATTATAAAACCACACAGTCATAAAAAAAGAATATCTAAAATTTTTATAACAAGTGAGGTTATTATTTTACTAAAAGGAATTCTAAGGGTTGATTTTTACGATAATAAGCAAAAATATCTATTTAGCATAAAATTATATCCAAATGAAATAATTTACTTAGTGCATGGGGCGCATGGATTTAAAATTATAAAAGAAGTCGAAATGATAGAAATAAAACAAGGTCCTTATGTTTCTAATAAAGATAAAGTAAAATTTAATGAAATAAATGAAAAAAAAATTAAAATCAAAAAAATATGAGTTTATACCAGTAAATAAACCACTTATTGAAAAAAAAGATATTACTGAGATTTTAAGATCTCTAAAACGTGGATGGATTTCGTCCGATGGTCCTGAGGTTAAATCTTTCGAAAAAAATTTCTCTAAACTAATTAACAGAAAATATTCTACGGCTGTTTCAAATGGAACCGCCGCACTTGAAATTGCTATAAAAGCTTTAGATATTAAAAAAGGAGATGAAGTTATTATTCCTAATTTTACAATAATTTCAAATGCTCTAGCTGTCATAAGACAAAACGCCAAACCTGTGCTAATTGACTGTGAAAAAGAAAATTGGAATATGAAAATTGATGATATTGAAAAAAAAATTACTAAAAAAACTAGAGCTATAATTGCAACTCACATTTATAATTTTCCAGTAGATATCGATAAAATTATAAAAATATGTAAAAAATATAAAATTTTTTTAATTGAAGATGCAGCTGAAGTAATTGGTCAAAAATATAAAAATAAAATGTGTGGTTCCTTTGGTGATATTAGTACTTTTAGTTTTTATGCTAATAAACAAATTACTACTGGAGAAGGTGGAATGATTTCTACAAATAATCCAAAAATTTATCAAAAATGTAAAAGTTTAAGAAATTTATGCTTTGGTGTTAAAGATAGGTTTAACCATGACGATCTTGGATGGAACTACAGGATATCTAATATCCAGGCAGCCTTAGGTTTAAGCCAACTAAAAAGAATAAAAAAAATTGTTAAAAGAAGAGAATATATTGGTAAACAATACTATAAAAAATTGTATATAAATAAAAATATTCAAATTCTTAAACCAGTATGCTCTTTTGCAAAAAATATATATTGGGTAGTAGGTTTGGTTATTAAAAATAATATTAGTGCAAAAACTTTAGCTAAAAGATTAAATAAATATGGTATTCAAACCAGGCCTTTTTTTTGGCCGATGCATAAACAAACTATATTAAGGAAAATGGGTCTATTTAAAGGAGAAAAATATCCAAATTCTGAATATTTATCAAAATATGGGCTATATTTACCTTCAAGTTTATCTTTAAATTCAAAACAAATTAGCTTTATCAGCAAAAAAGTTAATGAGATTATAAAATAAAATCTAGTAAGATTGATTTTTACTTGGAAAGATATTTTTTTTTACATCTTTTTTAAATCTTAAAACAGCATTATCAATAACTTTATCTATTTTTGCATATTTTTTAACAAATCTTGCATTAATTAAATTTAATCCTATTAAATCATCTGTAACTAAAATTTGCCCATCGCAGTATGCTGACGCACCTATACCAATAGTAGGTATTTTAATTTTTTTTGTAATTTTTTTTGAAAGTGATGTTTCAATACATTCAAGAACAATCGAAAAAACTCCTGCGTTATCTAATGCTACTGCATCATTTAAAATTTTATTTCTCTCTTTTATATTTTTACTTGTTCCTTTAAATCTAAATTTACCAGTTTCATATTGAGGCAAAAGCCCTATATGCCCCATTACTGCAATTTTATTTTTAATTAAGTGTTTAATTATATTGCTAATATTTTTTCCACCTTCAAGCTTAACTGCATCACATCTAGTTTTCTTAATAATTTTTTTAGCATTACTTAATGCTTCATTTTTATTCTTATATGTATTGTATGGCATATCGACAACCATTAAACTTTTTTTAATACCTAATCTAACACTCTTAGAATGTTCAATCATTGTATTAATAGTAACTTGTCGTGTTGATTTATAATTATATAAAACTGAACCCAGAGAGTCTCCTACAAGAATTATATCACAGTGTTTATCTAAAATTGAAGCTATGTTTTTTGAATATGCAGTTAAGCAAACAATTTTATTTTTGTTTTTTTTTCTAATAATTTTAATAATTTTTTTTTTCATTCTAATTCCATAGATTAATAACTTTTCTACTCCAATTCAATGGTACTAGGTGGTTTAGAAGTAATATCATAAACTACCCTATTTATACCTCTAATATTATTAATAATTTTATTAGAAATAATTTGCTGAAATTTTTTGTCAAAATTAAAAAAATCAGCAGTCATACCATCTTGTGATGTAATTGCTCTTAAAAGACAAATATATTCATATGTTCTGTTATCTCCCATAACACCAACTGTTTTGACTGGTAGTAATGCTGCATAAGCTTGCCATATTTTGTGATATAAATTATTTTTTTTAAGTAAATCTATAAAATAATAATCAGCTTCTTTTAAAATTTTAATTTTTTCGTTTGTAACCTGACCTGGAATTCTTATTGCTAGTCCAGGTCCAGGGAACGGATGTCTTAAAAGTATTTCTTTTGGAAGTTTCAATTCTGAACCTAGTTTTCTTACCTCATCTTTAAACAAAAATTTTAAAGGCTCTAATAATTCTAATTTCATTTTTTTTGGGAGGCCACCAACATTATGATGGGATTTAATTTTTGATGTTGTGCTTCCCGTTACCGATTTACTTTCGATTAAATCAGGATACAACGTTCCCTGTGCTAAAAATTTAACTTTCTTAATTTTTTTTGAATATTTTTCAAAAATTTTAATAAATAAATTTCCAATAATTTTTCTTTTTTTTTCAGGATCTTTTACATTATAAAGTTTTTTTAAAAATTGTTTTTCTGCATTTACGTAAACCAGGTTTATATTTAGTTTCTTTTTAAAATCTGT
>MDTB01020691.1_pt1 | contig 13222 bp, 7 predicted proteins | sample 811161 | NCBI WGS metagenome assembly MDTB01 (sample SAMN05326650, study PRJNA326480) | marine metagenome | isolation source: seawater | place: Mediterranean Sea | collected 2009 | reverse complement strand
ATCTCGATCCAATCTTCGCGATCACCATCTTCATCAACGATGCCGTCGTTGTTGTCGGCTACGAATTCGCTGATGATCGCATCATCCAATGTCTCTGCGTTTGCAATCTGCGTATCCCAAAATGAGATGACAGTAATTGTGACTGTGAAGAAAAAAGGAGAAATGAAAGGCTTTGTGATCATTGTTGTTGATTGAAACGGCGCTTCCTAGGTTTTTAATTGATTTAGATCGGCAAAGCAATGAAGCAGAATACAAGAATCTGGATGACACAATTGCGATGAAATTGCTTGAACAATTCTATGGGTCGACGGCACCCTGAACTAGAATGCTCTTTCGTTGGCAATGTTTGAAATTGAATGCGCTCTCGGTAAATGTTACATTTATCGCCACTTCTGTGCTGCTCATTCTCAGTCACTCGGGGGTCTTGGCGGGAGGAGTTTTTGTTGATGTCACAGATGAAGCTGAAATTGGTTACCTTCAGTGGACGCCGCCAAAGGAGTGGATTAAGCATGTGCCAGAGGTCATGACTGGTGGTGCGGCAGTCGCGGATTTTGATAATGATGGGTGGACAGATTTACTTGTGACTCGCTATGATAATACCGACACCCTCTTTCGTAATCTTGGTGACGGAACCTTCGAGAGTGTTAGCGAAATCGCCGGGATTAATGTGATCGCTCCGAGTAACGGGGCAGCGTGGGGAGATGTCGACAATGATGGTGACGCCGATTTATATCTTAGTGTCGCGGGTGAGGCAGGTGAGCCTCTCCGCAATTTACTTTATGTGAATCAGGGAGATGGAACTTTTTCCGAGGAAGGTCGACTTTGGGGCGCGGACCTAGAAACACCGAATTGGCAGTCTGGTTTTAGCGTGGCTTTCGGTGACTACAATCTTGACGGGAAGCTTGATATCCATACTTGCCAGTGGGCGGTTACTGGTCCGGGAAATCGTTCTGTCCTTCTTAAAAATCAAGGGTTTTTGAGAGGGTTTGTCGACGTTACGGTTGGCGCTGGGGTAGAGATGTGGAAAGACCCAGAAGTGCAAGGAGGGCTAGAGTTTACAACCCAAGCGTTCACTTCGAGATTAACTGATTTAGATTGTGACGGCTGGCCCGATCTGGTCGTGGCTGGGGACTACGGGACCAGTCGACTTTTCTGGAATAATGGAGATGGGACGTTTTTCGATGGAACTGAGCAGGCTAAAATTGGCGATGAGGAAAATGGGATGGGATTAGCCGTGGGTGACTACGATGGTGATGGCTTGCCGGATTTGTTTTTCACTTCGATCTATGATTCGCGAAGCCCTCAGGTGCCAAATTCTGGATGGGGTGTGACCGGCAACCGACTTTACCGAAATCTTGGCAACCGGGTCTTCGAAGATACCACTGACGTGGGTGGGGTGCGTGATGGTGGATGGGGTTGGGGCGCAGTTTTCTTCGATTACGATAATGATGGAGATCTTGATCTAGCAATGACCAATGGATTTGAAACCGACCGTTTGGAAACCGAAACACCCTTCAAGACAGATCCCACGAAGTTGTGGCGAAATGATGGAGGGACCTTCACTGATGTCTCTGATTTAGTGGGGATCGATGATGATGGGACGGGCAAGGGCTTGCTGGTTTTCGATTACGACCAGGATGGCGATCTTGACTTGTTCATTGTTAATAATGCGAGCGGCCCAGTTCTTTATCGGAATGATATGGATAATGGCAATCACTGGCTGCGGGTGAAGCCGCGCGGCCGCTATTCCAATCGTGATGGCATCGGATCGGTTGTGACAATCGTTTCGGATGATGGTGCTTCCGTTCAGCACCGGGAGATTAGTGGTGGGAGTCATTACCTGACGCAGAGCGAGAAGGTGGCTCACTTTGGTTTGGGTGTCTCCGCCGATCCTATCCAGCGGCTTAAAGTGCGTTGGCCGAGTGGAATCGAGCAGGAGTTTTTTGACGTTGCGGTTGACCAAGTTCTTGAAGTGATCGAGCCAGAGAGTCCTTTTCAAGCGTGGCTTGTAGAGCATTTTTCGAAAGCTGAACTTTTCGCCGGTGTGGTCGTAGATCGGCAGGCGGATCCGGATGGAGATGGCCTCAATAATTCCTTAGAATTTGGGCTAGGGCTCGATCCAAAAAAGGCTGACAGTAGCCAGCCGATTGAGGTGCTTTCTGGATCTGCCAAGGGGGAGAAAATTCTGAGATATCAAGCGAGGTCGTTACCAAGAGGACTTGGGATTAGAATCGAGAAATCGGAGGATCTTCAGGATTGGAAAGCCTGTGATTCTAGCGACTTAGAAGTCTTCAGCGCGGAAGAAACAGATGACTGGGGAGTTAAAATTTTTGCTGCTCGGCTACTTGGGAATTTACCAGTGAAATATCTTCGCTTGAGGGTAATCCTTGAAGATTGATTTCAATGGACACGCTGTAGATCATTGCGCCGACAACATCGCTCGACGTGGAGAGCGAAAAGATTATATTCAGGTATCGATGAGAGGAGTCTGGGTCAGTTTAGTTTTGCTTTGGGCCTTTCCGGTCTTGGCAACCCCTGTGATTTCAGAGTTTATGGCTGCGAACGAAACAACGCTGGCTGACGAGGATGGGGACTTTTCGGATTGGATTGAGATTTCTAATTCGGCCGATCAGCCACTTGATCTCGCCGGTTACTATTTGACAGATAATTCGCAGGTATTGAATCGGTGGGTTTTTCCCTCGGTGATACTGGATCCGGGGGAGTGGTTGGTGGTGTTTGCTTCAGGCAAGGATCGAGATGTGGGTGAATTGCACACAGATTTCAAGTTGTCGGCGGGAGGTGAATATTTGGCTTTGGTTTTGCCGGATGGAATGACGGTGGTTACAGACTTTGGAGAGCGCTACCCGCCTCAATTTGAGGATACAGGATATGGTGTGGGTGAATTTGGCATTGGTTATTTGGATGTCTCATCGCCTGGGAGTGCTAATGGAACGGGCCGTTTGCCGGGGCCTCTATTTTTGGGATATCGAAATGGTGGGGATCGTCCGGCAGTGGCAGAAACTCTTGATGTCACGGCGACTGTTTCAGGAGCGGAGGATGTCACTCTTTTTTATCGCGTGGGATTTGGGCCGGAGGAAGCTGTAGCGATGAATTCAGTTGATGGTAGAAATTATTCGGTGACGATCCCCGGAGGGGCGGTGAGAGACGTCATCAGATGGCGTTTCGTAGCCCAAGATATCGATGGACGAATCACGAAGGAACCGCCATTTGCCAATCCGCTTGATTCTCACCAATACTATGGAGTTCCCGTCGCGAATCCTGATGCTGAGAGTTTGGCGGAAGTCTTCGAGTGGTTTATCAACGGGAACGATTATTCTCGGCTCACTTCCTTTCAAAAGGTGCGGGCGGGATTGTATTATTTGGGAGAATTTTACGATAACGTAGAGTTTGGTCCGCGCGGTCAGTCGACACTTTTTTTTGATAAGAAAGGTTTCAATATCGACTTCAATAAGACTCAGCGATTCCGATGGAAAGAGGGCGAGCCAAGGGTGCGTGACATCAACCTAGTCACCAATTGGGGTGATAAGGCAAAGGTTCGTAATGAGATGGCTTACGAGATCCTCCGCGAATCCGGGGTTCCAACCCATTTTGCGTTTAGTGTAAGGGTGCAGCGCAATGGTCAATTCTTCGGTATCGCGGATTTGGTGGAGGATGCGGATGATATTTATCTAGATCGCGCGGGCCTCGATCGGGATGGCACGCTTTATAAGGCGGTGAATACTTCGCTGAAATTAGAGGATATTGGAAACACCAATATTGTCAGGAAAATGACTCGCGAAGAAGAAGGATTAGAAGATCTAGATGCCCTAATTGCTGGGATTAATCAGGATGGTTCAGCTCGTTGGGATTACATTTTTGATCAAGTGGATTTGCCAACGACCATCAATACTCTTGCGGGACTTGTTGTGATCATGCAGACCGACATGGGAGCAAAAAATTATTATCTTTATCACGATACTAAAGGTGACGGACGGTGGTCAATTTTACCGTGGGATCTTGACCTGACCTTCGGGCGCGATTTTACGAGTCGTGCGGGTTACTTTGACCGAAATCTTTTCACTGAAGGGTTCACCGAGTTCAGCGAGTCTTTCAATACGAGCGTGCTTGTTGAAGAGTTGTTAAGAGGAAACCCGAGAACGCGAGAGATGTTTTTTAGGAGGCTCAGGACTTTAAGTGATCGGTTTATTGCGTCTGAATATATCCCAGAGCGCACGCAAGAACAGCTCGCTCGGCTTTCGCCAGCCTCGATTTTTCCGGGTGATGCCTTGCGCGATTCCTTTCTGTGGGGGACTTGGTATGACGCCGATCCTGTTCCGAAGGTCTGGACTACGACTCATCCTGATGCTGAAACGATGGAGCGGGCAAGCGACCGGATTAACTTGGAGTGGCTGCCAATGAGACGGATTGAAATCTATAGTAATACTCCAGACCTTCCTGATTCTTTGGAGTCCCCAGAGATAAGAATAGGGGCCCTCGATTTTGATCCAATTTCTGATGATCAAGATCAGGAGTATGTGGAGTTGATTAACCAGTCACCGACCGCGGTGGATGTCTCGGGATGGCGAGTAGATGGCGCAGTTAAGATCACTCTCCCCTCTGGAGCAGTGATCCCGTCGGGGGATAGTTTGTTCTTAAGTCCGGATGTCGTGGCATTCCGATCTCGTGATTTGAGCCCTTCCGGAAGCGAACAGCGATTTGTAATTGGGCCTTATTCTGGGCATCTAGCAGCGGAGGGAGAGACTCTCGAATTGTATGATGCTGAAGGTGTTCTGCGCGACAGTCACACATACAGCGGGGCTTTTAAGGGTTTCAATGGGGATAGCCGTCAAGATTTGGATGGGGATGGGATCAAGGCGATTCTTGAGTGGGCTCTTGGTAGTTCAGATCGAGCTTATAATGCTCTGCCTGCTCCTGTAGGAGGTCATTTCACGTATTCCGTTCAATCCAATTTAAATGGGTTTTCAGTCCATATTGAGACGAGTCTAGACCTTCAAGATTGGCAGCGAAACCAAGTGAACGAATTGAGTCGGGTCACCGGAGAGGATGGCTTTGATCGGGTGACGGTTGACCTTCCTCATTCTGATTCAATCTGCTTTGTAAGACTCATGCTGGAGCGAGAATAAATTGATGGCAAGGGAATGGATCCTTGTTGTCGGGAAGCGGGTTCTTATACTTGCATCACTATGAGTGTCACTCGTCTTGCCTACTTTCTCCCTGCCTTACTGCTTCTATCGAATGCCTGGGGGGGGAAGCCCAATATCATAATGATTATGGCCGATGATATGGGCTACGAGACCGTAGGGGTTAATGGGTGCGATGACTACAAGACGCCCAATATCGACGCGATGGCCAAAAAGGGGATGCGTTTTACTAATGCCTTTGCTAATCCGATTTGTACGCCCTCGCGGGTGAAGTTGATGACAGGGAAGGCTAATGTCCGGAACTACACTTTCTTTGGTAAGCTCGATCGGGGTCAGAAGACTTTCGGAAACTACTTTCGTGATGCTGGTTACAAAACCTGTATCTCAGGGAAGTGGCAGCTGGGTCAGGAAACTGATGCTCCTTCACATTTTGGTTTTGATCAATCGTGCCTCTGGCAGCTCAAAAAGGGAAATAGCCACACCATAAAGGGGAAAAAATACGACAGTCGCCACACTAGTCCCGATCTCAGTATCAATGGAGTCGCCAAAGAATTTCGCAATGGGGAGTTTGGTCCTGATGTTTGCGTTGATTTCATCGAGAAGTTTTTAGAAGCCAATAAGGACGAATCGTTCTTTGTCTACTATCCCATGATTCTTCCCCACTGTCCTTTCGTGCCAACTCCGGGGACGCCGGATTACGATCCCAATTCTCCGGGAAGTCCGACTTACAAAGGTGATGCTAAATATTTCAAGAATATGGTCGAGCATGTCGATCAATTGGTGGGTCGGATTGCTTCGAAGGTCGATGAGTTAGGGTTGAGCGAAAACACCTTGATTGTCTTCACCGGAGATAACGGAACCGATGTTCCAGTGGTGACTTCCTTAAACGGAAAGTCGGTAGCGGGAGGTAAGGGGAAGGCCAATCATGACAGCGGGGTGCGGACTCCGTTTTTCGTGACGATGCCGGGCACAGTGCAGGCGGGAAAGGTGTCTGATGAGTTGGTCGATTTCTCAGACCTCTTACCTACCTTTTGCGAGTTAGCGAAGATCGATACATCGGAGAATAAGAATCTCGATGGAGTCAGTTTATTACCCACCTTAATCGGAAAAGGGGACCGAAAGAAACCTTGGTCTTACTTGTTTTACAGTCGGAATGACGCCACCCAGCCAGCCTCCTCGGTGGTAGTGCGGAACGCAACTCATTTAGTTTACCGTAAGGGTGGGCCGGATAAGAAAATTGAGTTCTTTGATTGTTCGATTCCCTACGCACGTAAACTTCAAAAGCCATCGGATCTTAGTGACAATGAACGTAAGGTTTTCGCCGAGCTGAGCAGTGTGATGAAGCGATATGACACCCAATATCAAAGTGATCTAAGTAAGGATGCGGTGCAGCAGTGGCAAAAAAAGACTAAGGCTGGGAAGAAAAAGAAGAAGTAATCAAAATCATTTTTTGCTATCCTCTATTTTTTAATTTCTCTCCTGTTTGTTGTGCTCCGCGGTCTTGTTTTCTTTGTTACAGCCTCAGCGGCTTTTTCGCAGGGACTTGATTTAGAAGTCCTGAAGCAAATCGATGCCCTGATCGAAAAGGGAATCTCTAATAAACGGATGCCGGGTGGGGTTCTTCATTTGGAACATAGAGAGGCAATTTATCAAAAAAGCTACGGTAACCGGCAGCTTCTACCGGAAATTGAGAAGGCGTCGAAGGAGACCATTTATGATTTAGCCTCGTTGACCAAGGTGGTGGCGACGACCCCCGCGGTCATGAAGTTGATTGAAGGAGGGGCGATTGAATTGGATGCGCCGGCACAACGATATTTGCCGGAACTGAGTGGAGACTCGAATAAACCGAAGATTACGGTTCGGCATCTCTTAACACACACCTCTGGTTTGGCGGCAGGGGTGCGTAGAGGCTATGAATGGAGCGGGAGCAAGGATGGGTTTGCTTTGGCTGCTGGCGAACCATCTCGTGGTTTGGCGGGATTCTCTTACCAATACAGCGATCTCAATTTTATCTTGCTGGGTGAAATCGTGGCAAGGGTGACCGGGATGCCGCTTCAGGAGTATTGTTGGAAAGAGATCTTTCTGCCTTTGGGAATGAATGAGACCTTCTTCCTGCCAGACCCCAAACTGAAGGGCAGGATCGCTCCCACTACTCTTCTCGAGGACGGAAGTCTCTTGAGAGGAATCGTGCACGACCCTACTTCCCGTCGAATGGGAGGGGTCGCAGGGCATGCGGGGCTCTTTAGCACGGCCGATGATTTGGCTTGTTTTGCCCGGATGTTGCTGAATGGCGGAGGTGGAATTTTGAAACCTGAGACAATCTCCCTGATGACCTCGGTGCAATCGCCTGCGAATATCGAGTCTAGGCGGGGCTTAGGGTTTGATATCGATTCTACTTATTCTTCCCTGCGGGGTGAGTGGTTTCCAAAAGGGTCCTTTGGCCATACCGGATGGACGGGAACTTCGATGTGGATCGATCCGACGAGCGAGAGTTTTGTCATTTTCCTAAGTAATCGGAATCATCCATCTGGAGGTGATGTCATTGCGCTGCGAAAAGACCTTGGAACGCTCGCCGCAAAGGCTACGGGGTTTGATTTTTCGACCGTGAAAAAACTTCTCCCGGAAGTGGTGCCAAAGTCGCCAAGATTTCCTGATGTGTTGAATGGAATTGATGTCTTGGAGCGGGATCAATTCGCAGCGCTTGAGGGACTGCGCGTGGGATTGATCACGAATCAGACCGGGACCAATCAAAAAGGCGTGACCACGATTGATCTCTTACATCGCTCTCACAGAGTGGACCTCAAGTTGCTTTTCGGACCCGAACACGGGATCCGGGGGACCCTCGATGATAAGGTCGAAGATGGGGTGGACGACAAAACGAAACTTCCGGTCGTGAGCCTTTATGCCGGGGAAGATCGCCGTAAACCCAAGACTGAACACCTAGCGGAGGTCGACGCTCTTGTTTTCGATATGCAGGATATTGGGACACGATTTTACACCTTTATTTCGACGATGGGATTGGCGATGGAAGCGGCGGAGGACGCAGGTTTGCGATTCTTCGTTCTCGACAGAATGAATCCTATCGGGGGCCAAAAAGTGGCGGGACCGATGCGCGAGGGCGATCCGACCTTCACGTCCTTCCATCAGGTTCCCTTACAACATGGGATGACAATTGGCGAAATAGCTCGGCTCTACCAAAAAGAACATTGTCCCCAACTGAAGCTCACCGTAATTCCGATTGAGAATTGGACTCGTGGCATGCGCTTCGACGAAACTGGGTTTCTCTGGATCAAGCCTTCGCCGAATATGCCCAATCTCACGGCGGCAACTCTCTATCCCGGACTCGGGCTGCTCGAGTTTACCAATGTATCGGTTGGGCGGGGGACAAACTTTCCTTTCGAGATCTTTGGCGCAAGTTACGTTGATGAAGCGGAATTCGTTCGCAAACTCGACTTGGCTAGGCTTCCGGGGTTGGCCTTTGTTCCCATTCGTTTCACCCCTACGGCAAGCAAGTTCGAAGATCAGGAATGCGGAGGGGTGCGCATCATTTTAAAAGACCCAGAGGAATGCCCTTCTGTGGAGTTGGGCGTATTGCTGGCGCAAACTTTACGGGAGCTCTATCCCGATCAGTGGGAAACCAAGAAGCTGAACACTCTGCTACGACATCCACCAACGGAGACTGCAATCAATGAATTGAAGCCCAGAATGGAGATTGTGAAATCCTGGGAGGCTGGGCTTGAAAATTTTTATCTTAGAAGAGCAGGAATTCTTCTTTATCGATGATTTTTTCGTGACCGCTGAGGGTTTACGAGAATTTCATCAATGAACAACCAGGCTTTGCGACCTTTGGCCTGATGCCAGTCGGGAATCGTTCCAAGGTTTTTGGCGTGAACGCGAAGATGGCGTGCTTTCACTTCTTTGATCTTTGTCGAGAGGATGCGGGTGTCGACAGATTTTTTCTTGGGAACCTCTGTTGTGGTTGTGGCGACTGATTTAAAATCTTTTCCATTAAGTGAGACCGAAAACTCAACGGTCGGCGGTAAGAAAACGCCGGCAGAGGTTACCTGACAGGAAGAGAGGCCTAGTTCTTCGACCGAAATCGTTTTTCCGAAGTCAATGGTCGCAACGAGATCTTCGCCCTCGAAGCCCAGCCAGTCGCTTTTGAGATTTTCGGGATCGCCGGTGATGCCATCAACAAGTTCGGCCGGTCCGGTTCCGGGGTAGTTTGGGCTGGGCGGGGAAGCGAGGATTGGCGGGAGGTTCCGAGCTTCGTGGTTGATGAGTTTGAGCTGGAAAAGCGCATCCACGATTTCTTCAACTTGCTCGTCTTTCAAAAAATCATGCGGTGGCATGGCATGAACTTCCCCCCAGATGCCTTTGCTTCCCTTTTTGATCTGCCCCTTCAAGTAAGTCTTCCGAGTGGGGAGATCTGCATAACGATCTACGATCATCTCGAGTGATGGCCCGATGAGAGTGCCTCCTGGTTGATGGCAGGCCACACAATTGAATCGTCCCATCAGAGCGGTTCCCGGATGCTTTGGAGGGAGGCCTCGGAGCGGGCGGGCTGCGATCATTTGGTTTCCTGCTAGTCCACCGTCAATTCGGTGACTGATGCGCACGAGGCTTCCTCCGTTATCAGGATCCCATCCGCCTCTGCCATATTGCAGGACGAACAGCTGACCAGCCTCATTGAACTTTATATTGGTGGGCGTTTGAAATCGATGACTGGTGGGGAAGTCTTTGATTTCGACAAGGTTTTCATTGTTATCGAGCTCCACCATTTTGACCCATCCTCTTGCGTAGTCAGCGATGAACCAATGATGATTGAAGGACTTGGGTAGTCCTTCGTTGCTGCGTGAGTCGTTGTGATAGTAAACTGGTCCACCAACGGCCGAGGCGCCTCCGCTGCCCAACGATGGAAAGTCTTTTGAGGGAGGATGGCTGTACCAAATCAGAGGCTTCTGCGTTGGCGGCAGTTCCTCGATCCCGGTATTCTCTTTGAAATGATTGATGGCCTTGGACGGATCAAAGACTCCCATGACTTCCTTTTTTTCGAAGGAGTAATCGGGGTAGGATTCGTTGGGTCCTATGAAAAAGGGCCATCCGAAGTAGCCTGGTTGACGCGCTTGATTGAATTCATCGAAACCCAGTGGGAGGAGTTTTTTATCGACGTTTTTGAGACTCCCGCAGTAGTGGTCAGCAGGGCCGTTTTCGCCCCAATAGAGATGGCTGGTCCGTTGGTCGATGGAGATTCGGAAGGGGTTCCGACAGCCCATGACGTAGATTTCGGGGCGGGTTTTTGGAGTCCCAATCGGAAAAAGGTTTCCGTCTGGGATGGTGTAGCCGCCATTTTCTCGCGGATGGATTCGCAGGATTTTTCCATTCAATACCGCGCTGTTTGTCGAGGTGCGTGCGGCGTAATGAAACTGGGTGTGGTCTTGGTTGTCTCCACTACTGATGAAAAGATTTCCCTTTGGGCCGAAGGCAAGGGATCCGGCTTCGTGGATACGATCCTTGTCGCGGAGAGCGGGGATTTTGATGATGACTTGCTCGGTCGCTTCGTTGAGCATCCCGTCTTCATAGCGAAATCGTGAAACAACATGATCGTGCTTCACTGACTCTCCACCTGGCCGAGTGTAGCAAATGTAGACCCACTTGGTTTTCTCGAAGTCAGGGGCAACGGCGATTCCCAAGACACCTGATTCCACGTCCCAGCTCCATTTCGGGCCTTTCTTCCGGTAATCGACTTCAAGATGAGCCACTACCCTAGTGACCCCGGTCGTCAGATCGACAACTTTGATATTGCCGTGGAGTTCGGCGATGAAAACAAGATCGCCGGCGATGGACATTTCCATCGGGTTTGAGAGGTCTGTTGCAATTGTCTCGATTGCGAAGTCTTTTGCGGGAGGGAAAAGAGAGTTTGAATCTTCGGTCTTTCCTTTGATCAATGGACTTAAAATGACTGTGAAAATCAGAACTAGGAGTCTTGTATGGCGCATCGGGTGGAGATTGATATCATGCCTCCGAAGAGACGGCGATGGCAAACAAGCTTCTCTGAAAAGTGAGAAAAAGTTGAGGATGAGATATTTTTCTTTTTTGGCAATAAAAGTGAGCCCTTCCCGTTAGTTACTATTAAACCCTTGTGGATGATTCTTTTCTTATCCGAAAATATTGTAATGAAGGCGATGGCGATGCCGCCATCGAACTGCTAAAGCAATATGAGCGCCCTCTCTATCAATACATCTGGCAAATGCTACAACAACAACAAGACTGCGAGGATGTGATGCAGGAGACCTTTAGGAAGGCTCTGAGAGCTCTTCCTGATTATCGGGAAGAGAATCACTTTAAGAGTTGGTTGTTTCGGATTGGGAGAAATGAAGCGGTCGATATCATTCGCCGCCGTCGTCGAACGATTGTTGCGGAAGCTCCCGAGGAGTATTTAGGAGGAGTGCAAGATATTGTGTCTCTGCCAGGAGCCCGTGAGTTGATTGAGGAAAGGGAAAGCGTGCAGGCTCTTATGAGAGCGATTGCTTTGCTGCCGGAGAAAGAAAAAGAAGTGGTTGCGATGCGAACTCAGGGAGAGCTTTCGTTTAAGGAAATTGCAGAGATTGTTGGGGCTCCGATTGGGACCGTATTGGCGAGAATGCACGCTGCAAAAAAGCGGCTGAAGTCGCTGCTCAACACCGAATTGGATAGTTAAAATGATGAACCAAAAGACGCGAGACGAGATCCTTCTCTATTGGAGTGGAGAGGCTGACGCTGCTCAGGAGGCAAAGGTTCAAGTTCTGTTGAAAAGCGACCCCGAAGCGCGAGTTTATTTTGAGGAGCTGGGTGTGTTTGATACTCTACGTGATCGCCTGGCGTCACTTCCGGCAATGACCCCTTCACGATCATTCGCCGAGGGTGCAGTTTCCGAGATATTGGCCGAACAGAGTAGCAGGCGTGCCATCGCGCCGTGGGTTTCTGTGGCTGCGGCCGTGATCGTCATTCTTGCGGTAGCCAATATGGTGTGGCCCTCGAATGAGGAACGGAAGGAGAAAGTGGTCCGGGAAGAAACCCAAGAGAAGGGCGTTGTTCTACCTGAAGCGATGGAAAGGCCAAGGCTCTCGCAGAGGCTTTTTATACGTGAAAGGCATACTGCCCGCATCCAGAAAATTTCGATCGCCCGAGAGAGGGCTCGTAAACTCAAAATTCGATTAGAAAAATTCCCCCAATTATGATTATGAAAATCCATAGTAACTTCCTCCTTCTTTCATCTGCCGTTATTTTTCTTGGCCTTCACAAACTGGTTCTCGCTGATGAAGAGGAACGTCCTAGAACCGAACAGGTCCTTGGTTTTCTAAAAGATAAAATGCCTGAATCTCTGCGATTTCTTGAGCGCGTTCGTGAAGAAGATGGCGATGAGGGGTATCAGGAAGTCCTTGAGGAAGCACGAGATCTTCTCGCGGAGTTCCTCGAAATCAGACGAGAGGAGGGAGAAGAGGTCGCTGAACGTTTTCTAGATTTTGAGAGGAGCCGGATTCGCTTGCAGGCTCTTTTGGAAGAGTGGCACGAAACTGATGATGAGGATGAGAAGCGAGAACTCCGTAATCAGATTGCAGAGATCGTCGGGAAACAAGTCGATCTCGAGATAGAGGAAGGGCATCAGGAATTGGATAAACTGAAGGAGGAAGTCAGGGAGATTGAAGAGGAGCTCGCTGAATTGGAGGAAAGACGAGGTGCGATCATTGAGGCGCAATTAGAAGAGATCTTGCCGGGGGGAAGAGACAGAGAGGATGAAGACGAAGAGCTTGAGGAGGAGCGAGTCCAAGGAAATGACGGAAGTGATCGTTTTGTGATTAAGCAGACTTGGTCGCAGGAAAAAAACTACGCTCGGCCCTACTGGGTGAATGTTCCTGAGCGCGAAGACGAAGAGGCTCTTCCAGTAATTATTTTTCTTCATGGGAATGGTGGTAATGCAAAGGGGCTGCAAAAAATGGTTCTCAATCGCTATCGTAATCTTGCCCGCCAGTTCATTACCGTTTTTCCCCAGGGCTACAAGGAGAGCTGGAACATCGTTT
>MDTB01015502.1_pt1 | contig 13222 bp, 9 predicted proteins | sample 811161 | NCBI WGS metagenome assembly MDTB01 (sample SAMN05326650, study PRJNA326480) | marine metagenome | isolation source: seawater | place: Mediterranean Sea | collected 2009 | reverse complement strand
TAAAATTAATGGCTCTTTCGCTGAACTTGATTTGCCAGAACTTAATAATGACCAAGAATGGGATCTCAGAGAATTATATGAAACAGGTACCATCCGTGTCGCAAACGTTGGGTCAATACCATCCAATAAAACAAACGCCGTACAAAATACGCAACGCATTGCCTATGTTTACCCAAACCCACTGATGAAATCATCAGGATCTGGTAATATTTTCTATGAGCTTGACCAGAGCCAAGACACTTACATTGAAATATACAACATATTTGGAAAGAAAATTGAATCGATCAGTTACTCTAGTGGAACAACCGGTGCGAAAATTGGTAATAATTTAGTACCTATTTCAACAACGCTAATCAAGCAACTGCCAACAGGTGTGTATTTCATTATTGTTCACAATAATTATCAAACCCTTGCAAAAGGTAAGTTTTTGATAAAATGATAACTTTGAAAAAATAACGTAATCAGCTAAAATGAGCCAAATGGCAAACCGAGTACCACCACAAAATATTGAAGCTGAACAGTCAATTCTTGGCGCATTAATGATTTCAAAAGATGCAATTGCCTCTGTGCTTGGGCAAATTCAACCTGAGGATTTCTATGTGAGTCGTCATGCTGAATTTTTTAAAGCGATATTATCTCTATACCAAAAGAATGAAGCCATTGATGTTGTAACCGTGGTCGATGAATTAAACAAACTAAATACCATTGAAAAAGCCGGGGGAAGAGAATATATAGTCGATGTTTTAAATTCAGTACCTACTGCAGCAAATGTTCATCACTATGTTGAAATTGTAAAAGAAAAAGCCATTCTTCGTAAAATGATCACAGCCGGCACAAATGTCGTCTCAAAAGCGTTCGAAGATTCTGAAGAATCCGATGAACTCCTAAATAACTCCATCAAAGAATTCATGGAAATATCCAAAGACAATACGGATAATGACTTTGCAAAAATAGGCGAAGTTGTAAATAACGTCTGGGACGATATCAGTGAATCTTATGGAAAAGAAGATCAAATATTGGGAACCCCAACTGGATTTAAAGATTTTGATTTACTTTGTTCCGGATTCCAACCATCAGATTTAATTATTTTAGCTGCTCGACCCGCGATGGGAAAAACAACACTTGCAATGAATTTTGGGTTAAATGCAGCACTTCAATCAAATGCAGGTGTTGCTGTATTTAGTTTGGAAATGCCAAAAGAACAATTAGCGCTGCGTATGCTTTCATCAGAAGCGAAAGTGGATATGGCCAGATTAAAAACCGCAAATATTGCCGAACAAGAATACCGTGGCCTTGCGAAAGCACTGGGAAGATTAAGTGAAGCACCAATTTTTATCGACGATACCCCCGGCATCTCCCCGATGCAATTGAGAGCGAAGTGTCGACGACTGATGATGGAACATGAAATAAAAATCATTGTGATTGATTATTTACAACTGATGCGAATTGGCCGAAAACGAATTGAATCTCGATTTCAAGAAGTTTCAGAAATTGTCAGAGAAATTAAAGCAATTGCAAAAGAACTAAATGTAAATGTTATTGCCCTATCTCAGTTAAGCCGAGATGTTGAAAAACGTGGCGCAGATGCACTTCCAAAATTATCAGACTTAAGAGAGTCTGGAGAAATTGAACAAACAGCAGATATGGTACTATTTATCCATCGTGAAGATTATTATGACTCAACCAATTCAAAAACAGGCCTCGCAAGCTTAGTGATTGCCAAACATCGAAATGGCCCAACTGGAAGAATAGAGCTCGTATTTAGAAAAGATGTCTCTCGATTTGAACTATCCAGTAAAAATGTTGGCGCGCCTGTTGAAGCAATGACATAATTTCTATGAAATATAAAATAATCCCGTATTATGTGATTTTTTTTATTGCCCTTTTAACAAACCCCGTTCTTTCAAAATTACCCTTTGAAATTGAAGCAGATAACATTAAACTCGAAAACAAAAACCAAGAATTATACGCATCTGGAGATGTTATTATTCGTTATAAAAATTATACATTTCAATCGAACAAAGCCATTTATTTAAAACAAAAAAGATCGCTTCAATTTCAAGAAAAAGTGAAACTTAAAGATCAGAATAATAACTTATTACTCGCAGATAACATTGAAATCAACTTAGAATCAGAAGTTGGTTTAATCTCAAACGGATATATTAAAACAACTCGAGACTACCATATCAACGCAAAGAAGATATACCTTAAAAAAGATCATATTGAACTCTTGGATTGCCAAATAACAACTTGCACTGCAAAGAAACCAGAATGGTATTTTAAAAGTGATCAACTAAACATCGAAAAAGAAACAAGTCTGATGAACAGCAGTAATAACGTGATCTATTTTTACAATTTTCCAATATTTTATATTCCGTCATTTTCCCAAAGCTTTTCAAATGAAGAAATCACCAATCGTCCAACACCAGAGTTTGGCTATAATCAAATTGATTTTACCTATGGGAACATTTATTTAGGGTATGTTTTATCAAGTAATATATCCGGTAAAATTGGTGTTGGTGCTTCTGAAAAGAGAGGGTTTCGTTATGGCCTCTCTCATATTTATACGCCGAATCAAAATCAATCCTTAACATTAAAATCATTTCATATTGAAAAAACAGGGTTTGAAGGGGGACTGAGTTATCAATGGACGAATAGTGAAACGGACTCATTAGAACCGATTATTGCGGCTTTATTTATACCATCTGAAAATAAAAAAATTAATTTATCATTTTTTGCGGACTACACTTACGATAATATCTACTTCAATGAATTATTTCATGCCATACCATCTTTTCGAATGAACGCCGACAATATTAATTTTTATTTTGACTCAACATTATCAGGCAGTATTTCAAGCGGCTATTATCAAGATCGAACAAATAAAGGCAATCGTCATCAATTATTAGTAAATTTAGGACAACCTGTATATAAATTAAGTGAAACTTCACGAATTGAAACTCAATTCTTACTAAAAGATAATTATTATCAGCAAAATAAAATGGAGTGGAGACGATTACTCAACTCCACATCATTTAAATTTGACATTTTAAACACAAAAAATCGACTAACATATACAAAGTTATTAACGAAAGCAGGAAAATCCCCATTTATCTTTGATACCATAAATGAAATTACAGATGATGAGATTAGCACACTATCGGAAATAAACCTCAAGCCTCTCATATTGGCCATCGAATCAAACTACCAAATCAATTTAAAAACCTTTCGAAATTTCAAATACTCTGCACATTGGGTATTTCAATGTTGGCAAATTGATTTGGATGTTAATACGGTTTGGCAAGAAATATCCTTAGGAATATCAATTCCAAACCTTTAGCCACGAAGGGTGTCCAAATAGTTCATAATATCACGTGTATAGTTTAAAAGTTTTTCTTCACGGATTAACCGTTGTAATGTTTTCTGAATATTTCCCAAATCTTTTCCTTTAAATCCAAGAGCAATAAGCTGTTCTGAAGAAATATTTAATTGATCAATGGTAAAGTTAATCGCTGATTCATTATAATTCCATTCAATAATCTCTTTCATAGATGATATGTCAGTTTTAGAAAATTGAAATTTTGCAGCGATTTCAGCGAGAGAACATTTTGAAAAAAGCCAAGCCCATCGGTACAACGCTTCATGTGGAAGATCAATGGTTTCGTGAATCGGATAATCAGGTATGATCTTTGAAAGCCATTCTGATTGATGCATTAAATTTAGCGCTGAGAGCCAATAATTACCGAAAAGTAAGCGTCCCATTTCATGTTTTATTCTTGGCATTGAAGGTAATTCAACAGAATTAGAAAGTTCTTTAAGAGAACTTAAAATATCACTTGAAACTATAAATCCCAATTGAGACATAAATCGAAAACATCGAAACGGTCGAAGCGTATCTTCCTGAAAACGTTCCATAGGGGATCCTATCACTTCCAATCGCCGCTCTTTCAAATGTTGAAAACCATTAAACTGATCAACAAGTTCATCCCGAATTGGATGATAGGCCATCGCATTAATGGTAAAATCACGGCGTGCCAAATCAGCATCAATTTGATTTGTAAATTGAACCTGATTTGGATGACGAAAATCAGAATAATCACCATCTTTTCGAAATGTTGTAACATCAACTGCAGTACCTTCAAAATAAACTTGAATGGTACCAAATGCTTTTCCAACTGTATTCACATGTTCAAAAATGTCAATAATATCATCAGGTCGAGCACTGGTTGCTAAATCAAACTCAAAAGGAACACGCTCTAATAAAAGGTCACGAATTGCACCACCAACAACATAAACAGAAAAACCTTTATTTTCAATTTTTTCGACAATCGCTATAATGTGTGAAGGGATATTCCCTCTTATCAAGTCAAGATACTTATTTTCCATACTGAATATATTATAAACAGAATGGTCAAATATATATAGAAAGGACATGTGATGATTCTCAATGAGCAACAAAAAGCTGTCATAAAAGCATACGGGTCTCCACAAGTTATAATTGCTGGTGCAGGGACAGGAAAAACAACGGTAATGATTGAAAAAATTAAACACCTAATTGATTCCAAAAAACACACTGCGGACGCCATTTTAGCACTAACGTTTACAAATAAGGCTGCAAATGAAATGAAAGAGCGCTTTGGGAATTACGCAACTGGATCATCACCATTCTTTGGAACATTCCACTCATTTTGCTTAAAGTTTTTAAAATCAACACCAAACTTATCGTCCATTGGATTAAAGTCAAATTTCACAATTATAGACGGACAACAACAAAAAGAAATTATTAACGATTTAATAAAAATCCATAAAAACCCTATGAATCGAAAACCAAAAGATATTCTATCTAAAATATCCAAAATTAAGCAAAATCCAAGAGCAATGCATGCAGAGTTATTAAGTTTAGCAGCAACCGACATTCAAGCATTTTTTCGTCCCTACAACGAAAAATTAAGAACATTAAACTGTGTTGACTTCGATGACCTTATTTTGTACTGCCATGACATTTTAATGTTAGAGCCAAATGAATGTGTAAAATTAAATCAAAAATATGAATTTATTATCGTCGATGAGTATCAAGATACCAATCAAATTCAAAACGATTTAACCATTCTATTAGCTAATGCACATCAAAATATTTGTGTCGTAGGAGATTTTGATCAAACCATTTATAGTTGGCGAGGAGCAAGAATTGAAAACTTACTCCAATTTAACAAACATTTTCCAACGAGCATTATTCAAAAACTAGAAATGAACTACCGATCAACAGATCAAATTTTAACAACTGCAAACCAATTAATTGAGTTTAATCAACAACGTCAGCCAAAAAAATTAATTGCAAATCGAGAAGGAAAAAATAAACCGGAACACATCGTTTGCTTTAACGAAAAGGAAGAAGCCGAAACCATAACATCAACAATCAAAAAATTAATATCTCAAAGTCAGTACAAATTAAATGATTTTGCAATATTATACCGTACCAATCAACAGGCCAGAGCCATCGAAGAATCATTAACCCAACATAATGTTCCCCACCAAATCATTGGAACAGTCGCCTATTATCAGCGCTCAGAGATCAAACACACACTTGCCTATTTACAATGCCTAAATAACATTAATCAACCCGTGTGGTTTGAAAGAGCCTTGTTAAATCCTGCACGAGGAATAGGGAAAACTTCACTAGCAAAATACATTGAATTTTGTACCAATAATCAATTAACACTTGATACCGCTATTAACCACCCAGAATGCCCATTACAAGACCGTTTTTTACAAATCATAAGGTCATTTATTGAAACAATAAAAACAATTAAAGAATCAAATAATACGATTGTTGATCAATTTTCCGAAATACTAGAAAGCATTCAATTTGCTGAATTTTTAAAAAAACAAGAAAACGCACAAGATCGATTAGCAAATGTGAATGAATTAAAAAGCAAACTATCAAATATAAGTGACTTACCAAATTTTTTAGATGAAGTCACACTGTTTCAAAGTGATCAATCAACAGAAGTTATTGAAAAAGTAAATTGTCTAACACTGCATTTAGCCAAAGGATTGGAGTTTCCAGTGGTATTTATTCCAGGATTCGAACAAAACATCATGCCATTAAAAAATGCAGAATCAATTGAAGAAGAACGCCGACTGGCATATGTTGGAATTACACGTGGTAAAGATCGTGTATTTTTATTATCAACATATAAACGAATGCTAATGGGAGAAGATTGGTTCCATGACCCGTCACAATTTACAAAAGAAATATCAAACACCATTGATACGAAAGTAAAAGAACAAGTTGCCGTATTGGGTCGCGCAATATTATTTAAGTTAGATAAAGAAAATATTAATTACAAAATTTTAAAAAGCAGCGAAAAACCATTAATCAATGCAAATAAAATTCCAGCAAAAATCTTTAGTAAAGGGGATATTGTTTCTCATCCAAAACTCGGAACTGGTATAATTCAAACTATGTCAGGACATGGAGATGAGATAATGTATGATATTAATTTTCCGACAGGTCGAAAAAAACTGATGGCAAAGTATGCACCGTTAACCCAAGCATAGAAGCAATGTTTTCATGAAACCAGAAAAAAAAGAAGCCATCCATCTGAAAGAAATAACAAGTGAAGCATGGGCAAAGTGCAAAACAAAAACCAACGAACTTTCTTTGTATCATGGATTTTCACCATTAAATCAATTGGATTTAGCCGATCGTTTTAATACAATAAAACAACCATTAAACAATCTAATCAATGGTGAGATTTCAAACCCAACAGAGAAACAACCCGTTACTCACCATCATTGCCGTCAGCCAAACTATTCCTCCAATCAGAAACTAATAAAATTCGTGGATGAAATTCATAATAATGAACGATTAATCAATAATAAAAAGATTAGCCATGTCTGCCAAATTGGAATTGGTGGATCAATAACGGGACCAAAAGCAATTGTAAATGCATTAAAAAACTGGGATTATAATCAAAAAATTCACCCTGCCTTTATTTCAAGTCATGATGAAGATCACATTTCAAAAACCTTATCAAAGCTAGACCTAGAATCAACCTTATTTATTATTGCTTCAAAAAGTGGAAAAACAATTGAAATTGAAAAAATCATATCTGCAATTTTAAGTCTAACAAAAATGACACAATCCAGTTTTTTAAAAAACCAATGTGTAACAATCACTACAAAAGATAGTCCTTTAAACAATCATGCTTACCTTGAAAACTTTTTATTTGAAGCCTCAGTTGGTGGACGATTTTCTACAACATCACCAATTGGAACATTAATATTAGGACTGTGTTTCGGAAAATCTGTCTTACTTGAATTTTTAGCTGGTGCAAATACTGCAGATCAAATTGAATTATCTGAAAAAAACCTTAACTCAAACATTGCATTTCAAATGGCCGCATTAAATATCAGTTATCGAAATGATTACAATCTAGAAAACCTTGCCATGGTTCCCTATGGAGAAAGTCTAAAAGATTTAACGTTTTTTCTGGTTCAACTTATTAGTGAAAGCTTAGGAAAAGAAGCCACATTAAATGGAACAAAATCAATCACAAATAATTGTCCTCAAATTATTCACGGACTTGGTCCAGATGCCCAACACAGTATTTTTCAACAACTGCACCAAAGTAAAACAGTCATACCATGTGAATTTATATTTACACAACCTAAAATGAAAAACCAACACCATATATTGCAACAAATATGTGGACAAATGGTTGCACTGGCAAAAGGGCAAACAACAAACGATTTAGCCCATTATTTTTCAGGGAATCGTCCATCAGTATTACTGTTATTAAAATCAAATTCTGCAGCAGCTTTAGGTGAACTTATTGCGACATATGAGAACAGAGTCATGTTTGAAGCCTTACTGTTAAACATTAATGCATTTGATCAACCTGGTGTTGAACTTGGTAAAAAACTAACGCAAGCAATGTCTACAGAGGGAAAAGATCTAGCAAGCCTACTATTTAAAACCATTCAAAACAGTGATTAATGAAATAAGTATTTTAAAGATCGTGCAAACCGTCCAAAACGATGCGGTTCTTTAAGCATTCGATAAAACCATTCAAGACCAAACAGACGAATAAGTTTTGGCGCACGTTTATGGGCACCAGCCCAAATATCAAATACACCACCTACACCAATACCTATACCATGAGGCAATGCAATAGCCAAACGTTGTAATAAGAAATCTTGCTTTGGGCAACCCAAGGCAACCAATACAATATCAGGTTTAGACTGCTTTAAATCTAAAAGGTGTGAATCTGAAAAAGATTGATACCCGTGACAAGAAAACACCAATGCATGTTGTGAAAACTGAGTTTGAAAGTAATGGGTTGCACGATCTAAAGTTTCCGGAGCTCCACCCAACATTGCAACACGATAACCATTATATTGGCTAAATAAGTCATGAACCATATCAATCCCAGGATAACGTGAAATCAAGCGAAAATAACGCTTAAAAATAAGCAAAGACATGCTAATGCCATCAGGTATAAAAAATGCATTCGCTTTTAGCCATTGGAATAACTCAGGCTGTTTTTCGTATTCTGGAAACATCGTTATGTTAACTGTAATAACCGGTAAAAACTGAACCTTTGATTGAATGCTTAAATGAAGTTGCTGTCGAATCGATTGAGCACCAGTTTTTAAAAAACAACCATTAACTTGATAATTGTTCAATTAACCATTCCTTTGTACGAAGTCGCTGACAAAAAAAAGAATCATACCACTCAAGTAATTTAGAATCAGGATGGCCAACAGGAGTTTCTTTAATAAAGTTTATAATCAACCCTTCCAGTTGTGGATCAGAAAAAGAAATAATGGCCTGGTTGGCACTCTCTGCCAAAGCAATCAACTTTGGATCATCACTAACCGCCAACCACGGAATTCCAAACTTTGATGCCCATATCGCTGTATGATACCGTTGTGTAATAAGCAATTGAATATTTGTGGTGGGATCATCCCAAACATCAGTCAATAATCGAGGATCTGGTTGAGCATCTTGAATACCAGGTTGATTAATAAGTGAACAAAGTTTGATGGAGTCAAAAGAAGCAACAACCTTAGCAATTTGTTTATTCAAGGACATATCAATTAAAGAAGCTGCAAGAAAAAGCGGTGAATCCATTTTTATTTGAGATGATGTGTGACGTTTTTGAAAAAACGCAAGATCAGTAAAAACAGGATCATGTAAATTTGAAAACATTGCACGCGCCATCTCATCTCGCCAAGAACGTTGAATGCCTGGTTGAGATAATATTTTATAAGCAATTCGTTCATGATAAGCATATTTAAAAGGGCCCCAACCGTGACACAATATAAGAACCTTGCACCGAAAAAATAAAGCCAACTGAACAATAAATAAATAAAATAACAGTGAAAAAAAAGACGTTCGAGATTGAAATAAACTCCCGCCACCAAAAACCAAGACCGGGGCTTTTTTTAAACGAAAAAACCAGGCAAAAATATTCCAACGATTAAATGTTTCAAACGGTATGGAACATGGTCCTGAAGCAACAACAAATTGGGATGAAATTTTAATATCCTGAAGAAGTTTCACCGTCTCATCAAGCAATGTTTCATCACCAATATTATCGAATCCATAATACCCAAATAAAATAATCGCCATGACAAAAATATACCATAAAAAAGTGAAATAATTTGTTATTGTGTATAATTTAATAAAATGAGCAATTTACATAAAGAAACATGCATTCCCTGCACGTCTGAAACAAAACGATTAACAAAACATGAAATTAATACACTTAAAAAAGAGATCGATTCCAATTGGAAAATTATTAATAATCATCATCTAACAAAAACAATAACATTCAAAAATTTTAAAAATGCGCTTAAATATACAAATCAAGTTGGAGAAATTGCTGAACATTCAAATCATCATCCAAATATTTCATTAACATGGGGACAAGTCGAAATCATTATTTATACACATAAAATCGAAGGACTATCACGATCTGATTTTATTTTAGCAGCAAAAATTGATCAACTAAATTCAGCGTAATACTATTTAGTTAATTTAAAGTAGCGAATAAACGCAGGAAGTAAAACAATGTCAGACAAAAAGGCCAGACCAATAGCTGTCATCGTAAAAATGCCAAACTTCTTTAAAATAACCAAATTTGCTAAACCCAATACGCCAAATCCAATGCCAAGGATAATCGAAGTTAGAAATAAAGGTTTAAACATCATTTTTGACGTTTGTATTGCAGGCCGCAGATCACCATCTTTCCTGGAAAGTTGAAAGTAGTGAAGCCAATGAATCGTATCATCAACACAAAGGCCCAGAGTTACACTTGAAATTAAAACCGTCGCAAAATCAAAAGGCGTATCGGTTATTGGCAGTAAACTTAACGTAATCAACATTGGCAAAAAATTAGGCAGCATACCAACCGTCCCTAACTTCGTACCAAAAATAGAAATAAACAAAAGCCAAACAAAACTTAGGGTAATTAGAACCGTAACAAATTGAGATTGCAACACATATTGACCCAAAACATACGATAAAAACTGAGAACCAGTGATCGAAGGCGTTGCGAACTCATAACCCGAAAATGTTTCTTTTAAATAATCAATAATTTCTTCAATTTTAGTCGTCGGTAATTGGTCGGTAAAAAACTCAATCCGTGAATTTTGATAGTTAAAATCTACCACTGAGCTTAAAACATCGGTCTTTGTATCACCACGCGTAAATTCTAAAAACAAAATTTCCTGTTCCAATTCATTACTTGTTTGAGGGTATTCAAATGATTGAGTGGAGAACCCCTGATGAATCATTTTTACAGGAATTGAAATATCGTGAACACCTTTAATTAATGGATAATCAAGTGCCCTATCAACACGCTTTCTTAAATCATGGAAAGCATCAATTGATTTAAACGCATCTTGAGAAGATGCACGTAAAATAACATCCAATCGCCCACTCCCAGTTAACTGATTATCAACCAACTGAACATTCTGTCGTACAGGATGTTTTTGACTAAAAAACACAGAAATAAAACTGGTCTCTGTTTTAGCAAACCATAAAAATTGAGCAATTAAAAATGTCCCAATGAGTGCCAATAATGTAATCCTTTTTGAATGACTTGAAATTAAACCTGTTAAAAACTTAATCAATCTTGGAAATAAAACAACATCATCAAAAGATCGAATCTCTGGTGGAATTAAACGAAGTAGTAACGGAACCAACGTCATCACAATAATGTAAGCAAAAATCATGACAAAAAATGATTGTAAACCATATTGATTTAATGGAATGATAGAACTTGTAGCAAAACTGCCAAAGCCAACTGCCGTCGTAATTGACGTAATAAAGCATGGCAACCATGTTGCACGAATTGTATCAGCAATTGGATGTGGCGACTTTTTTAACATATATTGTTCCCAATAATTCAGCATATGAATTCCATCAGCAACAGTTATAACCAAAACAAGTATAAATAACGTAACATTAATAATCGTAATATAATGACCAAGCAATACGATAAATATAGGAACCAAACCTAAATTAATTAGTGTAGGAATAACAACAATTAACACAGAGCGAACCTGTTTTAAAAATAACCAAGCAACCAAAATTAACAAAGTCAACGCCAAAGGTAATAAAAATATTAAATTTCCTTTGGTCGATAAATCCATCTCGTAATAAATGGCCGCATCACCAGACATAAACCCAGTAATATGATCAGGCAAATCATCGATTAAAAGCTTAATTTGCTCAACTGAAGATACCCGGCGGATTAAATCATTACCATCATTATTCTTAGTAATCGAAATACTAATCGCAACATTCTTATGGTCTTTCGAAATTAACTTTCCATAATATGGGCTTTCTATAAATTTGCTTTGATAATCTGCTAAAGAAACAATATTACCTGACATCAACGCTTCATCATACGTTTGATTGGTCATCATATCATCGTTATTAATAATGACAGCAGCATCAAGTGGAGAATTAACTTTATAAACATAATCAATCGCTTCTACCTTTTCTTTAAACTGCCGTAGAAAATCAATATTTTCCTGATTGAAATATGACGACTTGAAATTCAGGACAATAATACTACCAAAGCCTGGCTGAAATTCTTTTTCTAAGTAGTTAAGATCTTGTTGATAGATATTCTGATCAGGCAACCAGTGATCATTATTAAATTCCAAATAAGGAAAAGATTTATAAAGTAATATTGAAAAAACAATAAATGCAATAGCAACAACAAACTTAACAATACGAAACGACATTAAAGTTTATACCCCAATCCAAATGTAATTTTTGGTTCTATGAATTTATATTGACGGTACTCACCATTTTGAGAAGTGGCAGACTGAAATGAACTCATCAGTAACGATAAATCTGAAAAATTCAAACCAGCATCTGCCGATAACCCCCAGGATAACGATTCTGTAATTTCATTAGAAATATAAGCAAATAAACCCAAAGAGCCTGTAAAATAACCCAATGCAACACCATAGAGACCTTTTTTATCTCGTCCAAAATACCGGCCCACATTAAAAGAGGGAAATATTGGCACGGGATTAAATGCATAATCGCCATAAACGGACTCATAAACGTTCCAAAAAGAATTTAAGTTTGGATTTTTATAATATTGAATACTCATTAAGTAAAAGTTATAGTACCAATCATCAAAATCAGCATCAATACCAATGGCATAAAAACCTTGATAAACTGGAACAGTATCATAACCAGAATTATAAGAATTTATTGCGGATATAATTTGAGAGTTTTGAATACGAGCAGAATCAATTTGTTCAAAGTAATCGGATACAGTAGCTTCAGCCTTAATACTAATTTTTCCCATGGGAATGTTTAATTCAAAGCCAACGCCTCGCTTTGTATAATAACCATATTCATTTTGAAAATAATAGGTATCATTCGTTGCGCCAATATATTTTCTTCGAAAAAAAGGAAAGACATGATTATAGCCATCATAATAAGTAAGTGCTGAAACCAGGTAGGATGAATACCACATCACGCGAACAGCAGAAGACGCTTGATTATAACCATTGGGAATAACTTTTTGTAAATAATACTTTGAACCATCGTATTCAGTATAATAACTTGATAAATCCCAACTTTTATATAAATCACTTTCTTCAAACATGGGAAAAAGAAAACCACTCACTTCTATTTCAGAAATTGGATAATAAGATAATTTTACAGTATTTTGTGGCATTC
>MDTB01230714.1_pt1 | contig 13223 bp, 14 predicted proteins | sample 811161 | NCBI WGS metagenome assembly MDTB01 (sample SAMN05326650, study PRJNA326480) | marine metagenome | isolation source: seawater | place: Mediterranean Sea | collected 2009 | reverse complement strand
GCAGAAATAGCACTCAGATGACAGTAAGATGACATCACAAATTGACGAATTTAATCATCCAGATTCGATTTGGACTTGGAAAACAGCCAAAGGCAGGAAGAAGGCAACGCTCTGGCTACCTTATTTCCAATCAGTAGAAAGGGCGAAACCCAGGAGTAAGACGCTCTACCGGTTTACATATAATGGTGGTGATTTTGAGGCCGATCTTCGTCAAATCGATTGCATTATGATTTACGGCGCCACGGGCACACTGCCGGTATCTTTTCTGGACTCGCTTAGTGTGCAAGGAATCCACCTACTGATTCACCGTCGTGGCATGCCTCAGCCCTATGTGTTCCTGCCGTCGCAGGGAAGTCATTCAACTGATGTCCTATCGGAACAGCTAATCACAAGAAAGCATGGCAATAAGCGAGCGTATGTTGCTCGGTCACTTATTAGTGCAAGGCTTAAATCTATGGCTCAAAGATGCCCGCTACCCGATGCGGTGTTTGTGAAGCTTTCGCGCGCACGGGACCTTGCGTCAATCAGGAACATTGAAGCACTGATGACGAAGCGATATTGGGCTGTCTACTACGCCGACTTAGGTGTTACGGACAGCGTGCGGCGAGATAAGTCATTGGCGATAAATCTTGCTTTGGATGCCGCATCATTCTTTATGTTCGGCATTTTGCTGAGGTGGGTAACGTTACATCGGCTGAGCCCTTGGCATGGATTTTTGCACGAACCCACAACTTATGCCGCTCTGTGTTACGACTTGATGGAGCCGTATAGGTACTGGTTTGAAAATGCAGCTGAAAGAGCATTCCGTAGTGTAGGTGATGACGCCGAAAAGCTTACAGGCGCAACTATTAACGAACTCAAAGAAGCGTTAGAAATGGACGTCACCGTGCCCCAAACTCGCCAGGTAATCGCGCGCAAAAATTTACTTCATGGAATCACATTAGCTCTGCGTGCATATCTGAACGGAGACGCAGCGCGCTTTGTGATTCCGATGGAGGGGATGAAGCGGGCAGGCCGCCCGTTGACAGCAGGCTATAGAATTCCAGGTGAAAAATTGCGGAGCGGATGGTAGCTGGGCGCTTTTTGGTGCACCCGCGCCCGGGGCGCCCCGACCGCCAGGGATTGGATAGAGCCGAACTCTTTTCCGTCATCGGTCAGGGATGTTGCTGAGCAGCCTATGCGTGTTATTCGCGAATGCAAATGGCTGGACAAGCGCATGTGTCAGTTTTGCGATTTATATCACCAAATTTAGACGTTCTCGAATGAAATAAGTTCTTCACCGTTTGGTTTGGCTCGGCCAACGGTGAATTGCCGATTAAGGCTCGAGTAATGTTCGTCGACTGCTCTCTTTGCGCCTGCTTTGTGCACCCGCACTACTCTGTGCCCGATCTGGGCGCAAGTTAGCCCTCAACCCCTCTAACCCGAACCGATTTGATTGGCATAGTTATTGCTTTTCCATGGGCTACACAACCGGCGACCAAGCTGGGCGTAATCAACTCAAGACACTCGAGCGGCATGCGGAAAATCATAATCGTTGGTATATGGGCTGTACTTTGCCTGGCGCTGCCTGCCCATGCGCATATGCTCAACATGACCGAGATGAATCTGGTAGTAGCAGATGATGCTCCGGCTGTGCTTGAGGTCAGAATCGATCTTGGTCAGTCCGGGCTGATCACTCCTGAAGCCTACTGGGCTGCCGTGACCGCTGGCAGTGAGGCTGCCCAACGACAGTTGCTCACACCGGCTTTGACTCGTCTGACCAATGGCATTGAAGTGCTGATTGAAGGTGAGAGCACCACGGCAGTGGTTCAATCTTTCGCGATAGATGCCATCTCTCTAGACGCGATCAATAACCCCTTAACGCCCCAGATGGCTCTTGTTCGTTTTGGCTTTGTCGGACCGCAGCCTCAATACCTCGATGCAGTGGAAGTGCGCATTGCCGATTCCCTAGACGTGCCATGGCCATGCCTGGTGCGCATCGACTCCTTTGAGCAGTTGCCGGTGTCGCGGCTGTTAACGACAGAAATCCGTTCTAGCGGCGCGGTTACTTTGGGCATTGATGGCGGCCTGACCTGTGCAGGGCCGCTGGTCGGCATGGCACTGAAATTCCAAGCACTGGTGCCAATGGTTTCCTGGCTGGCGATTGGCTTCCAACACATTATTCCAATGGGGCTCGACCACATCGTCTTCATTCTTGGGCTGTTCTTTCTGTCTACGAAGCTAACGTCTTTGCTCGTGCAGGTGACTGCTTTTACGGCAGCCCATTCCTTAACTCTGGCCATGGCGACTCTCGGCTGGGTGAGTGTGTCACCCAGCATCGTCGAGCCCTTGGTGGCCGCGTCTATCGTGTATGTGGCCATTGATAATCTGTATGCCGAGCGGGTAGCGAAGTGGCGTTTGGTCATCGTGCTGCTGTTCGGCTTGCTGCATGGCCTTGGCTTTGCCTCTGCGCTGAGCGCTATGACGCTGCCTGAGGAATCGATGATTACCGCGCTGCTGCTGTTCAACGTCGGCGTAGAACTTGGCCAGATATCGGTTTTGGTTTTGGCTTATTTCAGCGTCGGTTGGTTACGCCGCTGGTCGTTGTACAGGTCTCGCGTGGCGGAACCTGCCAGCTTGACCATCGCAGGCATCGGGCTTTATTGGCTTTTTAAAAGGCTAGCATTTTAATTTCATTGGAAAGGACACTCAATTGATTAATCTCAAACGCGTCGCAACTATCCTGTCAGTTGCCTCAGGGCTTCTCGCGGTGGAACTGGCGTTCTCGCTGGTTCCGCAAACGCTCCTGGAGTTTCCTGCCAGTGCCAGAGCGCCTGGAGAGTTTCCAGACACCTGGATTCACGGCTCTAAGTCAGCGATGGACAATCAAGATCCAGCGGTGCAAGTGCATCGTTACAACTCGCACACCTACATACTGCGCGAAAACAAAGCCATTAATTACGAAGGGGCATTTATGTATGTGTTCTTCGGCAATGGCGTGGCTATGTTGATCGACCAAGGCTCGACCTCATCGCCTGTCTTATTTCCGCTGCGAGAAGCCGTAGACGATCTGATCTCTGCATGGGAAGAGGAGTTCGAGCAATCCGACACTCATTTGATAGTGGCGAACAGTCACCTGCATGGAGATCACTACGCTGCCTGGAATCAGTTTGTAGATCGTCCGAATACCACCATGGTGGGTTTGACCCATGAAGAGATGATGGATTATTGGGGTTTCTCGAATTACCCGGAGCAGCGCATTGAATTTGATCTGGGTGGTCGAGAATTTATCGTCACCGGCACGCCCGGGCACGAAAGCTCGGAGATCGCTCTTTACGATAAGTGGACTGATCTGCTGTACACCGGCGACATGTTCTATCGCGGGCGTCTCTACCTTGAAGATTGGGATGCGTGGGCCGCCAGCATTCAACGCGTGCGCGCGCTGGCGAACGACTATCCTGTGTCCTATCTCGTCAACAACCACATTGAAATGACCCAACAGCCAACTGTGGATTATCCCATCGGCACGACGTGGCAGCCTGACGAGCCGCCCATGCAAATGTCGTTGTCCATGCTGGATGAGGCCGTGGAGGCGAGCAAAGTGATCAATCAGGCCGGCATCTACAAATACGACGATTTCCTAATTTACAACGAGGTCCCTTGGGCCTACACCACGGATCCATAGTTATGTTTCTAAAACGATTTATTTCAGGGGTGGTGTTAGGTTGGGCACTGTGTGTCAGTGCTTGGGCGCAATGGGATGCCAGTGAGCCTGCGCCCGGCAACCTCAATTTTACTTGGATACACGGCAGTATTTCCGCCAAAGCGAATACCGACGCTCGTGTTCAGGTGCACCGCTATAACGAGCACACCTATATTTTACGCCAAAACCCAGCCGTGCACTGGGAAGCCCCTTTCATGTATCTGCTAATGGGGGAGAACCGCGCGGTGTTGTTTGATGTGGGGGCTACCGAGGAGTCTGAGTACTTCCCATTGCGCGAGGTGGTCGACCGAGTGTTGGATCGTTGGCAACAAGCCAATGAAGTAGAAGATCTGACCTTACTGGTCATGCCGTTAGGTTCTGATGCTGCGCAAACGGCAGCCATGGCGCAATTTTCAGACCGACCGAATACCACAGTGGTAGCGGCGGATGCTGCATCCAGAGCAAAAGTGTTAGGTGCAGATTGGCCAACCCAGGGCACGCTGGATTTGGGCGGACGCATGCTCGATGTGATGCCCAGCCCAGGTATCGATGCCCAGGCGATTTCGGTGTACGACCGCTGGACGAAGGTTATGTTCACCGGCAATACTTTTTACCCAGGGCGGCTGGTGATCCGCGACCACCTGACTTATCTAGACTCACTTGAACGCCTCGCCAAGTTTGCAGAAACCCATAACGTGCGCTCGATATGGGGTGGCCGCATAGAGATGTCGGCGCAGCCAGGCATGGACTACATGCTGCGAACGAATTTCCGGCCCAACGAAAGAATGCTGCAGATGACTACCGGCGATCTGGTAGATGCAATGGGCATAGTGCGGCTGATCAATGGTCGACGTGACATTCACATACACGATGACTTTATCGTCATGCATGGGGTCGGCCGCGGCGCGCGCGCCTATGGGTGGCCTGTGTATATTCCACAGATGTTTAGAAAGAAAAATACCCGCTAACTAGAACAGTCTGATCGGCGTGGATGTGGTCTGCGCTGGTCGGCTACGTCTTGTATAGGCAACGAACATTTCTCGGCTAGATCTGCGACTGCGCCTTTGAGCATTATCGTCATCTGCCGGTGAGCTTTGGGTAAGGCCGTGTTTTACGGTGAATTGAGTCAGCGAGCTGACCAACAATAGGCCTATCTACCTCTTCAAGACCTTGATCAGTTCTTCAACCTTAGTATCGAAGTCGTCTGTCGCCTCTAGCGAGTTTTTTACACAGGCTTTCAGATGGGTTTGCAGCACCTTCCCTTCTACCGTGGCCAGCGCGTTCCTAACAGCTTTCATCTGATTCAGGATATCCACGCAGTACTTTTCCTCGTCGATCATTTTCGCTATGCCGCGAACTTGTCCTTCGATCCGGCGCATGTTGGGGAGCAAATCTTTATGGCACGGGTGGCTCATTGTTCAAATTACCTTTGGCACTAAGTAAGTAAAAACCGTAGCGAACAAAAACAACGCTACAGACACATAGTAGAGCAAACGCGAGCGCTTTCTAGATTGCAAGCACAGTCGGCCTAGCTCTGGGTCAGCGGGGCAAGGCATATGCGCGGTCCGATAATGGACATAGCCTGCTATTGCAATCGCCACCAGCGCCGTCAGCGAAATAGCTTCCTTGTGTTGGGAAACCACGATCAAGAATGGGAACACGGTGAGTAAGCTGGCGAAACTGGCACCAGCGCCAAGCACTACAAACAGCGATGGCAGCGCGCAGCAGATCAGCGTTGATGATGACGCGAATAACGAAAAAAAATTGGCAGCGCGATCGTTCATGTTATGGCTGTCACATGGTGGTTGTTTATTTGGTGGCTATTAGATGGCTCGCCGGTCTGATGCCGAAACTGTCAGATGCCGAAACTGTCAGATGCCGAAACTGTCAGATGCCGAAACTGTCAGATGGCGAAACTGTCAGATGGCGAAAATGTCTGATGCCGAAACTGCCAGACCGTGCGAGGGCTAAATGCTAAGGACCAACAGGTCGGTCACGTTTTGCCCATTTGCCAGAATCCTCTTGTCGATCTCCTCGCGGTCGATTTGTTTATCGCTGGGGTACGCAATCAGCACCTTGCCATTGGCCAGGTCGACGTCGATCTTCCGCACCGACTTGTCTTTGGCGAAGGTCTTCTCAATGCCTCTGGCGCAGAAATCGCAAACCATCCCCATGACGCTAACCACAGCGATTTGGCCCTCGTTCAGATCTGCCGCAAAGCGATCAAATCGTTCCGGGTCCACTTGGATGTGCTGACCATCTACCAACTGCTCATGCAGATGTCCGGTGTGAGAGTGGTCGTCGGCTGCCTGAAGGTTGGTGGCAGCTAAGAGCATTAACAGCGGCGCAATAAATTTGTACATCGAGCTTCCTAAAAACGATACATCAAGTGGGCATCCCACTCGGCTTGGTGGTCGTAACCAAGTTCGAGGAGAAAGTTCCCTTTGAAAAGTTTCAAAACAGGGTAGGTGGACCAGCCGCTGAACAGCGTATTTTTCTTGCTCTTCACCGTCAGCCAAGTGTGTAGATCGCCGTATTCCCCCAGATAGGGAGCCACGCCGAGCTGCGTAGAGTATTCATCGAAGTCGCTCTGCTTAGTTTGTGTGTGCTTATAGCCAAAGCCAGCAAACCAGCGTCGAGTTTCCCAGTCGCCATGAACGCCATAAAAGTGCTGATCTATTCCAGACGAACTAACGCCCGACTGGAAATACAAGTTGCGTTGGGAGTGCTGAGTGTTTTTCCGATTCAGTAGATAGGTGAATCGGAAGTAGGCGTGATCTTTGTCGAAGTGGCGACTTTTAACGGCTTCAATGCCCAAGGAGTACTTGTATGTGGGCGAATAGTGGTAGTAGAGCGAATGTTTTATCCGCTCGGAGAACGCCATTAAGGTTGAACCACCGGAATAGGATATGGGTCTTGCCGCCAAATTCGGCGTCAAAAAACACAGCAGTAATGTGATTAGTCGGATACCCATGGGGGGTATAGTGCGCCGAAAATATGCAATGTCAACTTCGCCGTGGTTCTAGGCGCTTTCCTGGTTTTTCGTGCTTGGGCGAGATTTGCTCGCTGCAGAGGTTTTGCCTTGTTTGCGCCTGCTGCCCTTGCGTGAGCCGTGCTTTTGCATAACCGTTTTTTGGTCAGCGCGCCCGGCATCAGAGCGCCTCACTTGGGTAAACTGCGCTCGCGCAAAGCGCGAGGCCTCAAGGTGATCGACGATGGGTTCAGGGTAATCTTGACCAATCGTGCATCCCGCAGAGAGCTGCTCCATGGCAGTAGCTTGCCACGGCGCGTGGATGCGTAAATCATCGAAGCCACTCACCTCAGGCACCCACTGTCGGATGAAGGTTCCATCGGGATCCTGATCCATCGACTGCTTTACGGGGTTGTATATGCGCAGCGTGTTAATGCCAGTAGTGCCCGACTGCATTTGCACTTGGGAATAATGAATGCCTGGCTCGAAGTCGGTGAATAAGCGCGCTAAATGCACAGCCGGTTGGCGCCAGTGCAACCATAAGTCATAAGCGGAAAACGACACCAACATGGCGCGCATGCGGAAGTTGATCCAACCGTTGGCCTGCAGATAGCGCATGCAGGCATCAACAAATGGATAGCCGGTTTCGCCGCGACACCACGCCGCAAATTTATCGTTATCAAAGGCAGCTTCGCGCAAGCCGTCGCAGCTTCTGGCCATGTTGTGAGTTTCTAGCTGCGGCTCGCTTTCAAACTTTTGCATGAAATGACAGTGCCAGTGCAAGCGGCTTTGAAAGGCTGAGAGCGCCTTAGGCCAAGTGCCCTTAGTGGCGGCAGGTAAAGTGCGAGCGCGGGCTTGCGCCTGCCAAGTCTGCTGGGCTACCTCGCGCATAGAAATGCGCCCAAAACTCAAGTGCGCGCTGAGTCGAGAACATGCGTCCGGCGCGCTCAGTGGGCTGGACATGTTGAGGTGATAGCTTTCGCCTCGGCGGCTGAGAAAGTCATCGAGCAGTTCGTATGGGTCGGCAAGCTCCCATGCTGATAACGCCACGTTGGGCCCGTCGAAGGGTTGCCATCGCCGCCAGTCTGCATGACTTTCGCAACTTAACCAGCGTCTATGTTCGCTGAGCTGTTGCAGCGGGCTTTGCATATGCTGCTGCCAACGTTTGGCCCAACCGTCGCGGTCCTGTTGGCCACGAAATACGCCAAACTGACGATGCTCAACTAGTTCAATTTGTTGCGCCCTGCACCAGGCGACTACTGCTTTATCCCTGGCAAAACTCCAGGCCTCGCCGGTTTCTTCATGTGCGGTAATACACAGCGGACCTAACTCGTCGTGCAGGGCTTGCAACACCTCGGTGGCATCGCCAATGCGCACGCACAGCTTGGCACCGAGCTCAGCTAACGAGTTTTCTAGGTCGGTAAGTGACGCGCGCAACATTTGCCAGTGGCGGTTAGAGGCGCTGGTCTGACGCCAAAGATCTGGCTCGATGATGTATAGGGGCAGGGTGGGGCCATGATTCAGCGCGTAGCTCAGGGCCGCGTGATCGCTAGTGCGCAGGTCGCGTTTAAACCAAACAATGTGCGGCAAGTCAGACATGGCGCGCCTAGATTTTCTTCGCTAAGCCCACGGCCCAACTAGAGCCGATAGCGACCAAAGCGGTCCACCCTCGTATCAATAAAGTGCGTTGGCCGTGAAACAGATGCGCAGCCTCATCGCGATGAGCAACCTCGTCTTCCTGGCATGCGCGCAGGGTGTCGCGCAAATTTTTGTGGTCATCTAATCCCTGCAACCGCTCAATTTGCTCTTGGTAATGCTGATCGACAAATGTCTCCACCGCTTCAATGGTGGCGTAGACCGCTTGCGGGCCAAACAAGCTAGGCAGGGCGCCGGTCAGCCACCCTGCCAGCCGCCAGGCCGGTTGCAAACGAGTGCGCTGGGCCGCTGGCAGCAGTCCCTCAATCGTCCGCAGATGGCTCTCTTCGGTGGCTAGATGCTCGGCAGCAAAGTGCCGCAGCTCAGTGTCTTTACTGACGGCCAGAATGCCTCGATAGATCATCACCGCACCCAGCTCGCCTGCATGATCCGAGCGCAGGTCGGCTTGCAGCCATTTAGGTAGAGCGTTGGTTGTCTGAATAATGGTTGTGAGATTGGTCATGTCGATATTGTTGCAAACTGTTAGCTTATGCTGACGGAGTCTGCGCCAGCGCCGATGTCAGTTCTCTAAGCTGGAAGAGGGTAAAGCTCTGCACGTGCAGGCAACAGCTTCATGTTGGTTGGATTGTTGTACATCAGTCGGTCAGACCGATTTAACAGTCCGTTGGCATAGCCAAGACGCGGAGATCGTCAGGTTGCTCAATGTCTTGGTTAAACGCGTGTCATAGCGCTGTAGCGTGAATGGTTAAGCTCTAGTGGATCGATAGATTGCAAGAATAGGAAAGCAAAATGAAAAAAATAATTACAGCGATGTCTCTCTGGCTGCTGGCCTCAACGGCTTTTGGCGGGCATCACGAAGAAGGCGAATCTATGAGTCACGCCTCGGCAGAGTGGCAAATACAAGCCTATACATCCGCGGCGCCTGATTTCATTGGCGACTATGCCAGCGTGTTGGGCGGCAGCGGCAAGATTCTGCGAGAAGGCACAAATGGTTGGACCTGTCAGTCTGCTAACCCAAGACCGTTCCCCAAGGGTGGTTGGAAAGACGAACACGATGCCATGCCGGTCTGCGGTGACGAGGAAGGCTTCAAGTGGATGGCAGCTGCGCTCAATGGCACCAAGCCAGACATCAAGCGCGACGCTTTCTTATGGATGCTGCAAGGCGATGTGGGCGAAGACAACACGGTGATGGGCGTACTCAAGAAAGAAGACTCCACACCAGGGCAGTGGATTGAGTCTGGGCCGCATCTGATGTTGATGCCGAAAGACCCTGCCAGCCTGAAGGAGTTTCATGCCGACTTTTCTCGCGGCGAGCCCTACGTGATGATGCCTGGCACGGATTACGCCCACTTGATGATACCGCTGCCCGGTTATTACGTTCATCAGCCAGAGTTAAAGCCCACGAAGTAAAGTCGGGTTGAAGCAACTCTGTTGACTGAACGGATGCGGTGAATACGGCCTTGCTCAAGCGCTGCTTAGCAAGGCCGGTGACTTAAATGGCGGTCACTAATGGCTTGCGTCTGAGGGCAGGGCTTTTCGCGGTCCAGGAAAAAAGCGGTTGGTGCGCTGTTGGTATTCCCCGTAGCCCTGGCGTTTTTGCTCGGAGTAATACTCTGAGGGCACCGCGCCCGTGATGTGTACTAGGGTTCGATACATAAAGACTGAAGCCAACAGCATGCCAATGCCCAGCAGGGACCAAACCAGCAAGGACTCTGACGGCCGTAACACGAGCCATGATGGAATTGCTGCCAAAACGAGACTGTTCCAAACCATCCACTCAGAGAAATAGTTGGGGTGGCGGCAATAGCGCCATAAGCCGATATCGCACACCTGCCCAGGCTTGCCTTGTTTTTTCATTGCGCGAAGAAAACTGAGTTTTTGCGTATCTGCTGTTGTCTCTGCCAACAAGAACAACGCCCACCCGCCAAGCCCGATCAACTCTAGGAGAGACACTTCTGCTGCGTCGTTCGAGCCGATGATGAAAATCGGCAGCGCCAGAAATGATGCGTTGGCTAGGCCCTGACCGATGGCCTCGATCTGCGCTGCCAGCGCAACGTTGTCTTTGCCATCGCGCTGCCAGCGAATGCGTTGATACTGATAACGCGGGAATTCTTTGTTCAAAAACCCTGCGCGCCATAGTTGCACAATGCCAAACCCCATGCGTAGGCCGACAATGGCAACGGCTAGGCTGACGACCAGTGAGCGCAGCCAATGTCCTTCGCTGAAGTAAAGGCTGACCAATGCCAGCACAACCAGGCCCCAAGGCCAGCCCACGTCCACATAGCTGATCCGTCCAGTGCGCCAGACGGGGATGCACACCACAACGGTGAAAAGTAGCGCCTGAAGCAAAGCGTTTGCGGCGCCTACCGTGGCGAAGGTCTGGCTGGACAAAATAATCGCCATGCCGATGAGGTAGAGGAAGATCGGGCGAAAATATTTCAGGCCCATAGCATTTGCTCCGGTTGGCGCTGTCAGCATTTGATTAGTCGAGTTCTGCTGTTGTTGCTAGAGCGGTGAACGCACTGGGGAGCAGAGCAATTTGCTGTTAGAAATAGATGCCCATTCTAAATTCTGGCGGCACACCCGCCTGCTGGGGCTTAGGTGCGCGGGACTCAACCAGCAGCTCAAGGCCCATGGACTGATAAAAGTTCACGGCAGGGTTGTCAGACAGCACATCTAGCTGCAGACCCCGATAGCCAGCGTCTTGTGCGCGGCGGATGGCTTGAGATAACAACTGCATGCCGATTTTCTTACCTTGGGCTTCAGGTTTCACCGACAGTGCGTGCAAGTAATAAACATCTTCCGGCACCGCAGGGTTGAGCCAACTGGCATGCCCTGAGTTGCGCAAAACTTCTTGGATGTCTTCTTGAGTCGCGTCTCCATCTGCCAGCATCTGGGCCCAAATCGGTCCAAGGGCGGCTTTGCGAGGGTTCCATTGTGTTCCCGTGAAGCCAATTTCAATGCCTAACAGGTGGCCGTTTTGCACGGCAACGTGAGTGGTCGCGCCGGCAAACAGTGAATCGTCTTTATGCCAAGACAGCTCAACCACTCGATCAAAAAGGGCGCGTTTGGGGAAGTGGTAGTCGTAAGAAACAGGCCCTGTTGCGTGGACCAGTTGCGGGATCTCCGCCGCGAATTGGGTTCTGAGCTGAGCATCCGCCAGCATAAAGTCTGTTTCTGTATCCATGATCTTAGTAACCCGCTGTCCGCCGATGGCTTGTTTTCCTCTCCGAGCCAGCCTAACAGTAATCAATGATGGTTGGGCTGTATGAGCTATGCTTGTGTCAGCGAAACGGGAGAAGAGGAGTTGCTGTGATGCGTTATCGATTATTCGGCGGTGGGGGTTCTCCATATTCCCAGAAAATGCGCGGCATTTTGCATTACCGCCGTTTGCCATTCGATTGGGTGCAAATCACGCCCGCGATTCGGGCGCAAATTAAGCACAGTGGGCCACCGGTGATTCCGATTCTACAGTTGCCCGAAGATGACAGCCTGCATGTGGATTCGACGCCGCTGGCGTTTATGTTGGAGGAACGTCATCAAGAACGTTCGATTATTCCAGATGATCCCACCTTAGCGTTTTTGGCCTGTCTTATTGAGGACATGGCTGATGAGTGGGTAACGAAAATGATGTTCCACTACCGCTGGGACCTTGAGGTGGATCAGCTGTACAGCGCGCGGCAGATTATCAGCGACAATACGCCAGGGTTGCGCGGGGAAGATCTTGCCCGTGCTGCAGAGGCAATTCGTCAGCGCCAGGTGGGTCGAATGCCGTTGGTCGGTTGTACTAAGCAGAATAAGCCGATCATCGAGCAGAGCTTTCACGAACTGTTAGCGATCTTAGATACGTTTGCCACCCGCGATGAATTTCTGTTTGGTACGCGCCCGTCACTTGCCGACTTCGGGCTTTTTGGTCAGTTGAAAACTCTGGCCAGCGATCACACGCCAATGCTGATCATACGCAACACGGTGCCCAGCGTTTATGACTGGGTGCGCCGGTTGGAAGACAGCAGTGGCATTGACGGCGCATGGCATAGCGTCGATGACATGCGCCCAGCGGTTGACGAGTTGCTTAGGTTTACAGCCCGTTATTACCTGCCGTTTTTACAGGCAAATGCCCAAGCACTGGCGGATGGTAATGAGACGGTGACACTTGAGTTGGTGGGTCGCGATTATGCGCAGCCTGCTTTTAAGTATCAGGGCAAGTGCTATGCGCGGTTGAAGGAATTGTTGCGGCAGACGTCGAGCGAGGCGTTGCGTGATATTTTGCAAGCGACCGGGTGTTTGGAATATTTGGAGGGGTGACCTGAGAAATATTTTTTATTGCTGTTAAAACGTTAAACGCACGTTTTTGACAAATAGCAACTATTACCTTTTTTTTGCAAAGAGCCTGTATAAGGGTGTTGCATCTCGTGTTTCCCCGCCTAGCAAAAACGCCCCTATGTTAGGCCTAGCACTATTAGTGAAGCTAATTTCACTAACAAGTAGGTTTACGCCACTTGCTTATTCGCTTCGTGCTTTACGATGCTTAACAAAATGGCATTCTTGGCCTGTTGAAAACTTCCGCCGATTAGCAAAGCAAGCCTTTGAGTAGTGAGATTACACAGGCTTATTTTTACCGTGACCACTGTAATAACCCTACATTTAGATTGATTTCGGATTTAGCGAAAAACCGAATGCTGCGCTTCGATATTATATTTTCCCGCCGTTTGTCGGAATTATTGCGCAATTTGTATTTGAGATTGTGAGAGTCCTTTTCTAGCCGTAGATCAGTTGCTGAAACGGATTGCGCATTTTCCAAATGGCGTTGGTGCAGTGTCCACTTCCCCGTTAGTGAGACAGCTGTAAGTTAGAGTTTTCGAGTTTCTGCCTGTACACACTGGGCGGCAGATTGCCCAGACTTTCATGCGTTCG
>MDTB01121347.1_pt1 | contig 13223 bp, 11 predicted proteins | sample 811161 | NCBI WGS metagenome assembly MDTB01 (sample SAMN05326650, study PRJNA326480) | marine metagenome | isolation source: seawater | place: Mediterranean Sea | collected 2009 | reverse complement strand
TCAAGATATTGATGGAAAACTGGGGTACTACAACCTTGCGCCAATTGTTGAGAAAACCTTTAACATAATGGGTCTTACAAAGTACTCATCGGTGTTCTCGTCAGAGAGCGAAGCGCTGCAAGGAATGTCTTAATAAAAAACCAAACCTTGGAGGAAAACGGTACAGATCAACTAGAATACTACCTATCATCTTTAAACGAGCTAGGAGAGGTTTTAATTGACGCAGACCGCGTTGAGTCTGTAGGTACTGGAATATTAAGACTTACTCTGGGAACAATTATGGCGTCGAAAGGCGCCATTTTATTATATAACAACAAAGAGGTTGCTCTTCTGGCGGGTCGCAGCTTTGAACTAAAACCCAAATTAACCCCAACAAAAGAAGAAATAAAAAATCTCAAGGATTATTCACACAGCCATATTGTTTTTTCAAAGAAAAAGAAAACAACAACAGGACAAATAAAAGAGGAACTAGCTAAAAACAAAACAGAAATTGCTCTTCCTCTATTTCATAAGGAAACATTCTTAGGCATCCTTTGTGTGGGTAAAAAATTTATGGGCCAGAAATATTCAACAGTGGACATTAAGGTTTTGGAAATAGTAGCCAGTCACTTAACCAAGGCCCTGTTTAATTATCAACTAATTGATGAGGTTGAAGCAAAAAAGACAGAAATAAACTTAAAACTCCTAGAGCTAGAAACACTATTTGATATTAGCGTTGCAATCAGCTCTGTTTTAGATGTTGATGAGCTCTGTGATGATGTCTTATGGAGGTCTGTAGGAATTTTAAACGCATCCAAGGGGGTTGTATTGCTTTCGTCTGGAGAAAGTCCAATTTTGAACGCCGTTGCCAACTTTAATTGGGACGAAGACATTCCCCTCCTGTCAAAAAAACTCGCAGTTTTTAAAAAAATAGAGGAAAATAAAAAAGGGTGTTCTTTTTCAGAAGATGAAAGAAATCCGATACAGAAAAAGCTCAAAGAAGACAATCTTATTATTTCGCCCATATCAGCAAAGAACGAAACATTGGGCTATATGTTACTATGCAACAAGGAAACCAGAAAGGGAATAGAGCCTTTTAGTGCGCTAGACCTAGACCTGCTCACCGCTTTAAGCAATCAGGCTGCTGTGGCGATGGAAAATGCTAGGCTTTTTAAGGACATTACAAAAGAAAAGCAGTTTAACGAAAGCATTTTAGGGAGCATAGCAACGGGGGTAATAACAATTGACCCACTTGGCGAGATTGACTCAATAAACTCCGCAGGGTTAAAAATATTAAACAGAGACAGAGATGAAATCATAGGCAATCACTATATGTATTTATTCGAAAAAGACGACGACCTAATTGAAATGATAACAAAATCGGAAATAGAAAACAAAACAATGTCTGAACTAAACATGTCCCTTAATACGGTTTCGGAAGACACTGTAATTAATGTCTCTATATCGCCAAGGCTAGACCCCGAAGGAAACAAACAGGGGTTGGTTTTGGCAGTTGAAGACATTTCAGATGTGAGCAAGGTAAAAAACACATTTAAAAGATATGTATCAAAACAGGTTGTGGATGAGCTTTTAGGAGACAATGCAAAGCTTAACCTTGGGGGAGAAAAAAGAGAGGTAACGATTCTGTTTACAGACATAAGAGGATTTACTTCAATGTCTGAAAAAATGGAACCTGATAGGGTGGTGACGACTTTAAATGAATACTTTTCAGATATGATCGACATCGTTTTTAAGCACAATGGTACGCTTGATAAAATTATTGGAGACGAGCTAATGGTTTTATATGGGGCCCCTATTTCTGGAGAAAACGACACACAAAGAGCTGTTGAAACAGCTGTAGAAATGCAAGGCAAGATAGAAGAATTAAACAAAGAAAGAAAAAAAAGAAAAGAACCCCCAATATTAGTTGGTGCAGGAATCAATAAGGGCCTTGTTGTTTCAGGAAACATAGGATCAAGAGACCTTATGGACTACACCGTAATAGGAGACACTGTTAATGTTGCCTCTAGATTATGTGCAGCCGCAGGTCCAGGTGAAATTATGGTTTCTGAGTCGGTCTACAAAACGAGCCATAAAACCTTCTCTTTCGATAAGCTTAACCCAATAAAGGTTAAAGGTAAAGAGAAAAAGGTCCCGGTTTTTTTAATAACGGATAAAAAATCAAACCAAAGAACCTAAATAATGTTTAAAAACTCTTTTTAATAAAACAGCTTGATTGGTACTTTTAAGGTATATAACGGTATAAAAAAAAATAAAGAGATGCCGTTTCTGCAAATTAAAAAATATGAAATTTTCCACATCTAAAACCGAACTACAACAAGCGCTTCAAAAACTATCTAAAGCAACCCCAACCAGGTCCACCTTACCTATTTTAGGGTGCGCGCTTATTGATGCTGGGAACGAAAAAACCGTTCTTAAGACAACCGATCTAGAAATCTCGATTCAGGTAGAAATACCCTCAAGTCTTGAAAAAAGTGGACAAGCAGCTATTCCGCTAAAAACCCTTCTTGAGGTTACTAATGAACTTCCCGAGGTTAGGCTAACAATTGAGGTTGATGATAAAAACAAAGCCACAATATCAACAGATCTCGGGCAATATGATTTAATGGCGAAAAGACCAGACGAGTTTCCAAAAACACCAGAGCAAAAATCACCAACAAGTATTAAAGTGCCTGGAAAAACATTAAAACATATAATTGATTCAACTTCATTTGCTATTAGCCGAGATGAGCTAAAACCAGCGCTTACCGGGGTTTTATTGCAATTAAAAGAAGACAAAACGGTCGCAGTTTCAACGGATGGACACAGGCTTGTTAAGCAAACCAGAAGTGATTTGGGGGTTAGTGATACAACCGCCGATATTATAGTTCCTAAAAAATTTCTCAATTATTTATCATCGCACCTTAAAGATGGGGAAGTTGAGTTATTGCTGGCAGAAGACCACCTCGCTGCCAAGGTTGGTTCTGATGTTATAATTACTCGCATAATAGATGAAAGCTTTCCAAACTATGAAAGCGTCATACCCAAAGAAAATAACAAACGACTTATCGTTGAAAAAAGCATTCTCTTAGGTGCAATAAAAAGGGTTTCCATTTTTTCAAACAAATCTACCCACCAAGTTGCACTTTCCCTAGGTGTTGATGGTTGTAAAATAACAACAGAAGACCCTGAAAAATCTTCTAAGGCCCAAGAAAATATAGCAGCAACCTATGAAGGAGACCCAATAGTTATAGGTTACAATGCAGAATACCTAAAAGATGTTGTGAGTCACATTGACGGAGAGGAAGTTGCTGTTGACCTAAGCTCTCCTGTTAGTGCAGCTTTATTTAGTTCATTGCAATCCGACGAAAAGATTGAAAGTATAATGCTTCTCATGCCAATTCGACTTAACGATTGAACAGCTTAATATTTATATTCATTGGCAATATCAAAGATCACCCTTTCGTCTTTTCGAAACTACGATCAAAAAACGCTAGAAATTAATGAGGGGCTTACTGTGATTTGGGGGGAAAATGGATCAGGAAAAACCTCTCTTCTTGAGGCCATACACACACTCTCTTACGGAAAAAGTTTTAAAACCAGTAGACAGAAAGAGCTTATAAAAAGTGGTTCTGTTTCATATGTTGTAAGAGGTGTTTTTATAAAGAGCGGTAATAATGAAACCATAAACACAGAATACGGAATCAGGGGTATTCAAAAAACAAAAATTAATGGAAAGCTGATCACCAACAGGAAAGAACAGATTAGAAGAAACCCTGTTGTGATTCTGTCGCCAGAAGAGCAGGAAATCACAAAAGGGGGGCCCGCAGAAAGAAGACGTTTTTTTGATAGGGTTTTTTCAGTGGTAAGCACAGACTATTTAAACACCCTTCAGACATACATTAAGATATTAAAACAAAGAAACGCATTGCTTGTTAGGATTCGAGATGAAAAAACTAAAAACAGTGAAATTCTTAGCTGGGATAAACAATTAGCGACAGCTGCATCCAGTTTATGCGCTCAAAGAAAAGTAATGCTTGAAGAGTATGTAAGCGTTTTAAACTATCTACAAAAGCATTATGAAGAGGATGTTCAAATTGGAATCAAATACAAACCAAATCTAAAAAACAGCAATGAATATTTAAGTTTATTATCAAAAATAAAAAGTACCGACATTCTCTTTGGAAGAACCACAAGGGGTCCCCACAAAGATGATATGGAAATGTTCTGGTGCGGCGCTAAAACTAGAACGGTTGGTTCACAGGGAGAGCACAAAATATCCCTTGTTTTTTTAAAGCTAGCAGAAATGTTGTTTGTAAAAGAGAAAGTAGGACGCTTCCCAATATTGTTACTAGATGATCTGTTTGCAAAACTAGACCTTGGTCGTAGTAAAAAACTAGTAAATCTAATTAACAAGTTAGAGATTGAAACAAACACTCCAATCCAAACAATAATTACAACCACAGATATTTTAAATATTGAACAAAGCGGCATTTTAAACAGTGGTCAAAATGTTACAAACCACCACTTAACCAGATAATGGAACACATAGGAAAATCTTTAGATGGTTTTATAAGAAACAGTAAAATAGAAAAAGGACTAGATCAGAATAGAGCGCTTTTAATTTGGGCAGAAGTGGTTGGCCATAAAATTGCTGAGAATTCGGAGGCCCAATCTATTGATGCTGGAGTAATTATAGTTCGCACAAAAACACCAGCTTGGAGACAGGAACTACAGCTTCAAAAACCTCAAATTATAAACAAGATAAACGAGGCACTAACAAAGAAAATTATAAAGGATATTCGATTCGTATGAGCCCAGATCAACAACAAAAAAAATACAGCGCAGAAAGCATAAAAGTACTAGAGGGTTTAGAAGCTGTTAGAAAACGACCCGCGATGTACATTGGTGACGTTGGTAAACGAGGACTTCACCACCTTGTATATGAAGTAGTAGACAACTCAATTGATGAGGCCTTAGCTGGGTTTTGTACAAAGGTTGTGGTAGTATTTAATCCAGACGGCTCTGTTACGGTGGAAGACAACGGTCGCGGTATACCAGTAGATATGCACAAAGAAGAAAAAAAACCAGCCCTTGAGGTCGTGATGACCGTTCTTCACGCGGGCGGCAAATTTGACAAAGGCTCATATAAGGTTTCTGGAGGACTTCATGGGGTTGGCGTCTCTGTCGTAAACGCATTGTCGGAATGGTTGTGGGTTGAAGTAAAAAGAGATGGCAGCATACACAGGCAGGATTATAAAATTGGAGAACCTCAAAACAAGCTTAAAACCACCGGAAAAGCAAAGAAAACAGGAACCAAAGTTTGTTTTTATCCTGATAACACAATATTTAAAACCGTTGATTTTGAATACGATATAATAGCAGAAAGACTTAGAGAATTAGCCTATTTAAATAGCGGACTAGAGATTGTTCTTCAGGACAAAAGAACAGAAGACGGAGATACTGACTCATTTAAGTTTAAAGGAGGGTTAAGTGATTTTGTAAAATACCTTGACGAAAGCAACAACCCACTTCACAATAAAGTAATTACAGTTCAAAACGATTCAGGAGAGGTTCCGGTTGATGTGGCCCTTCGTTATAGCCATTCCTACAATGACAATATTTTAACCTTTGTTAATAACATTAACACAATTGAAGGAGGAACACACCTTTCTGGTTTTCGGTCTGCGCTTACTAGAGCAATGAACAATCACGCATCAAAAAACAACCTAATTAAGGCAAAGAAAAATGAAAAAATTTCATTAACTGGTGAAGACTTTAGAGAAGGTCTCACAGCCATTATCAGCGTTAAAGTTGCCGAACCACAATTTGAAGGACAAACAAAAACAAAACTGGGAAACGGAGATATAAAAGGTGTTGTTGATAAAATAGTTTATGAGGGCATTTTAGACTTTTTAGAACAGAACCCATCTATCGGTCGAAAGGTAATTGAAAAAGCCCTACTTGCTGCAAGAAGTAGGAGCGCAGCAAAAAAAGCAAGAGAGCTAATTAGGAGAAAGAGTGCGCTGGGGGGCTCTTCTCTTCCTGGAAAACTTGCTGACTGCTCTAATCGAGATCCAAATTTTTGTGAATTATACTTAGTTGAAGGGGATTCTGCAGGTGGGTCAGCTAAACAAGGCCGAGACAGAAAGATTCAAGCAATTCTTCCACTTAGGGGTAAGGTTATAAACTCAGAAAAAGCAAGAATAGACAAACTGCTTTCAAATAATGAAGTACAGTCCATTATAACAGCACTGGGAACAGGTTTTGGAGGATCTGCTAATGAAGACGGTGAAAAATCAGCAGGAGACTTTAATATTGAAAAATTAAGATATTATAAAATTATAATAATGACAGATGCAGATGTTGACGGTTCCCACATAAGGACGCTTTTATTAACTTTTTTCTATAGGAAAATGAAAGAAATTATTGACGGTGGATATCTATACCTCGCCCTGCCACCGTTATATAGAGTTTCGCAAGGCAAAAAGGAATATTATGCTTATGATGACAACGAAAGAGATCTAATGATAGAGAGAATGCAAAAAGAAAACAAAAACACCAAAGTTGGCCTGCAAAGATATAAAGGCCTTGGGGAAATGAATCCCGGGCAACTGTGGGAAACCACAATGGACCCAGAAACCAGAACCTTGATGCAGGTGACCGTCGAAAGCGCAGCTGAAGCTGCTGAAACCTTTCAAAACCTGATGGGTAGCGATGTCGAAGCAAGAAGAACCTTTATTGAAAAAAACGCAAAATTTGTCGTAAACCTCGACGTATAAAACTAAGGAAAGATTATAATGGTTGATTTTAATAGAGACAACACACTCCCAAGAGATATAGTAGATGAAATGAGGGAGAGCTATCTAAACTATTCTATGTCTGTTATCGTTTCTAGAGCGCTTCCAGATGTTAGGGATGGGCTAAAGCCAGTTCATAGAAGAATATTGTACGGGATGAGCGAACTAGGTTCAAGCTGGAATAGGCCATACAAAAAGTCTGCGAGAATAGTTGGAGATGTTCTTGGAAAATACCACCCACATGGGGATAGTTCGGTTTATGATGCTCTCGTTAGAATGGCTCAAGACTTTTCAATGAGATATGAGTTAGTTGATGGCCAGGGAAACTTTGGGTCTATTGATGGAGACAATGCTGCTGCTATGAGATATACAGAGTCCCGAATGACAAAGCTTTCCAGTGAAATGTTAAAAGATCTAGAGAAAGACACGGTTAGTTGGGAGCCAAACTTCGATGAAACCCTAAAAGAACCATCTGTTCTTCCGTCTTCTGTTCCTGCCTTATTGATAAACGGATCAGAGGGAATAGCCGTTGGAATGGCGACAAAAATTCCACCACACAACTTAGTGGAAATCGTAAATGGGATTGTGGCCTTAATAGATAACTCTGATTTAACAACTGAAGATCTCATGGCGTACATCAAAGGCCCAGATTTTCCAACCGCTGGATTAATCATGGGGATGGATGGGTTGAAAGACGCCTATGAAACAGGTCGAGGAAAAATCAAAATGCGTGCAAGGGCACACATTGAATCAAATAAGAATGGAAAAGATAGTATAGTCGTAACGGAAGTTCCATACCAAACAAACAAAGCAAATCTAGTAGAAAAAATAGCGGACCTTGTTCGTGATAAAAAAGTTCAAGGGATCACAGACCTACGCGATGAGTCTGATAAAGATGGTATACGTGTTGTTATTGAAACAAAACGGGATGCGGTTCCAGAGGTGATATTAAACCAGCTCTATAAACACACACAACTCCAAGACACCTTTGGTATTATTTTATTGGCGCTTGTAGATGGCGTTCCAAAAATAATGTCTTTAAAAACAATACTTAAACACTTTGTTGATTTTAGACATGAAATAGTGGTTCGTAGAACTGAGTTTGAATTAAAAGAAGCGGAAGCAAGGGCACATATTCTTGAGGGGTTAAAAATTGCCCTAGACAACATTGATGAGGTTATAGAAATCATTCGAGGAAGCAAAGATGGAACAATGGCAAAAGAGGGTTTAATGAATGGATTTAATCTATCCGAAATTCAGGCCCAGGCGATTTTAGATATGCGATTACAAAGACTTACAGGCCTAGAAGTTGACAAGGTTGTTGAGGAGTATAAAGAGTTAATTAAACACATTGCACACCTCAAAGGAATACTAGATAGTAAAAGCCAACGAATGGCAATTATAAAAAACGAAATGATAGAAATAAGAGACCAATATGGTGATGAGAGGCGAACTGAAATAGTTCCTGTTGATATGGATTTTTCTATGGAAGACATGATCGCAGAAGAAGAGGTTGTTTTGACTATTACTCATCAGGGCTATATCAAAAGAACAGCCCTCAATACATACAGAACTCAACGACGTGGCGGAAGAGGTGTACAGGGGGCGATGAGTAAAGAAGAGGATTTTGTTGAACACCTTTTTATAGCTAATACTCATAACTATATGCTGTTTTTCACCGATCAAGGGAAATGTTATTGGTTAAAAGTTTATGACATACCTCAAGGAGGCCGCGCTGCAAGAGGCCGCGCGATTGTAAACTTAATTGGCTGTGACCCTGGAGAAAAAATTGAAGCATTTGTTAGTGTAAAAGAATTTGATGATGAACACTATATTGTCATGTCCACCAGAAATGGAATAATTAAAAAGACCGTTCTCTCAGCATATGGAAAGCCAAGAAAAGGCGGAATATATGCTATTGAGATAAGAGAAGGGGATAAGCTAATCGAGGCAAGAGTTACAAATGGCGAGCACGATATTTTAGTAGGAACGAGCGAAGGAAAATCCATACGCTTTTCTGAAAGCGATGTGAGGGCCAGTGGGCGAAAAACCATGGGAGTAAAAGGCATAACTCTAGGATCAAAAGAAGATCACGTTGTTGGAATGCTTGTGGTTAGAAGGGAAGGAACAATACTTGTAGCAACTGAAAAAGGAATGGGTAAAAGAACAGACGTAATCCAGTATAGAACTCAAACGCGTGGTGGTAAAGGGGTAATGACCATGAGGTGTACAGATAAAACAGGCCGAATGGTAAATATAATGGAAGTAGTAGATTCTGATGACCTTATTATAATAACAGACTCTGGTGTTTTAATGAGACAGAGGGTCGCGGACATAAGGACGATTGGAAGAGTCACCCAGGGGGTTAAGCTTGTAAAGCTTGATGATGGTGCAAGTATTTCTTCAATCACCAGAGTTATTAGCGAAGACGCAACACCAAGCAAGTCGACCGAACAAGAGAATAACGATGAAGAAGTAAGCGATGAGAAATGAATTTAAATGAAAAAGTCAAAGAGATCTATTCTAGAATTAACGCGGCTCAACAAAAAAACGGATTAAATCATCAGGTTGAAATAGTCGGCGTAACAAAAACAAGACCTTTTTCAAACATAGAAGAATCATATAATGCAGGCTTAAGGCACATTGGCGAAAACCGAATACAAGAAGCAGCTACTAAGTTTGTTTCGTTCGACAAAATGCCAGATTTAAAGAAAAGATTTATTGGTCACCTACAATCAAATAAATCAAAAAAATGTGTTGAACTTTTTGATACAGTAGACTCAATAGGCTCAATTAAAACACTAAAAAAAGTCAAAAAATATTCTTTAGAATTAAAAAAGAGTATTTCTATCCTGATTGAGATAAACACCTCAAAAGAAGTTCAAAAACATGGTTTTTTTCCAGATCAAAAAGAGAAAATTTTAGAGTGCTTTGATTGTGGTGGAGTATCAATAGAAGGCTTGATGACTATTGGACCAAATACCTCAAATAAGGCTGAGGTTAGGCGGGCATTTAAAAGCCTTAGAAAGACAAAAGAGTGGGTTGAGTCTGAAACCAACACGAAAATAAAACACCTCTCTATGGGAATGAGTGGAGACTATGAACTAGCGGTAGAAGAGGGGTCTACAATGATTAGGATTGGTAGTTTCTTATACGGACCACGCAACTAACTAGAGGTCTTTAAGCGGGTCTAACCAAGGTATTATATAATCAAAAACCTTTCTATAGCCCAAAGTTAGTTGATACGCAGAAACTCTCTGGTCTACCTCTCCTTCAATCAACCCAAAACGCCCATCTAAGAAAAATATTTTTTGTAAACCTATGGTGACGCCTCCTAGTCGAGCGGGTAGAATTGCTCCTATTCCTGCAGTAAGTGTGTTGCTGTCAGAGTTGGGAGCTGGTTTATTATTCCAATATGCTAAAGTTGAATACCTGAAAAGAAGACTTGAGGAAAGCGCAATCTTAAACTTTGGAGTTTCTTTAGTTAGGGCGCTTAACGAGAGGTTGTAATATTCCGATGCTTTATATCCATATTTGTTCGTTCCCAAAGGCAGCTCTGTTGTTATTGCGCCCCCAACAAAAACCGGGTTTGAATTTCTCTTCTTGAAGTATTGTAACTCAAAAACACTCTTATAAACACCCTCGCTCATTGAAAAGTGCCTATGGTCAGTCTCGTCTTCTCCGTTTAAAAAGAAAGGGTCTGAGGTAATGGTGTTCTTTGAGGGAATAATTACTCCCCCACCAAGGAAAAACCTTTTTCCTGCGCCCTGGCCATCATTGAGAACAAGATACCTCAGCAGAAACTTAGAATCACCAAAGTATCCACCCGCGGCGTTCACAAAGTTTGTTTGGCTACCCTCATCCCGATGGTGGATGGTTGTTGCGCTTCTCTCCCACCCCATATATCTACTACCAACTACCTGCGTAAAAGAAAGGTTCCAGTAGTTTGAAATTCCAATTGTTAACGCAGGAGAAAAGATAAAAGAGGTAAGAGTCCCTTCGTGGTCGAAGTCCTCTCCAGATCCTGGAAGCTTATCATGCCACCAGTCAATATGTTGGTTAAGGTTGTCAATGGTAAACATTGTTTGGCCTGCCCATAAACCAACACCTTTATCTGCGTTGCCGACCGGCAACGATGGATTATTTCAAAGCGCTCATTGCCCTCTTAGGGAAAAGACAAGAGATAAAATTACAATTATAAATTTCATTTAAATCTTATACCTTTAACATATGAATTTACTATTGTACGGGTTAATAATTCCCAGCAAACACAGCTCAAAGACAACATTGTTTTCCCACACCCTATACACAAAAGATAAGTGCATATATATTGTTCCAAACAAGTTTGATGATGGTACTATTAACCCTGAGAACTTCTTAAAACTGAAAGAAGAAATGAAAATTAAATCAATCCTTATAATAGACAAGACGATCCCCGGAGATAAAAAGCTATGTATTACAAACCACGTTAATCGCTCTGGTTACAACTTTCTAATTGGGAAAACCCCAACTGGTAAGCTACCGAGGTTTCCAGATATGTCAAAAATATATAACAAAAATCCGGGGGTAGAATCTGCAGTTGTTCATACTGTAGGTCCTGAAAGATTTCGTTTAAGACCAAAAAGCAATAGCGTTATTTCAGAGTCTGTGGGTCTTATTGCTCCAGTTTGGTACTATGTAGGGGTAAAGGTTTTTGCGCAAAACTTTATAGATTAAAGCCAGTTTAACTATTCTTTTCGAATAAAAACTTTGCTACTTTAGCACCCAATTGAACATTGTTTAGAGCCAATGAAATATTGGCATCTAAGCTTCTCCCTTCGGTTTTCTCATAAATATAATTCAACAAAAAAGGCGTAACCACTTTCCCACCTATCCCTCTTTTTTTTAGTTCAAGCATGGCGCCATTAATTATAGGGTTCATGGTTTCTATTGGAATCTCGCTTTCAGCGGGAATTGGATTCACAACAAGCGTTGCACCTAAGGTCTCTAGAGAGCGGTTGTTTAAAAAAACATTAGAGACTTCTTCGACATTATGAACCTCAGTGACCTTTTTAAGCCCAGAACTTCTTGAATAAAAAGAGGGGAACTCGTCTGTTTTGAAACCAACCAAACAAACCCCTAGCGTTTCCAATAGCTCTACGGTCTTTGGTAGGTCTAAAACAGATTTCGCCCCCGCAGAAACCACAACCATTGACAAACTTGATAGAGCAGCCAAATCTTGAGAGATGTCAAATGTTTGATCTGCGTTCTTGTGAACACCACCAATTCCACCCGTTGCAAAAACTTCTATACTATTTTTTTTAGCAACATGCATCGTTGCGGATACTGTTGTTGCCCCGTTCCAACCAAGGCTAGTTGCAATACCAAGCTCACTCATTGAAACCTTTTTTATATCTTTAGAAAGAGACAATATTTCTAGTTCCTCTTCTTCAAGTCCAACGCAGATTGTGCCCTCTATTATAGCAATGGTGGCCGGGGTTACCCCAATTGATTTACAAACTGACTCTGCATCCAATGCATAATTAAGATTTTGAGGATAAGGCATTCCGTGCGCAATAATAGTTGACTCCATTGCCAAAATAGGCTTGCCTTGCTCTTTGGCGCCTTTAATCTCTTTTGAATATTTTAGTTTCATTGATATTATTTATATATTTTACAACTACTCTCAATAAATAGTTTTATTAAAATGCAGCCCATTGATCCAAAAACCTACAACCTTCCACCAAGAACAAAGTTGCTTCAGGACAACGCGGGGTCTCTATTTGTTTTGATTGATAGAAAGAGCAGGATTGTTATGAAGGATGGACACAGGGTTGTAAAAATAGCAGAAGACATAAAGAAAGTTAACCAAAATAAAAATGTATCCCTTTTAACATCTGCCCCTGTTTGCAGTAAAACAAAAAAATTCTTGTTGACATGTAGTATTCCGGTTTTAGTTTTTTAGTTTTATAGTTTTGAGTTCCTTTCTCTTACCTCAAGATAAAAAAATTTCTAAAGAAATTTTTCTTCTTTCATTCCCAATTATTCTAAGCAACTTAAGTAGGGTTTTAATGAGTGTTGTTGATGTTGCTATGGTTGGAAGACTTGGTACTGAGGCGCTGGCAGCAACGGGCATGGGTTCAATGATGTTTTGGGGTGCTTTGAGTTTGGCGATAGGAATACGAACTGCGGTTCAAACTGTTACCGCAAGAAGACTGGGCCAGGGTTTATTTAAAGAGTCTGGAACAGCTCTTAGAAACGGACTAGTTCTAGCCACCTCGTATTCTATTCCAACCTCGTTCTTTGTTTGGAGCTATTCTGACTCACTTGTTCGGTTTTTTATTGAAGACCCAGCTGCAACACCGCTAACAAGGGATTATGTTTCAATAGTGTTCCTTGGTTTATTGTTTTCTTCTTATAGTTTTGTTTTCCAGGGTTTTTTTACAGGAATTGAAAAAACAAAAG
>MDTB01099688.1_pt1 | contig 13223 bp, 16 predicted proteins | sample 811161 | NCBI WGS metagenome assembly MDTB01 (sample SAMN05326650, study PRJNA326480) | marine metagenome | isolation source: seawater | place: Mediterranean Sea | collected 2009 | reverse complement strand
GGTAATTTCAAAAAAAAATGATTTCATTAAAATTTTTCTCATCGCAACAATATTTTCAGTTTTGGGAGGTGTGTTAGGATATTTTCTCGGAGCTTTCTTCTTTGATGTAGGTGTGCAAATAATGAGTTTTTACAGTTACGAAGAAAAACTGAATGACCTTAAAAATAATTTAATAAATAGTGATAGTTTTTATGCATGGTTAGGTATCCTTTTTCTAGCAGGATTTACACCTCTACCTTACAAGGTTTTTACTATTGCGAGTGGTTTAATCAATTTTAATATTTTGATTTTTATTTTGATAAGCTTAATTTCCAGGGGATTACGTTTTTTTATAGTATCTTATCTTTCATACAAATTTGGAAAACTTTTTACAGAATTTATGGAAAAACAAGGTTCTAAATGGTTTACGATAATTGGAATATTAATTGTTATAATTGGAATTATAATTTATTTAATATTTTAATCTAATGTCTTACTATAAAATAAATACTTACTTAAAGATAATTTTTTTTATTAGTTTAACTTCTTTAATCTCAGCTTTTTTTATAGAATACGCTCTTGGATATCAGCCTTGCAACCTCTGTTTAATACAAAGAATTCCTTACGGATTAAGTATAATTTTAATTATCTTAAATCATTTCCAAAAAAAAAATGAAGAGTTTTTTATCTTATTATTAACCTTAATATTTTCTTTCTCTTTGATTATATCATTTTACCATTTTGGAATTGAGCAAGGTTTTTTCGAAGAATCAACTGTTTGTGGTATAAAAAATACATCTGACATTATTTCTAAAGAGGAAATATTAAAGCAATTACAAGAAAAAACTGTTAGCTGTAAAGATGTGACATTTAGAATTTTTGGATTTTCACTTACAACATTTAATATAATTATAAGTTTAATTTTAGTTGTTTTACTAATCAAAATTTTTAAAAATTATGAGAAATTCAAAAAATAAAGTTGATGAATTTATTAGAGTTGATCATGCTGGGGAAAGAGGTGCAGTCAAAATCTATGAAGGACAGTTGTTGGCACTTAACACAATAGTAAAAGATGAAGATTTAAAAAAAACAATCGAAGAAATGAAAATTCATGAAAAAGAACATTGTGATTTTTTTGAAAATGAAATTAAAAAAAGAAAAATTAAACCAACAAAATTTTTGCCTTTGTGGGATTTACTAGGTGTTGGACTTGGTTTTGGTTCAACTGTCCTTGGGAAAAAAGCAGCAATGTTATGTACTGCATCAGTTGAAGAGGTGATTGATGAACATTATCAAAACCAAATTAATCAACTTGGTTCTGATGAAAAACATTTAAAAAAAAAAATTATCAAATTCAGAAAAGATGAATTACATCACAAAGATATTGCTTATGAAAAAGGTGCAACAAAAAAGGGTTTTTATTCATTAATGGACAAAATTATTAAAACTGGTTCGAAAGTTGCAATTAATATTTCAGAAAAAATTTAGTTTTTAAGCTTCTAACTCTACATCCCAATATAAATAATCCATCCAGCTTTTGTGCAAATAATTTGGTGGAAAGTTTTTTCCATTTCTATGTAAATCTTCAGTCGATGGTTGATAAGGATATTGAAAAAGTTTCATTCCAGATGATTTTAAAAGTTTTCCACCTTTTTTTACATTACAATCTGAGCATGCAGTTACAACATTATTCCAATTTGTTTCTCCACCCTTAGATCTAGGTAACAAATGATCAAAAGTCAGCTCATTACTGCTTCCACAATATTGACATAAAAACTTATCACGAAGAAAAACATTAAATCTTGTAAAGCTTGGTTTAGATTGTGGAACTATATAATCTTTTAATGCAATGACACTTGGCAATTGCATGTTAAATGAAGGACTTCTAACGACTCTATCATAATTACTAACAATTATAACTCTATCTAAAAAAACAGATTTAACTGTATCTTGCCATGACCATAAAGATAAAGGATAATAACTTAAAGGTCTGTAGTCAGCATTTAACACTAGAGCTGGACACTTTTCTAAAGAAACATTTTGTTCAATAAAATTATTCATCAATTAATTCTAGCGTAAATAAAAAATTATTTCAATGGAAACCAATTATTAAATTTTTTTTTGAATATAATTTAAAGCTATACTTGATGCCTCAATAGGAATATGATGCCCACAGTTTTTTAGTAAATGTGTTTCAATATTAACATTATTTCTCATCAAATAATCTTTAGCTTCTAGTAAAAAATTTGGTGAAACTATTTCATCTGCGTCACCATGGATCATTAAAACATTATGCGAAACATCTTTTTTTATTTTTAAATATTTCTGATTGATTATTTTACCCGAAAAACCAACTAAACAACAATATTCTTCATTTGATGTTAATCCCAAATTTAAAGACATCATACAACCTTGACTGAACCCAGAAAGACAAATTTTATTATTTTTTAAATTAAATTCTTTTTTGATTTCACTTATAAATTGGTTTAATTTTTTTTCTGCCTTTTTAACTTCCTCTAAAATATAATTTGGGTCATCTTTCGACAAATCGAACCATTGATAACCTGAGGGATTTATTGAACATCTTTCGTGACCATTAGGACAAATAATAATAGTATTGGGTAAATGTCTTTTCCAATTCAAAGACATCATGCTTATGTCTTTTCCATCACCACCATATCCATGCAGAAGAACAATCGCACTTTTAATCTCTCTATTATTTTCAGGTTTAATTATTATTGTGTCTAGGCAAAATGTCATACTAAATGATTTATGTTTTTTTTATTTAAAAAACAACCTACAATACAACATGGTTTCTGGATTAATATTAAAAATTTTATCAATTGCTTTATTAATATTAGTTGGAATAGTTCTTATTCTTGGTATTGGAACTTTGTTTAAAGGCGGAGAGACTAGCAAAAAATATTCTAATAAATTAATGCAATTGAGAGTTTTGTTACAATTTCTGGCTATTATTGTACTGGTTGGTTTCGCTTATTTTTTTAAGAATTAATTAAAAGAAACTAACCAATCTAAAAATTTTTTATCAACAAAATCAATTGATCCAACAACTCTAGCAAACTCTTTACCTTCCTTATCAATAAATATTGTAGTTGGAATTCCTCTTAACGAAAGTTTCTTTGCTAAAGTCATTGTTGAGACAAAATATGGCTCCAAATTTTTAATTTTCAAATCATTAAAAAAATTTTTAGTTTTTTCAAAGTCATCATTTCCAACATTTATTGGAAAAATTTTTAAATTTTCTAAACTTGAATTTGTCATTAATTGGTCTAGAGATGGCATCTCTTCTCTGCATGGCGCACACCAAGTAGCCCAAAAATTTAAAATGATTAAATTTCCAACATAATCATCTAGAGTAATTTGCTTATCTGCACTATCTAAAAAGGTTAAACTTGCATGTTTTACTGGTTCTTTACTAATTATAAGATTTTTAATATTTGGATTTTCATTTGCAAAAGAGTTTGTTATTAAAAATATAAATATTATTAAAAATCTCATATTTAATAGGTATACTCAATTATCATGGTAAAAAATAAAAACAATAAGGCAATTTGGAATACTCGAATAAAAAAGAATACTTCTAGTTTTTTTCAAAAAGTTGGAAATTCACTAAAAATTGATAAAAAACTTTACAAAGAAGACATCTCGGCATCAATAGCTCATGTAGAAATGCTTTTTAAACAAAAAATTATATCTTTTAAGATAAAAAATAAAATCATTTACGGATTAAACAAAATTAGAAAAGAAATTGAAAAAAAAAATTTTAATTTTGATAACAATTATGAAGATATTCATATGAATATAGAAAAAAGATTATTTGAAATTATTGGTGAAGAAGCTGGTTATGTTCATATAGCTCGTTCAAGAAATGATCAAGTCATTACTGATCTCAAACTTTGGATGAAATCAGCGACCAAAATTATTAATAAAAATTTAAATAAATTAATTTTATCAACATTAAATTTGGCTGAAAAAAATGTGAATACAATTATGCCTGGTTTTACTCATTTAAAAAATGCACAAGCTTTATCATTTGGTCATTATTTAATGGCATATGTTGAAATGTTTGTCAGAGATAAAAAAAGATTCCAAAATAGTATGGAAAGTTTAGATCAAAATCCACTTGGTGTTTCTGCATTAACAGGCACATCATTTAATATAGATAGAAATTACACAACAAAAAAGTTAGGTTTTAAGAATCCAACAAAAAATTCTATTGACACAGTATCTGATAGAGATTTTGTTTTAGATTTTTTGTATAATTGTTCAGTTTGCTCTATGCATATTTCTAGAATTTCTGAAGAACTAATAATATGGAACTCAGATGCATTCAGTCTTATTAAACTTTCAGATAAAATCGTTACTGGTTCTTCAATAATGCCTCAAAAGAAAAATCCAGACCCTCTTGAATATACACGAGGTAAAACTGGTTTAATATACGGAAATTTATTTTCTATGTTAACGATTCTTAAAGCATTACCCCTTTCATACTTTAAAGACCTTCAAGATGATAAAGAGATAATTTTTAAAACAAATGATTATATTAATAATTGTTTAAAAATATTAGATGAAGTTTTAAATAACTTAAATCCTAATAAAAAAAAAATGTTAGAACTTGCTGATACAGGGTTTATTGCTGCAACAGATCTGGCTGATTACTTAGTTAAAAATCATTCTATGTCATTTAGAAGTGCTTATCAGAAAACGGCTGAAATAGTAAATCTTGCTGAAAAAAAAAATAAGCAATTAAAAGATCTTGAAATTGAAGAACTAAAAAAAATAGAGCCTAATTTAAATGAAGATATTTTTAATGTATTCAATCTCAAAAATTCTGTAAATTCAAAAAAATCTTATGGCGGAACATCTTTTGATAATATTAAAAAAATGATAAAAAAGTACAAAAAACAATTATGATAAAAAAAATCTTTCTATTTCTTTTTTTATGCCTAATGGCTTACTCATGTGGAAAAAAAGGTGATCCAGTATACGAAGAGTCAAAACTAAAAATAATTGACGCCAAAACTAAAGTGGTGTTATGAGATATAAAAATAAAAATTTAACAATCGAAAATATAAAAGTCGATTTTATAGCAAAAAAATTCAATACTCCTTGCTATTGTTATTCTTACAAAAAACTTAGAGAAAACACTGAAAATTTTAAGAATAATTTTAGAGATATTAATCCTCTAACTTGTTTTGCTGTTAAGGCTAATCCTAATAAAATAATATTAAAAGAATTAGGAAAATTAGGCTTAGGCGCAGATGTTGTTTCAATTGGTGAATTGATGAAAGCTCTTAAATCAGGCATTAAACCAAACAAAATTGTTTTTTCAGGTGTGGGCAAAAACTCGAATGAAATTGATTATGCTATTAAAAAGAAAATATTACTTATAAATGCTGAGTCAAAAAATGAAATTCTTAATATTGAAAAAATAGCTAAAATTAATAAAAAAAAAGTAAATATAGGTATTAGATTAAATCCAAATATAGATGCAAAAACTTTAAAACAAATTTCAACAGGAAAAAAAGAAAATAAATTTGGTGTATCAGAAAAAGTTTTTTTAGATTTAACTAATTATGTAAAAAAATCAAAATATTTAAACTTAAAATGTTTAAGTGTTCATATCGGAAGTCAAATTCTTGACAACAAACCTTATGAAAAAATGTTAAGTGTTTTAAATAAAGTAATCAAAAAAACAAAGTTTAATTTCGAATATATAGATCTGGGTGGTGGCATAGGTATAGATTATGAAAATAATAATAAGAAACTGAATCTTAAAAAATATGCAAATAGTATTAAAAAATTTTTAAAAGGAAAAAAAACAAAAATAATATTTGAACCAGGTAGATTTATAATTGGAAATTCTGGAATTTTAATATCTAGAATAGTCTATGTAAAAGAAGGGTATAAAAAAGACTTCGTTATTTTAGATGCTGCCATGAATGATTTTATGAGACCTGCATTATATAATGCTAGACATCAAATTATTCCTTCAATTAAAAACAGTTCAAAGTCAAAAAAAATTTATGAATTTGTTGGACCTATTTGTGAAAGCACAGATAAATTTTCAACAATTAAAAACTTCCAAAAATTAAAAGAAAAAAATATAATTGTAATTAGTGATGTTGGTGCCTATGGAATGTCATTGAGTTCTAACTATAATGTAAGACCTAAACCATCTGAAATATTGATAAAAAACTCTAAAATTTTAATTATTAGTAAAAGACAAAATATAAAAGAATTAATATAATTTTTTAATTAAATGATTAGAAGTTTTTTATTTTCTATATTTTTTTTTGCTGGAATATTTATAATTTTAATATTATTTATTCCTGCTTTTTTGTTACCACAAAAAATTGTTTTGTTTGGTGGAAAGTTAATGGGATACTGGGCATCTTTCTGTCTTAAATTTTTTCTTTCAACTAAAATTACAATTAAAGGCAAAGAAAATATTTTAAAAAATAATAAATTTTTTATTGCATGCTCCCATCAATCTATGTTTGAAACTTTTTATCTTCAAACAATTTTTAATTCACCTGTATTTATTTTAAAAAAAGAACTTCTTTTTATTCCAATTTTCGGATGGTATTTAAAAAAGATTGGATCTATTTCAATTAAGAGAGATAAAGTTACAAGAGAAAATTTAAGTTTTTTTGAAGATGTATCAAAAATTATAAATTCAACAAATAGACCATTAATTATTTTTCCTCAGGCAACTAGAGTTTTGCCTGAAGAAAGACCACCTTTTAAAAAAGGTGCATCAAGAATTTATGAGGAATTAAAAATACATTGTCAACCCATTGCTATTAATTCGGGATATGTGTGGCCAAAGAAAGGATATAAAAAAATAAATCAAGAAATAACAATTTCAATTCTTAAACCAATAAACCCAGGCTTAACAAAAGAAAATTTTATTAATATAATTGAAAAAAATATTTATTCTGAACTAGATTTAATGAACTAACCCTTCATTGGCATTACAACAAAAATACTATCAAAGTCACTAGGATCTTTAATCAAAGCTGGAGATCCTGTTTCATTAAAAAATAATTCAATATTTTCCCCATCAAGCTGAGAAGCAATATCAATAAGATATCTAGAATTAAAACTAATTTCTAGCTCATGATCAAATTTTACTGTGAGTGTCTCTTTTCCATCACCACTATTTGTGTTGTTAACCGATAAATCTAAGGTATCTTTTTTTAATTGAAATTTAACTCCATCCTTTTTATCAAGCGATACTGAGGCTACTCTATCAACAGAAGCTAAAAATAACTTTAAATTTAATTCTAATTTCTTTTGATTGTTTTTTGGAATAACCTGTACATAATTTGGAAATTTTCCATCAATTAATTTTGAAATTAAAATACTATTATCTAATTCGAATTTAATTTTTGATTTAAGGTTAGATATTTTAACATCGCCATCATAATGATCTAAAAGTGAACAAAGTTGATAAATTGTTTTTTTGGGCAATATAATTGGCTCAAAAGATATTTTTTGATCTAACCTTATTTTAGAAATTGACATTCGGTGGCTATCTGTTGCAACCGCTGTAAGATAATTTTTATCTTCAATCTCATTAGTGTGAAGATATATGCCACTTAAATAATGTCTTGTTTCGTCATTAGAAATTGAAAATTTACATTTATTAAGTAATTTTAACAATTGCCTTGATTTTATTGAAAATTCATTTTGATTAAAATTTTCATCAGTAACTGGAAATTCAGATGCAGTTATACAATTTAAATTAAAATTAGATTTTTCAGACTCTAAATGAAGTTTACTAACATCAGTTAGATTTAGATTTATTTTTTTTCCTGAGGAAAATTTTCTTACAATATCATACATAATAGAAGATGAAGTTGTGGTTTTACCTTCTTCTAGCACTTCAACATTTTTTATCTGATGAACAAAGATTAAATCAAGGTCTGTGGCAGTAATAGTTAGTTTTGAATTAGCCGCATCCAAAAGAATATTTGACAAAATTGGTAAAGTGCTTCTTTTTTCTATTACACCTTGACAATAATTTAATGCTTGTTGAAGATCTTGTTGATTTACACTAAATTTCATTTTCTCTGTTGTTATATAATATCTGATTTTTAAGTTTATTTATGTTGTTAACAACATCTGGATCTTTTTCTTTCAATTTTTCAATAGTCTTTACCGAATGGATGATTGTAGTGTGATCTCTATTTGAAAATTCTCTACCAATTTCTGGCAATGATTTAGAAGTTAAAATTTTAGTTAAATAAATAGCTGTTTGTCTAGGTCTTACTAAATATCTTGATCTCCTTGATGATAACATTTCATTTTTGCTTATTTTAAAAAATTTGCAAACAGTTGTTTGAATTAAATCAATTGAAACTTTATTTTCTGCAAGATTCAATAAATCTTTTAAAATGATTTTTGTTTCAGATAAACTTGGTATTTTGTTATATATTCTTGAAAACGAAATTATTCTATTAAGAGCTCCAACAATCTCCCTCACACTGGTGGAAATTTCAGAACTAATAAAATCCTCAATTTCTTTAGATATTTTATTTTGCGAAGAATAAAGATTATTTAATTCTTCTGCTTTGTTTTTCACAATTTTTTTTCTTAATTCAAAATCCGGTTTTTGAATATCAACAACTAAGCCACCAGAAAATCTGGATTTTATTCTCTCTTGTATCCTGGATAATTTACTGGGTGGTCTATCTGCTGAAATTATTATTTGTGAACCCTTGTCTAACAATGCATTGAATGTATGAAAAAATTCCTCTTGCATTGCTTCTTTACCATTCATAAATTGAATATCGTCAATCAATAAAACATCTGTATTTCTAAAATACTCTTTAAATTTAACCATATCGTTTGTTTTTAAAGATTTTACAAACTGATACATAAATCGTTCTGCAGAGATAAACATTACTTTATTATTCTTTTTTAATTCAAGTCCAATTGAATTTAATAAATGCGTTTTACCCATGCCCACACCACCATAAATATAAAAGGGATTATAATGAGAAATGTTTTCTTTGACCTTTATCGACGCTTCAAATGCTAATTTATTACTTGATCCAGTAATAAAATTTTCAAATCTTTTATTAGGATCAATACGGTTGTACTGCAAATAAGAGTCTTTTAAAAATGAAACATTTTCTTTTTTTTCTTCCAAATATGCTCTATCAAAATTTTGATCTTCATTTTTTGTTTCAACAATTTTAAATTCGATTCTAATCAAATCTTTTTTATAACCTTTAATAATTTGCAAAATTTGATCTAAATATCTTGAAGTGATCCAATCACGAATAAATCTAGTAGGTACAGATAAAAGAATATAATTGTTAAATTCTTCTAAAAAGTTTATTTTTTTTAACCAACTCTCAAAGATTTCCAAACCTAATTTATTCTTCATCTCTAACTGAACTGATGACCAATTTAGATTTGAAGTTTTAAGGTTATCAAAATTTTTATTTGTAAATGAATTATTCATAAATTGTTGGAGAGTTTCCAGTTAGAAGCATATTAAGATTATTGCAACAAATATTTTAAAAAAGATAAAAAAAAATAAAATCTATGATTGTGCAATTTAAAAAAAAATTATTTTTTAATATTTATAAATAAAATTTATAATTGAAAATATCTTATTTAAATATTTACCAAATCTAAATATTGTACTTTAAAAGTTTTTTAATTATAGATTTTGTAGATCTTAAGGTTGTATATTTAATAACAACCTAGAGTGTATTTAGATTGTTGCTATTTTTTTTGTAAGTCTAGAAACATTTCTAGATGCATTTTGCTTTTTTACTATACCAGTTTTAGCTATTTTCATAAGCTCAGAATTCAACTTAGGTAAGAATTTTAGAGCCTCATTCTTCTTTTTTCCTTCAATTAAAAGTTTCATTTTTTTTAAGGCGTTTTTATATCTACTTTTTCTAGCTTTATTTACAGCTGTTTGTTTAGCTATTCTTCTAATTCTTTTAATTGCAGATTTTGTATTTGCCATTTGCGCTGGGGTATAACTTGAGAATTAATATTGGTCAATCAAATAATTGATTATTTTTGACAAGAATTACAAAAAAATGTCGATCTATTTGAAATGTTCTTTTTTTTAATTATCCCAATACAATTTGTTCTTTTACATTTTAATCCCTCTCTCTGATAAACTTTAAATTCACTTTGAAATCCTCCATAATTTCCAGAAATATTTTTGAAATCTTTAATGCTAGATCCGCCCTTATTTATTGCTTCACGTAAAACTTTTTTAGAATTTATTAGAATTTTCTTACAATCATTTTTTTTTAGATTTTTTGCCTTTTTAGTAGGATTAATTTTACTTAAGAATAAAATTTCAGAAGCATAAATATTTCCTATTCCAGAAACAAAATTCTGATCAATCAAAAAATTTTTTATATTTTTTTGTTTTCCTTTTAGCTTTGAATAAATATAATTCAGAGTATAATTAGAGTTAAATGGCTCTGGTCCTAAATGATTAAATTTTTTCTTTAAAAATTCGTCATTTTCAACAATCTCAAAAAAACCAAATCTTCTTGGATCATTGTATATAATTTTACAATCATCAAAAAATATTTCTATATGATTATGTTTACTTGGTAATTTTGGAGAATTATAAAAACTTGTGTTTGTGATTATATTTTTTTTGTTTTTTTTTACAAAATGGATTGTTCCTGACATACCTAAATGGATTAAACATTTTTTTCTATTATAAAAATGTAAAATCAAATATTTTGAAAATCTTCCAACTTTCAATATTTTTTGGTTTAAAAAAAATTTTTCAAACTTAGAAGGAACTTTTTTCCTCAAATTGCGGTTCCTAACCAATACTTTTTTGACCTTTTTTTCTCTAATTTTTTTATTAAGTGATTGTTTGACAACTTCTACTTCTGGTAATTCTGGCATTTAATATTATATTGAACGTATTAAATATTTTATGCAACAATATCTTCAAAATAAAAAAGGACTAGTTCAAGGTGTGTTTGATAAAGTCTATAATAAATATGACTTAATGAATGATATAATGTCATTAGGAGTTCACAAATTTTGGAAAAAAAACCTCATAAATATGATGAACCCCTCTATAAATCAAAATTTAATTGATGTTGCTTGTGGAACTGGCGATATAGCTAAATTATTTTTAAACCATGTTAATTATAATTCACATATAACTTGTGTTGATCCTAATGAAGGTATGATCAAAAAAGGCAAAGAAAAATTAAATGAATTCAAACATTTGAAATGGATCATTTCTTCAGCTGAAAATCTACCAATTGATAATAATAAATTTGATTTTTATACTATTAGTTTTGGTCTAAGGAATACTAAAAATTTAGATAAAACATTAAAAGAAGCTTATAGAGTCCTAAAACCTGGTGGTCGTTTTTTATGCCTTGAATTTTCAAAAATACATAATTCAAGCTTAGATTTAATATATAAAACCTATTCAAAATTTATTCCTGTTATTGGAAAAATTATTGTAGGTGAAAAGGAACCATATGAATATTTAATCCGAAGTATTGAAAATTTTGTTAATCAAGATGAATTAATTGATCTTATGAGACAAAATAATTTCGAAAAATGTATTTATAGAAACTTATCTGGTGGCATAGTTTCTATTCATAGTGGATGGAAAATTTAATGATTGCAAAATTAATAACATTATTTAAACTTGGTAGAAAAGTTGCTAAATCTGATATACTTGAAATTACTTCTAAATTTCAAGAGCCACCCTTAACGGTAAAAATATTATTTAAGATTTTATCATTTTCTTTTTCATCAAAACAACAGGCAGAAATTAATAAAGATATAGGTGAAAGATTATCAAATTCTCTTGAGTCAATGGGAACAACTTTTATCAAACTTGGTCAATTTTTAGCTACAAGACCCGATATTATTGGAGAAGAGTTGTCAAAAAAACTTGAAAATCTTCAAGATAAATTGCCTCCATTCTCATTGCTTGAAGCAAAAGAAATAATTAAAAATGATCTTGGAGATGAAACTTATAATTCAATAATTAATTTAAGTGATCCTGTTGCTGCAGCTTCAATAGCTCAAGTTCACAAAGCACAAATAAATGACAATGGCACAATTAAAGATGTTGCTATTAAAATTCTTAGACCAAATATTAAAAAAATTTTTAATGAAGAAATAGATGCTATGATGTTATTTGCTTTTTTAATTGAGTCATTCGTTAAAAAAACAAAAAGACTAAAACTAGTTGAGGTAGTTTTTCTTCTAAAAGAAATTACTAATCTTGAAATGGATCTACGATTTGAAGCAGCTGCTGCTAATGAATATTCAGAAAATACTAAAAATGACGTTGGTTTTAGAGTTCCTCAAATATATTGGAATTTTACTAACGAAAATGTAATGACACTTGATTGGGTCGATGGAATTTCAATAAGAGAAACTGATGAATTAAAGAGGAAAAATTTCAATACTGAAAAAATCGCAGAAGATATAATTCAAAACTTTTTAAGACATGCTGTAAGAGATGGTTTTTTTCACGCAGACATGCATCAAGGAAATATATTTATAGATAATAATGGACATATTGTTCCAATTGATTTTGGAATAATGGGAAGACTAGATAAAATGAGTAAACGATTTCTAGCTGAAATATTGTTTGGTTTTATTCAAAGAGACTATAGAAAAGTCGCAGAAGTACATTTGATTGCTGGCCTTGTTCCTAAAGAAGTGCCTATCGATGACCTTGCGCAAGCCTTAAGATCTATTGGAGAACCAATATTTGGTCAAGTTGTAAAAGATATTTCTGGTGGAAAATTATTAAAACAATTATTTGATGTTACAGAAAAATTTAACATGCAAACACAACCTCAGCTTCTAATGTTGCAAAAAACAATGGTTGTAGTTGAAGGAGTTGCAAGAAAGTTAAATCCAAATACTAATATCTGGACTACTTCAAAACCAGTACTCGAGAATTGGTTAAAAGAAACAAAAGATCCAGTGACTACGATAAACGAGACAATACAGACGACATCTGAAGTAATTAAAAGACTGCCTGAATTTCCTGAAATAATGGATAAAGCAAATCAAGCACTTACTTATTTAGCAAGTGGCCAGATTCCTCGAAACTCAAATTCTTATACTGATTTAAATACAAAAAAAATGGAAATGATTTCTTTTAGAAACCAATCTATTATTGGTTTATTAGTCCTTGTAATTTTTGGTCTATTGGTATTTTAATTCATACGATG
>MDTB01056768.1_pt1 | contig 13223 bp, 10 predicted proteins | sample 811161 | NCBI WGS metagenome assembly MDTB01 (sample SAMN05326650, study PRJNA326480) | marine metagenome | isolation source: seawater | place: Mediterranean Sea | collected 2009 | reverse complement strand
TTCGGATTAGATTTTCCTCGGACGGACAATCCATTTTGGTAATCTCAAATATTGTTTTATACATTCAGTTTCGGAATTTTAATTAGCGTTGTTAACAAAACTAAAATATAATTAAATAAGTATTCCCATAAATAAAGAGTTATTCTTGAGAATAAAAAGTGGAGGACAAGGGAGTAAAGTCGAACTTTTTTGAGGAGGATTTGCCGTGTTTGTTGCAGAATATGAAATTCTTCCGTTAATAAAAAGAATTTTTTAATTAGAGCCCTAAACTAATAATTTAACTTTTCCAATTGTTATATTTTATATATTTAAAATTAATTTGGGATCACATTAAATATTTTTTGGAATAAAAACATTTTATACCAAAAATTAATGGAAAGACCTTAATTCATAAATTATTTCATCTTGGTTTAATGTCCACTTTTAGAAACCTTAATTTTCCCTCCACATATAAGTACAGTTCTGATTCTGAACATATTCCTTTAGAGTTTTACAATAATGTGTTTCCGGTTTCAAAAAAAATAGATCTGTTTCTTGGATATTTTAGTTCTAATGCAATTAAAGTTTTATCAAAGTGTTTTGCAGAATTCGTTGCTAATGATGGTGAAATGCGAATTATAACAAATCATGTCTACAGTTTAAAAGACAAGGAGAACCTCATTGATGAGAATATTTTAGAAAATGAAGATAAAATAATTGATATTTTTAATGACCTCGAAAAGTTGGAATTTGAACTTAGTGATTACGGTCAGCATTTTTTTGATTGCTTAAAATATTTGCAAAAAAATAAACGATTAATTATTCAACCTGTAAAATTTAACAATGTTGATCTTGCGCATTGTAAAAGAATGATTCTTTATGATGGAACTGATTATATCTCAACGGATGGCAGTATAAATTTTACATTATCCGCACTCACTAAAAACTCTGAAAGTTTTGAAGTGAATGTCCCATGGATAAACGAGGTTTTTGAAAAACGTGTGGTTGATGAAAGAATTATTTTCGAAAAAGTATTTAATGGGGAACATCCAAATTACAAACATATTTCATCCAGAAATATTGAAGTAGTAATCAATAATTTGGGGAATGATAAAGATAAGCAAGACTTATTAGAAGATTCCATAAAAATTGATGACACGCCATTTGGTCTTAAAGTAAAGCAAATACTAAAGAAAAAAAAGGAAAGATTTTTAGATAAAATATCTCAAATAAAAATTTCAGAAAATAAACCTCATTTTCCTGAATTTAACGGAAAGATTTCTGAGCCACGCCCATATCAAATAGAAGCTTATAAAGCATGGAAAAAAAACAATAATTTTTCTGGGATTTTTGCAATGGCAACTGGAACAGGAAAAACTATTACGTCACTTAATTGTCTTCTGAATGAATACAGGGATAATCAGTATTACCGAGCACTCATATTAGTGCCATCTATTCCACTTTTGAATCAATGGGAGGATGAAGTGAAAGCCTTTAACTTTATAAAAATTCTTAAAGTTGGAGGAGCTAATAATTGGGAAACAAAATTAGCTACGTACGTTAGTAACTTTAATTGGGGTATAAAGGATGATATAATCATAATATCGACTTATGATAGTTTTGTAAGTAAAAAGTTTTTTAAATATTTTAAGAAAATTGATAAAGAATTACTAATAATAGCTGATGAGGTGCACAACATGGGCGCCAATAGTGTTAAAGCAGTTTTGCCTAATATTAATTCAAAAAAAAGAATAGGACTTTCTGCAACTCCGAAGCGAATGTATGACGACGACGGTAATGAAGCTATAAATTCTTTTTTTAATGACACTCCACCATACACCTACAGTTTTGATATGAAGAGAGCTTTGGACGAGGGGTTTTTGACTGAGTACAAATACTTTCCTAAAATTGTAGAACTAGATGAAACTGAATTTGATGAATATTTACTTATTTCAAAAAAACTTTTGAAGTTCTTTGATTCCGAAAATAAACAATTGAAAAAAAACCCAACAGTAGAATTTTTGTTGTTAAAGAGAAAAAATATTATTCACAAAGCAGTCAATAAAATTTTGTGTTACAAATCTATTTTGAAAGATTTAAAACGGGAATCTAAATTGCAATTTGTTTTTACTTATGTGCCTGAGGGATATAGTGAAGATGAAAATGGTGAACGTGAACGTATTATTGACAAGTTCATTTTAGCAGGCTCAAATACATGCAAGGATTTAAGAGTAAACTCATACACTGGTGGAGAATCAAATTTAAAAGACATTTTAAGAGGATTTTCCGAAGGTCGAATAAATATGTTATATGCTATGAAAATGCTTGATGAGGGTGTTGATATTCCTAGAGCAGAGGTTGGTATATTTTGTAGTAGCACAGGAAATCCCAGACAATTTATTCAGAGAAGAGGAAGATTATTAAGGAAACACCCAGCAAAAACATATGCTACAATTTATGATATGGTTGTCATACCAAAATTATCAAACACTACTTCTCAATTTTTTAATATGGAGAAAAATTTAGTAATTAAAGAAATTCGAAGAATTGCTCATTTTGCAAGTCTTTCAATAAACTATTATGATACAGTTAGAAGTTTAGAAAATGTTCTAAATAAATATGATATAAATCTAGATAATTTAACCAAAGAATTATGAATAAAAGAAAAGATATATTAAAAGAGATTTTATCTGATAGTGAGCTTATGGCAAAATATAAAATATCACAAGAAGAGTTGAATGATCTTCAAGCTTTAAAACCCGGAAGCAAGAAAATTGTGAATATTTTATACAATATTATTAACGAAAATGACAATAATCGATCTGCAACACAGATTTATAAAATCATTAAAAATATTCATAAAATATAATCATGGCATCGATAATTAATAGTATCTCATTTAAAAACTTCTTCAATTATTATGGAGAATTTGATGATAATCAATATGATTTGGAAGAGGGTTTAAATATTATTGTAGCAGATAATGGAGGAGGAAAATCTAAATTTTTTAATGCCTTTTTATGGCTATTTGACGATCAAATTTTGGACTCTGATGACAAAAACAGAAAGAACATTAAAGATACCTACGTTAAGATTGTTTCTGATAAGGCAAAACATGAAACTTCATTGCGTGATACAGTAGATTGTGCAATAAAAATAGAGTACACCTTTGGCAGTCGTTATAAATATCAAATTACTAAATCATTTACTTTGACCAAACTCAATGACATTATAATGGATCCATCGAGTTGGCAGTTCGTAATGAATGATACAGAGGTTAACAGGACTGAATTAATTTTAACTAAATACAAACCAATATATGATTCAGATGAAAAACAGAAAATAATTAATAGACTGATAATGCCTGCTTTTAGAAAGTATTCATTTTTTCAAGGCGAGGAAGTTGACGACATAATTGATTTTAGCGAAAAAGAAAGTATTGAAGGTGCGGTGCAAAACTTAACTGATATTAGTAGATATAATGCCTTAGTTGATTTAACAGAAGAATTCAGGGTAAAAGCTGAAAAGGATTTATCAAACCAAAACACTGCAAATAACAAACAAGCCACCGCACTCAATAGTGCTCTTGAAGAAAAAGAAACCTTACAAAATCAATTAAATCACGAGCTAAATAAATTGAAAGAGTGGGAGACAACTTATATAGATGCTGAAAAAGAAAAGAATGAACTTGATAAAACTTATGCTAATGCAGAAAAACGAAAAGAAATTGATGACAAAATTCGCCCATTAAAGAAAAATCTAAAAGTTAAAGTTTCCGAATTTCAGGATTTTCTTGATAGGATTAATAATAGATTTTTTGATGGTAATTTTTCCTGGATTGCAATGGGATTCGATCAAGTTGTAAAAGACTTTAGAAGCTTAAATGATAAATTTATTGATGAGCGTTACAAAAAGAAGGCATTAATGGATATTGAAGAAAGTCCAAATAATTACTTTCACTTTTTGCCTGTTAATTCTCCAGATTCAGTTTCAATACAGAATATGATTGACAATGAACATTGTTATGTTTGTGACCGTCCTGCAAAACAGGGTTCTAACGAATATGAATATTTATTAAAATTAAAAAATAGACCTGCTGATAATAAAGAAGATAAACCTTTTGTAGTAAATGACTTGAAAGACTTTTTTGGAAACCTTCAAATTAATGCTCAACCTTTTTACAATAGGATTCCACAGATAAAAAATAGCATAATACTCACAAAAGAAAAGGAAAATGAATTAAAGCGGCAAATTGAACAAATTAAGGCTAAACTTAAGTCACTCGAAGATCAAAGAAAAGACATTTTTGTTTCTGGCGAAGATTCTGATACATCTGATTCTAAAATTCTATCTAGTTATCAGGGTGCTATACGTAGAATGGAAAATGCACGCTCAAAAATTGATGATATAATTAGACCAAAAATTAAATATTTACAAAGTCAAATTGAAAATACTGCAAATGAAATTAGATCCTTGAGTCAAACTCAAGATATTCCAAAAGGTTTTAAAGAAAATTATGAAATTTCTGTCGATCTGGCTAAAGCAACCCTTAATGCCCGAGAACGTGTTTATAACAATATGATTAAGCTATTAGAAGAGCATGCAAATAGACATTTTAAAAATTTAATTATAAAAAATGACTTAGCTGGTGGGATTTTGAGATTTGAAAAAACACCATCTGGTTCTATAAATTTTGTATACTCAGATAGTAACAATAATAACGTTTATGGCTCATCTGAGGGTTTTCAAAGGATGAAAAAATTCTCAGTTGTCATGGCTATTATTTCTGCGAATAATACGGAATATAATTATCCCCTATTAGCAGATGCCCCAATTTCAGCTTTTGGAGAGGGGTTTACTGAGGGTTTTTTCGAAGCTTCTGGAGATGTGTTCCCTCAAAGTATTGTTTTGGTTAAAGAAATTTATAAACGAGAGGATGAAATGAAAATTAATGACCTTGGAAGACGGCTCTTAAAAGATGAAAAAGTAAAAACAATGTATGTTAATCATGTGCCTGATGGAGCTGAACAAATAGAATTAGTCACCTCTAAAACAAAGTTAAAGTAATGAATTCAGAGAAGTTTAAAAATATAATTATTCAAAAAAGACCGAGATATGCAAATAGCCGGAAATCAGTAATTGAGGCATTTGCAAACAAAGGGCAATCAAAATCAGAATACAGCCAATTTGGACCTATTTATGAGCTTTACATATTCGCTTTTGTACTAGGTCTTAAAAAGAAATTATTTTTACCATTACCAACACGTAACTTAACTAGTGATTTTCTTGAAATTGGTAAGTGGAAATCTGGCTCTAGTTTGGTAGACTTTTTATTAATGGTTCTTTTTACACATTCTGGTGAAATAGGATTTAATTGGAATGAAATTGAAGATATGGGTGATAAAGAGCTTAGTGAAACAGTTAATAATATGGTAAGTTTTATTGAATCCTATTCTAATGGAGGTCTTGAATACTTACAGACAGAATACGAACAAAACAATCTAATTAACAGCCCCTATTTGTTTGTCGATTTGTTAGCAGAAAATAGCACTTTTAGTGAGGAGAATAAAAAGAACAACTTAGAAATTGAAGATGTATCTCAAGACATTGTAAAATCCACTTTAGAATTGATTAGTAAAGGCGAATCTCATAATACTGAATTTAAATCAACATTAAGAGTTTGCCTTAAAAGTAAAAAGCCCGAAAATTATATTGAACATGGTTGTATTAAAACAGTTGCGGCTTTTATGAATACCAAAAGTGGAACCCTTTTGATAGGTGTTTCTGATAATAAAGAAATTCTAGGACTAGAAAATGACTTTCAGTCTTTTAATATAAAAAGTGATATGATCGATGCCTTTCAAAAACATTTAGATAATTTGATAGGAAAATATTTGGGAAATTCAGCTTTCTCATTAATAAAAGTATGTTTCCCAAAAATCGATGATAAATTAATATGCCGTATTGATATTGACTTTAGAAAAAATAGACCAATTTACCTTATTAATAAACAGAAAAATATTGAAGAATTCTATATTAGAAGATCCGCTTCAACAATTTCTTTAAACCCAAGTGAAATGATGAATTATATTGAAAATAATTGGAATTAATTTGTGCCTTAAAATGCTTTTAATTATTTCATAGTTTCATCAAGTGAAAAAGATCTTTAAGTTCATCTCTTTTATGTCTGTCGTATAATAAGTTCAGACCGTTGTCAACATGCATTTTTATGTATTTTGGTATATCAACATCAGATGAATGAATGTTATATTTAACACAAATCATACCTACGTATAAATCATAGTTATTACCAAAAAAAACTGATTTGGAGTACTCTTTACCTTGAGAGTTTTCAATATTATTTAAATTCAATTTGATGTTTTGTGAAATAGAGTATGAAAAGGCAATCCTTGATATATGATTTTCACTACCTAAGTTTAATTTTCTAGTCAAGATAGATACTCTTTCTCTGTTTTCTTTTGATGTTCTTACTATCATATAAAAAACTCTTTTTTGCTTTTCACTTTTATAATATCAGAATTTCCATTTTGATTAATTATTTTGTGGAGAGATGATATATTTTTTTCCATCAATTTATATTCTTCAAAAGTTATTTCCTTCTCAACAAGAGGGAATAATACAACTTGTTTAGAAATCTTTGGATAAAACTTTTGAATTATGTTTTCAGAATGTTCTTTGTCAAATTTCTGAAGCGGGCTATCTACAAAGATTGGAAATGTAATACCAGATTCTTCCACTAAAGATTTTAGAATTGAAGTTGCATAAAGTTGTTGTTCTCCCTTAGACATAGATTCCTTATCTATGTATTGTCCGTCTGTATCAATTAAGTGAATTTCTAAATAATCTTGATGTATTTCGATCTTGACCTTTTCAATGAAATTTGATTTATGCATCAAACTATTTAATCCTATCAATATTGATTTCTCAAGAGAATATTTTTTTTCAACTTTTATTCTTTCGGTAATATTTTCAAGTCTTTTAAGTACTTTTTCAGATAACTCAAGTTTTCTTTTGTCATCCCCAATAACTTTTTGTCTATTCTCAATTTCTGAAATTCTTTTATTTACGTTTGAAAGTTGATTAGACAGTTGTGACTTTGTGTAAGATAGTTCTCCTGATTTAATTAATGACTTTTCAAGTTGATCATCAACTATCTCTTTTTCCTCCCTGAACTTTTGATTTAGAGGACTAGATTTTTTGGACTCGAAAGATTGTATTTTTCTAAGTTTTTTATTCATCAAAAAGCGGTTATCCTTTTCTTCCTTTACTAATGATTTATACTTATCTAAGAAAGTATTTTTAATGTTGTCATGAATCGAAAGAATTTTTCTATTCGTTTCATCTGAAAAATCTAATAATATCTTATTATCGTTTTTACTTAATAAAGAAATCTCTTGTTCAAAAACTTTAATATAGCTCTCTCTTCTTTCTTTTTCTATATCTATTAACGTATGATTTAAAATTGAAGTTATTTTTTGAATCGAAGATTTATCTATACTAGATTCCTTACCCTTAATTTCAATTTTTATTTGATTGATTACTTTTTCAAAAAGATTAAATGAAATTATGAAGGGTGTGAATTCAAGACTGTTGTTTAAATCTTTTCTTATTCTTTTTGAGTTTTCCGAAAGTTTCAAGTATTCAGATTTTAATGATTTAAATTCATTTAATGTAATTGTATTCCCCTCTCTTATCAACTTTTCTTGAAGTATATCACTTTTAGACCTTAAATTCTCTATGTTGTTGGAATTATCCTTTAACGTTTCTTGAATAAAATCAATTTCCTTATCTAATTCATTTTTCTCGTCCAATAATTCAGAGAGTTTTTTAGATTCATCAGAACCAACACCTCTTCTTTTTAAGTTTGAAATGAGTGTGTTTAGTCCATTTTTAAGATCATCATACTTTTTTAAACCAAGCACTTCGGAATATGCTTTACTAAGTGATTTAAGCTCCTCTTTTGTTTTGGCTTCTGCTAAAGAAACAATCTTTTCAGAGTCAAAAAAGAAGAACTTTGCAATATCTCTAGGGAGAATAAAATCATTAATAAAGTTTTCATAACCTACTTTTCTTGTTAGTTCATTTTGATTGCCATCAATTAATATTTCAAGATTTTCCTTTTTTGTATCAACATCGAAAGATCTAATTATTTTAACTTCCTTGCATGGAATAGATGGAATCAAAATATCAATTAAAATGATTTCAACTTTTAAAATCGTTTTGTTTTTTTGATTTCTATTGAATTGTTGAAGTAGAAAGTTTTCATAACCACCTGAACCTTTAATTTCAGTTTTGTATTTATTTTCTACTTTAGACATTAATTTACCATAAAATCCCCATATCAAAGAGGTCAAGAAAGTGGTTTTACCGAAACCATTTTTTCCAGAAATTAGAGTAATATTTTTATTTTCCTGAGAATCAAAATCAATAGTTACATCATTGTAATATGATCTAAAATTTGATATTTTAATTTGTTTAATTAACACCTTAATTGGAAATATTAGATTGAATTACTTTTTCAATTTCATTATTTAAACCATAGTTTGAAACGAGTAATGATTTTGTTTGTTGTGCGGATATTAGATTATCTATAATATTATACATATTTAAATCATTCTCACATTCTTCTTTCAATATCCTTCTTTCAATATTACTTATTGATTTGAAACTACTATTTAATATTTCCCCACCAAAAATTTCTTTATAGAGTTCTGAAACAGTCTTTTCGAAAATTAAATCTCTATTCCATAAAACTTGTATGGCAATTAATTCTTGGTTAGTAATTAGGTTGATATATGGTTTGGTTTTTTTAACTTCTTTTTGAATGTTAAGTAATCTTTTCAGAATTGAATATCTGTAATTTGGAGTATAATTTCCTTGATTGGTTCCATCTTCTGAAACTGCAGTTTGACCATTTCTTCTGGTTGATTCTCTATTTCCACTCATATTTCTCTCTTGCTGAAGTTGATCTCTGAATTTTAATAGCGGAGATAGCCATTTCTGACCATTTTCTATTAATGAAGACATTGACTTATCTTTCTTGACAACAGTACATGTCCAACAACCAAATCTACTTTGCCCACAGCTTTTATGTTCTTTAGTTGTTACTACAGTTGGACATTCATAATCATCTGAACTAGCATCAGAGTATATTTTAAAAAGTATAGAGTTGTCAAAATTCCAAGGAGATGGGAAGGTGTTTATTATATACCATATTTCCTCCAATTGGAGTTCTTTGATTGGAGAATATGTTTTGGTGTTTGGTGACGAATTATGTGGAGATAATCTTTGGTTAGCTATTTCATGTTTTTTTATTGAAAGTTCTCGAGTTTTACTTTCATCATATCTAGTTCCAAGAAGGACAATAGCTTCTCCTTTTTCATCAATCTGTTCGTGAAGAAAATTTGATGTAGGTCTTATTTTTAGTCTATCTGTACACCATCTAAAGGTATTATTAGGAACGGGGTAGCCTTTGCCAATAACATTTATCCAAAATGACTCATCTAGCTTAGGTATAGTTTTTTTAACTTTTACTGGAAGATTTTGCTCTAAAGCGGATTTTTCAATGTAGCCTAAAACATCCTCTACGTAACTTGTGATTATTGGGTTTTCAACCAATGTATCATTGCACACAACATAAATTTCCCTTTTAAATTTATAGTCTGGGATGGTATCTTTTAGTTTTTGTAGTGACATCCATACTAAAGTTAACAATACGGTTGAATCCTTTCCACCACTAAAGCCTATAATCCAAGGTCTATTTGATTGATCTGAAAACTCATATTGATCAATAAGTTCGTCAATGATTTGTTGGATTTTTGATGGTATTTTCATGTTAGTAAATATCGTTAATTGATATTATATTTTTAGCTTAAAGCAGATTATTTATTATTTATTTATGTACATATTTTTTAAAAAAAATATAAATTATTTACTACCAATTGTAAAAATCCCAAGAATTGTTAAAATGCTAAAAAGAATTGTTTCTTCAGGACGAATGTCAACCTTATTAGCTGGTCTTTCTTTTGCCATTAAAGATTCAATTGCATTTATTCTTCGTTTAAATTTTTCTTTCTCAGCAAGCGCTACTTTCAAGGCATAATTAGACTCATCACGCTCACGTACAGCTTTGTTTGATCGCTCTTGCATGTTGGCTCCATATTCATCTGAAGTATCCCTTTGCACTATCGTTTTCTGTAATTGCTTTTTTAATAATTCATTTTCTCTTTTTTGTTTGATTTCTAATGGAGTTGGATCATTTGCTTTACCATAGCTATGTTTATTAGTTTCAATAATGGTCAGCATCCATTCCGATGGCGATACACCATGACTTGCTGCTATTTTTACAAATTCAGCTTTTTGCGCTGCTGATACTCTGGTGCTTAGTGTTATATTTCTATAATGTATGTTTTTATCTATCTTTTTTTTCATTTTTTTAAACTGTTTATTATTAATCTACGTCCTATCTACTTGTGATTTACTCATGTGGACTTCAACCCCTTTATTTTTAGTTGTTTTTGTGATTATTTTTAAAAACAACATGTTATTTTCAGTAATAATTCTTTGTTGAATCCACTCAATGATTTCAATCAACTATGGCAATGTAGATAAAAAACTTATAATTAAGTAGTATAATTACTGTCTTTATTTACAACTTTTTTGTTTCTTTGCTATATGGAGGATTTTTTTGTTTTAGACCCTTATTTCGGTAAGACTGCAGACCCAGATAGTCTGATTAATTATATATACACCCCATTATTTTTAAAAACAAAAATTGATGTATTGTATTTTGATGTTTTAAACTGGGAGAAGTACGATTTACTGGATATTGATTTGGGTCTAGCCACTGTTAAGTCTGAGTATAAAAAAACAGCTATAAGCTTTGTGCAGTATGTATGGATTAAAATGGTAGAAGCCTTAAACAGCTATGGTTTTTCCTATGATGATATTAGAGCAATAAGGACTAAACTTGGCCGAAAATTGCATTTCTCGCCTTATTACAACAAAAAAGTTGCATCTAATGAAAGACTAGAAACCTCATACAATAACAGTGAAGCCTACGTAACTGACTTTGAGAAGTATGTTTTCACTACCATAGCATTTAAGAATAAGTATCATTTTTTCTTCTATAGAGATTCCCCAACAGATTTTTTTGAATTTGATAATGTTTTGCTAGAGGATTTTAATAAAGCGGATATAGGAGATTACTTTTTAGAAAAATTCCAAAAAGATCATTTTAGCTTTTCGCTATTTAAAATATTTGAACCATTTCTCCAAGGTGAGTCACATCAGTTTGACACTAGGTCAATTTCAATACTATCAGATGAAGAGGATAAGGTGCTAAGAATGATCAGAAGGAATTATGAAGACCTCAAATCAATAACCATTCGCTTTAACAAATCTAAACCCACTCACTTAGAGATTAAATCCACAAAAAAAGTAGCTGCTCAAAGCAGAATCATGGATCACATAAAGAAAAAGGACTATTCAACTATTGTTATCCAAACGGTTGATGGGAATGTGGTCAACTTTGAAAATACTAGAAAATACAAATTATGATACTGAACACATCAGATCGATTGATAAATAGCAACCCTATTGTAAACGCAAAGGAATTGCACGTGTATCAAAATCATGTTATCAGAAAACGAATGTAAAATCATTTTAAATAAAAACAGAAAAGAAAAACTATCCAACGAAGAAGTACAACAAGTCAAAGCTTTTTTTGAGCTCATAGCCACAGCCCAAATAGAAGCCTTTCAAAACAAAAAGCAATGAAAAGAGCAGTAATCATGTCAAGAGTCAGTAGTGACGAGCAGGCCAAGGGGTTTAGTTTGGGTGTTCAATACGAGCAGCTAACAAATTATTGCAAGAGGAAGGATATTGAAGTTGTTACACACTACAAAGAAGATCATTCGGCAAAAGACTTCAACCGACCAGAGTTTCAAAACTTCTTGCGATTTGCAAAGAAAAATAAGAACACCATAGATTATTTATTAGTAACCACTTGGGACCGCTTCTCTAGAAACGTAACAGACTCATTTGTTATGATTCGTCGATTGAGAGCCATGGGGATCGAAGTACAGGCTATTGAACAACCAATTGATTTTAAAGTCCCTGAGAGTAAAGCGATGTTAGCACTCAATTTGGTTCTACCTGAAATTGATAACGATAGAAGATCAATAAAAATACGTGGGGGAATTAGAGGGTCATTAAAAGCAGGACGCTGGTGTAGAATGGCACCAATGGGATATGTAAATAGGAGAGATGATAATAACAAGCCTATTATTATTCCTGGTCCTAAGGCTAAATTTATTCAATACGCTTTTAAGGGAATCATAAAGGGGAAGACACAAGCAGTAATTCGTGAAGAGCTTAATAATAAAGGATTTAAAGTAAGTAGAAACAATCTCTCAATTTTATTAAAGAACCCTGTGTATATGGGCAAGATTGTAGTCCCTAAAGAGGGGGAGGAGCAAGAGCAATGGATTGAAGGGATTCATCAAGGGATTATCTCTGAGAAGTTATTCTACCAAGTGCAACAGGAGTTAGCTGAGCGTCAAAACAAAAGCAATAGACCCATTTACAACACCCTACGTGAAGAGCTTCCACTAAGAGGGGTCTTACACTGCTCAAAATGCCAATCCAAAATGACAGGGAGTCCTTCTAAAAGTTCTACGGGCAGAAAGTACTTTTATTACCACTGCAATCATTGTAAAAAAGAGCGATTCTCAGCCAAGAAAGTAAATACAGTTTTTGAATCTATTTTGGACGATTTTCAATTCACCAAACAATCAAAAGTACTTTACAAGGAGATTTTAAAATCATTGTCTGGGACAAGCCAAAAAAACACTTTGAGAAAAAGGAAAAAATTAGATAATGAACTTGCTTCTGCAAACCAGCGAATTGAGAATCTAGAAGATTTACTAGTTGACGGGACAATCACTCCAAAAGTCTATGGTAAAACACTAAATCGATACACAAAGCAACGAGATCAAATTACTGCAAACATACATTCACTGAATACCTCAGACTCCGAATATATGGGTCTGGTTGAAAATGCATTTCACCACTTAGAAAATTTTAAACAAACCTATCTTAATAGTCCTCTAGCGCATAAACAAAAGCTAATAAGTTCGATATTCCCCGAAAAAATTGAATTTGACGGAAAAAAATGTCGAACTATTAGAATCAATGATTTTTTGAGATATATCTTGCAGATA
>MDTB01156952.1_pt1 | contig 13224 bp, 12 predicted proteins | sample 811161 | NCBI WGS metagenome assembly MDTB01 (sample SAMN05326650, study PRJNA326480) | marine metagenome | isolation source: seawater | place: Mediterranean Sea | collected 2009 | reverse complement strand
CCTAACATACTTTCAAATTGGTCAAACATATCGTCAAAACCAATTGAAAAAGGTCTTAGTGAGTTAAATATAGATAGATCCTTACTTGTCATATTTCCTCCTTTGTTAGCAAGGTTTATTACAAGTCCCAATTAGGCAACTTGTGAGAAATATATATGAATGAATTTAAATTTTTCAATGTCTATAAATTAAATTTTTTTCGAAATTTTCAAAATAAATGCATAATCAAATGCTATTTCTTCGATGGCTCCATCTCGACCAGATTTTCCACCATGACCTGCATTCATTTCAGTTTTTAAAAGTAAAAGATTATTATCGGTTTTATAATCTCTAAGTTTTGCAGTGAATTTTGTTGGTTCATCAAATAAAACTCTATTGTCACTTAAACTAGTAGTAATTAAAATATTTGGATAATCCATTTTCTTAATATTATTATATGGCGCATATGAATATATATAATTAAAATGATCTAAATTATCTTTAGCGTTACCAAATTCGTCAAACTCCCCGATAGTTAATGGTAAAGTGTGATCTAAATTAGTAGTCAAGCTATCTACAAATGGAACAGCCATTATCATTCCTAAAAATAAATCTGGCGCTTCATTTACAACCGCGCCCATAAGTAATCCTCCCGCAGAACCACCCATTCCAATAATTTTACCTTTTGATGTATATTTTTTTTTTACTAAAAAATTTGCAACTGCAATATAGTCATAAAATGTATTTTTCTTATTAAGCAACTTTCCTTCTTTCCACCATTTCATTCCTCTTTCCATTCCTCCACGTATATGTGCAGTTACCCAAATAATGCCTCTATTTATTAAACTTAATCTAGTTGATGAAAATGATGTAGACATTGAAGCTCCATATGAACCATAGCCATAAAGAAGTAGATTTGTGGATCCATCAATAGGTGTATCCTTATGTCTTGTAATCGTTAAGGGAATTTTTCTCCCATCGTGAGAGTTACACTCAAGTCTTTCTACAATATAATTATTTGGTTCATGTCCTGACGGTATTATTTGTTCTTTTACCAATTTTTTTTCTTTAGTTTTAAGGTTGTATAGATAAGTTCTGGATTGAGTTTTTGGCGTAGAGTATGAAATGTAAATTAAATCAGTATCTTTATCTTTTTGAGTTAAAGATATGTTTGGATCATAAACATTTTCATCTGTAAAAATAAGCTCTTCCTCCTTATTTGACTTGATATCTCTTACAAAAATTTTATCTAAAGCATTAGTTAATTCAGATCTAATAATCCAATTATTTAAAAATGTTAATCCCCCAATCATAGTTTCATTTTTTGGTGGAATAAATGTTTCCCAATTAGTTGATATGATATTTTTTGATCTTTCTATTTTAAAATCTTCGGCATCTTTGTTGGTATGAATATAAAAATAGCCTGCCCATGAACTAACATTATAGATTATCCCTTTCTCTCTTTTTCTTATTAATTTCGGCATAGGCACTTTTTCATCAACTTTAAAATAGTATTTTTCAGATGTATTATGATCAGAAGAATTAATAAAATAGTATTTTTCATCAGCGCTTATACTTATACTTACTGTGAACGCTGGGGTTTTTTCCTCAAATATCAATAGATCTTCTGTAACTGATTTTCCTACTTCATGTCTAAAAATTTTTTTTGGTCGATGGTTTTCATCAAGTTTAGAATAAAAAATATATTTGTCATCTAAGCTGAATAATATTGAACCTGAAGTATTTTCTATTTTTTCAGTAATAAATTTTCCAGTTTCAATATTTCTAACGTAAATTGTAAAATATTCAGATCCTTTTATATCTAATGAGAATGCTAAGAATTTATCGTTATAACTTACTTCTATGTCGCCAATTCCAAAATATTTAGTTTTAATTTTTTCTTTTTCTTTGTCGCCATTCCAAATTTCCTCAACATTATCAGATCCAATTTTTTTCCTTAGCTTTATTGAATAGTTTCCTTTAGTTGTAGTCTTAGTCCAATATTCATAATTTTTATCTTTATAAGGTAAAGATTCATCTTCTAGTTTAATTCTTCCTTTAATTTCTTCAAAAATTATATTTTGATAATTTTTTGTATCTTTTAAATTATGTTCTGTGTAATTATTTTCGTCTTCTAAGTATTTTCTAACCTCAGGTAATAGTTTAGTATTATCTTTTAAGACTTCTAAAATATTTTTTTGATGTATCCAGCTATAATGATCTTCCCACGTCACATTGTGACAAGTTTTTAGTTCTAGTTTTTTGTCTAATTGTGGTATTTTCATTTTGTAATATTTAATACATGAATATTTTTTTTATAACACTAACTATTTTTGTCCTAGTCTATCTAACGCTAAATTGGTTTGTAAAAACATCTAGCGCCAAAATTTCAAAAGGTATAAGAACGTTTACTATAATTTTGTCCTTAGTACTTGCAGTCCTAATGGCTTTTGCAGGCAGATATATATTCTCTTTGCCATTTTTATTGATGATTTTGCCTTTAATAAAGACCAAAGCAGGACTTACATTAATTCAATTTTTGAGAATTTGGGGTTTGCTAAGAGTTTTGCGGAATTCAGGAAGATTTAATTTTAATAACAGTAGGTCAGCTCAAAATACTCAGTCAATATCTTCAGATGAAGCTTACAGAATATTAAATTTAAACCCAAAGAAAAAATACTCCAAAGATGAAGTTATGAGATCTTATAAAAATATCATGAAAAAAATTCATCCAGATATTAGTCCAGAGTTAAATAAATTGGCAACAATTGTAAATGAGGCTAAAGAAATAGTTTTAAAAAATATATCTTAAATCAACTCTTTAAATTTTTTAAAAATTTTTATTGGATTAATGCGATCTTTTCCTAGTGTGTCGTGTTTTACAGTTGTTTCTCCATCTGGAATGATGGGAAACATTTTTGAGCTATAGCTTCCATAAAGCAAAGGAGTATCAGACATTAAAACTATAGTAGGTATTCCGATTGCGGCTGATAAATGACTAAAACTAGAGTCATTACAAACAGCAATATCACAATTACTAATAAATGGAAATGTTTCAAATAAACTCATTTTATCTAAAGATAAACATTTTGATTTAAATTTTGAATTCAGCACATCTTTTAAAATATTTTGTTCTTCAGTTTGAGATCCTGTGGCAAGAAAAAATCTACAATCGTATTCTTTTTCGCAGCTTTCCATAAATTTTAAGAAAATTTTAGAAGGTATTCTTTTTGTACTCCCTGATCCGCCGATGCCAAGTAAAATATTTTTTTGTTTTTTGGTAAAATTAAATTTTCCAGCTATTAAAATTTTTCTTTTTCCACTAATGTTGATCACAGGTTCACTTTTAATATTTTCACCTATAACATCTTTTATAAAATTTTTTGCAGCTAAAATTATATGTTGATTTTTTTTTTCAAACAAAGGATATTGGTAAATATTTTTTATATTTGCGAGTTTACATATTAACTTATATCTTAAAGATGAATTAAAAATAAAAACTTTTTGAAAATTATGTATTTTCAATTGATTTGCTAGCTTTAAAGCCCCAAGAATACCGTCATGAACACCTTCTTTATTTTTATTGTTTCTGTCTAGTTTTATTATTTTTTTAATAAATTTATTTTCTTTTAAAATTTCTGAAGCTTTAGAACTATCTTTTACTAAAATATCTATTTTAGTGTTAAACTTTTTAGATATTGCCTCAATAAATGGTAAATAGATTATCATATCACCGATACCCATTTTATTTTGTATAGCTAAAATTCTCATATGTTTAATAAACTTTACTAAATTTTTCTTTTTATATAAGTTTTTATTATGACTAAAATTAATGGCATTTATGCGGCCTCAGTTTCGATCTTTGATAGAAACTTAAATTTAGATATCGATAAAACCATTAAACACTCTGAAAATATCATAAATCAAGGTTGCCATGGCTCTGTAATATTTGGTAGCACAGGTCAAGCACAACTAATTTCTGTATCTGAGAAAATAAAACTTATTAAAGAGCTTTCTAAAAGTAACTATAAAGATAAATTTATTATCGGCACAGGTTTAAATTCATTAAAAGAAACAATTTCTTTTATTAGTGTTTGTAAAGAATTTAATTTTGAAAATTTTCTAATAATGCCACCGGCCTATTATGTTTATAAAGATAAAGATGTAATAAAATTTTACTCTGAATTAATTAAATATCACCCCGTATGTAAAATAATATTATATAATTTTGAAAAATTATGTGGATATAAATTTTCTATAGAATCTATTGAGGAGTTAGTTAAAAAATATCCAAATCAAATTATTGGTGTAAAGGATAGCACATATAATTTATATAAAAATTTAAAAATAAATAACTTTTCAATTTTTCCAGGATCTGAATTAAAATTGGTAAATGGACTTGAACATGGATGTTCAGGAATAATAACTGCAACATGCAATCTGACAGGAGAATTATCAAGAAAAGTTTATGATGATTTTTTAAATAAAAGGAAACAGACATACAACCAAAAGTTATGCAAGGTTAGGGCAGTATTTGATAAGTATAATTTAATATCAGGAATACACACATTTTTGTCTTCATATGACAATTCTTACTCTAATTTATTACCACCGCTTTCATTATTGGATGAAGAAAACAAAAAAAAACTACTTGATGAATTATCTGATTTAGATTTTAATTATAGGTTTTTAAAAGAGACTTAAGATGCAATTAGCAAATTTTTTAAATAATTTATTTATTAAAGATGGATTTATATTAATTGATGCAAATAATATTAAATACAAAATTGGCAACTCAAGCAAAGAAAATCCGATCAAATTAAAGATTTTGGACAAAAGTTTACATTTTAAATTATTATATCATCCAGATTTATATTTTGGAGAAGCTTATACAAATGGATCTTTAATTATAGAGAATGGATCTTTAACTGATTTTCTTGAAATTGCCTTTCAAAACATTGGAAGAGGGGAGGTAAACAAATATGGAATGATAATGAATAAGTTAAGAGGAGTTTACAGAACACTTACTAATTTCAATTTTGTTAAAAATTCTAAAAAAAATGTTTCACATCACTACGATATATCAGAAGAACTTTATGATTTATTTTTAGATAAAAAGAGACAGTATTCATGCGCATATTTTAAAGATGAAAATAATAGTTTAGAAGAAGCTCAAAATAATAAAATTGATCATATTATTAAGAAACTAAACTTAAAAAATAACCAAAAAGTTTTAGACATCGGAAGTGGATGGGGAACTTTAGCTTTAGAGATAGCTCAAAAAACAAAATGTTCAGTTCTAGGAATTACCCTTTCAGAAAATCAGCTTCAGTATAGTAAAAAAAAAGCTAAAGAGATGAATTTAGAAAATCAAGTAGATTTTCGTTTAATTGATTACAGAAATCTCGATGAAAAGTTTGATCGTATAGTAAGCGTTGGAATGTTTGAGCATGTGGGTAAAAATTTTTATAATAAATATTTCAATACGGTTGCTAAGTTGCTTTTAGAAGATGGGGCAGCTCTGATCCATACAATCGGCTCTATAAACCCACCAAGAGATCCACAACCTTGGATTAATAAATATATATTTCCTGGAGGCTATACTCCAAGTTTGAGTGAAGTTATACAACCTATTGAGAAATCTGGCTTAATAATATCTGATATAGAGGTTTTAAGAAAACATTATTCACATACGTTAAGACATTGGAAGGAAAGATTTTTAAGTAAAAAAATTCAAGTTTTAGATATGTTTGATGAAAAATTTTTTAGAATGTGGGAGTTCTATCTTGCCAGTTGCGAAATGGCTTTCAAATGGGGAGATCAGGTTGTATTTCAATTTCAATTATCAAAAAAACTTGCATCAGTACCAAATACAAGAGACTATATTTATCAATAATAAATTGATAAATCTTTGACACTCTTGAAATGAAAAAAATTAAAAAAAAATCAAAAAAAATTAAAAAAAAATCAAATTTTAAAAAATTAAAAAAAAATTTAAATAATATAAGAAAAAAAAAAAAAATTATTAAATTCAAAAAGATTAATAAAAAAAAATCTTCTTATAAAAAAAAAGAAAGTAAAACTAGTGGTAAATTTCTTTTAAAAATAATTAGATTTCAAAATTCTCTAAAACCAAAAATAAATATTAAATTTAATCCTTTTAAATCAATTGATAATTTTCTTCAAAACTTCTTTTCTAGAGTATCAGATACTATTAGTGACTATAAAATTTTACAAAAAGATGAGAGCAGAAGAAAAAAAATTGAAGAAATGGAAAAGATTGAAAAAGAAAAATTAGATAGAAAAATTAAATTGGAAGAAGAAAAAAAAACAAAACTAAAATTAAAAGAGCAACTATTAAAAGACGAAATAAAATTAGAAAAAGCTAGAGCTAAAGATATAAAATTATTTTTAAGAAAAGAACAAGCAATCATTAGGCAAGAGCAAGCTGAAAAACAAAGAAAATTTCTTGAACAGTTAAAAATTGAAAAGCAGATTGAAAAATTTAGAATAAGAGAAATTAAAGAACTTGAACAATTAGAAAAAATCTCACTTAAAGAAAAAAGAGAGGATTATGCTGGTCTTCAAGAGAGAATAGATAAACTAAGGGAAAAATACAGAATTATACGTGATCAAAAAATTAGAGAAAGAGTAGAGGCTTTAGGAGTAAAAATTCAAGGTGACGAAGATAGAGAAACATTAATACAAAAAGAAAAAGATTATATTATCTCAAGACAAAAAATTGAGTTTGCTTTAGAAAGCTTTTATAGAAGTGCAAGCAGTTTAGTATTTCAATTAAATAAAAGACATGTAACGAGAGATATGTCTATTTTAAGATGTATTGACAGAAGGTTTGAAACTGGTGAAATTTTTATTAAGTGGGATGAAAGTGAAGATGATAAGTGGTTGATATTAATTTATATTAAAAATAATTCTCCAGATGAGGGTATAATTATTGAAGACAAAACTAATTCTGAAAAAAATCTATCATATGAATATAAATCAACTGAAATATTCAAAGCATCCGATCAAATGGTTGACTCATTTACGCAATTAATTTCACGTGTAAGAAAGAAAAAAGATAGTTAATTATATTTTTTAAGTTTATATTCCCAAATCCCAAGTCTTTCATAACTTACTTTATGTATTAACTTAGTTTTAGGATCTATCCAAATTTCAAAGTTAAGTCTTTTATCATCTGGCAAATTAATCTCCGCAGATTTAAGACTGAATTTTTTAGTTAAAATATTTTTTCCAAATTGGTTAATAATTTCTTCTTTTTTAAAAACAACTAGTTGTTTTTTAACACTTCCTGAAAGAGGACTTATTTGTGAACTTGTATCCAAAATTTTATGGTTCCACCAGTTTCCAATAACATTTTTTACATTTGCTTTACCTTTATAAGAAGAACCATCTATATAAAATTGATTTTTATTTTCTAAAAGTTTTAATTTTACATATTTTTCTTTTTTATTTTGTAATGTTTTTGAAGTAAAAGATATTAATTGATCATTATCGTAAATTTCAGTGCCTAAGCTATCAATCGAGAATAAATTTACTCCAAATATTTTTACATTAAATTTTGTTTTATTAATAACTTTTAATACATTGTCATTTTTAAAAAATTGATATTTGCTATATCCAATTATTTGATTATTTCTATAAATTTCCATTTCAACATAATTCAGTTTTTTATATTCCTCGGACCTAAGATTTTGAAAAAATAAAAAGGATACTATTAAAATTAATTTGGATATTTTTATCATTAATTTTATTTTTAATTTTATTGTTTAACCTAGAAATAAGAATTATTCACTATTTATCTAGTATTTATTAATTTGAAATAGTAAGTAGTATGATGTTTTTAACTATTAAAAATATACCTAAAGTTTCGTGGAGTTCACGTAAACCGTTGAATCTTAAACCAAGATTTGTCACTTTCTTCTTTTTATGTTTTGGCCTGAGCCTTTTTGGAATTGGTGAGGGGTTATTGTTAGTTTCATATACGGGTGCATCTCCTTGGAGTGTATTAGCCCAAGGTATATCTTTAAAAATAAATCTTTCGATTGGTTTAATTACTTTTTTTATAAGTTTATTTGTTATTTTTCTTTGGATTTTTTTGAATCAGAAACCAGGTATAGGCACAATCTTAAATGCAATTATTATTGCCCTAATGATAGATCTTTGCTTAAAATACATTCCCACTCCAGAAACGTTTTATATAAAAATTATGCTTTCAATATCTGCTGTATTATTAGTTGGTGTAGGAAGTGGTATATATCTAGTAGCAAATTTAGGCCCCGGACCGAGAGACGGGCTAATGACCGGTTTGCAAAAAAAAACAAACTTACCCATAGCTGCAGTGAGAGCTTTTTTAGAGATTACCGTCGTATCTATAGGCTGGTATTTAGGGGGCACAGTCGGCTTAGGTACGGTATTGTTTGCTTTTGGCATTGGCCCAGCCGTTGCTCTTAGCTTATTTATTGTTGGTAGAATTTTTAGTTAAACTTTAGTACTTTATTGTTAGATTCGTAAAATTAAATGAAAGATTTAGTAAAATACTTACAATTAGCACTACTCAGCATAATTTTAATTAGTACTGTTATAGCAGTAGTTTTGGAGATTAATGTTATGTTTTCCAATAAGTCAGTAACATTGGCAGATTTATTACTAATGTTTCTTTATTTAGAGGTAATGGCAATGGTGAGAGTATTTTGGGACCAACAATCAATCAGTATTACTTTGCCTTTATTAATCGCAATTACAGCTTTATCGAGATTTATTATTTTACAAGGCAAGGAGATGGATCCATCGGCTCTAGTTTATGAAGCTATTGCGATTGTATTAATTGCTGCAGCAATTGTAATTCTAAGATTACGTCATAGTGAAAAATTAGGAATTTCAAAAAAAAAAAGTAAATAAAAATTTGGCATTCGTTTGAAATTATTATTTTATTTAAGATTCTCGCAAAAACATGTCTAATTATTTTCATTTATTTATTAGAGGATTTAAAAGAAAATATTTGTTAAAATATTTAAATATAAAATCCCACAATTTAAAAATAGTTTTCCTTCTTTCAAACGATATGCGTATAATTAAAAATTTTAAGAATTAGAAATTAATTTTTCACTTTTTTTTCTTTCGTGTGGATCAAGTATTGCTTTTCGCAATCTACATGATTTAGGTGTAATTTCTAGCGCTTCATCAGTATTAAGAATACTAAGCTGTTCGGCTATAGACATTTTTCTGACCGGTGTGAGAACAACATTTTCATCTGTACCCTGTGTTCTCATATTTGTTAATTTTTTTCCTTTCATGACATTTATTATCATGTCACCTGGTTTGGGAGTTAAACCTACTATCATACCTGTATAGACAGGATCATTGTGTGTTACAAACATCTCACCTCTTGCCTGTAGATTGAAAATTGCGAATGCTACGGCTTTTCCTTGTTCCATTGAAATTAAAGCTCCATTTCTTCTACCTTCCATCTCACCTTCAAAACCACCATAAGAATGAAATATTCTATTTATAACACCTGTACCTTTCGTTAATGTTAAAAATCTGCTTGTATAGCCCATCAGTCCTCTTGTAGGTGCTTGAAATATTAATCTTTTTTTATTTTTTCCAGTATCTTTTAAATCAATTAGTTTACCTTTTCTTTTATTTATTGAATCAATTACTTTTGAGGAATATTCTTCGTCTAAGTCCATCGTGATTTCTTCTATAGGTTCTAATTTTTCACCATTTTCGTTTTTTTTATACAAAACTTTTGGTGGACTGACTGTCATTTCAAATCCTTCACGTCTCATTTGAGTAAGAAGTATCTCTAACATCAGTTCTCCTCTTCCGCTTATTTCAAATGCGTCTTTACTAGTATTTTCAGAAAAGGATATTCCAACATTATTTTCAGATTCTTGAATTAATCTTTCTCTAATTTGAGTACTAGTTAATTTTTTTCCTTCTGTACCTGCAAGAGGGGAGCTATTAACAGTAACTTTAATTGACATGGTTGGAGGATCTATCGGTGTAGCTTTTATTGGTTCAGTTATTTCTAAATCACAAATAGTATCAGCTACATTAGCTTTTTCTAACCCAGCAACAATTACTATATCTCCAGCTTCTCCGATTTCGATTGGTACTTTTTTTGTTCCTTCATATCTAAAAATTTTTGTTAGTCTTCCTTCATCAACTTTCTCACCATTAAGATTAATAGCCTTTATTTGCTGATTAGCTTTAGCAGTACCTTGTGAAATTCTTCCTACAAGACTTCTTCCTAGATAGCTGTCAGCATATAGAAGAGTGGACAACATAGCAAAAGGCTTGGTTCTATCAAAGTCTGATGGCTTAACATGCTCTATGACTAAATCTAACAATGGATTTAAATTTTCTCTAGCTCCATTTATTTCTTTGTCTGCCCAACCAGATCTTCCACTTGCATATATTACAGGAAAATCTAATTGTTCTTCATTTGCATCTAAACTAACAAATAAATCGAATGTTTCGTTTAAAACTTCATCTGCTCTCTGATCAGATTTGTCCAACTTATTTATAATTACTATTGGTTTTAAACCTTGTTTAAGAGCTTTTGCCAAAACAAATTTAGTTTGAGGCATTACACCTTCTGCAGAATCTATAAGTAGTAAAGCACCATCTGCCATACTTAATACTCTTTCAACTTCAGCTGCAAAATCTCTGTGACCTGGAGTATCTATTATATTTATTCTTGATTTTTTCCAATTAATTGAAGCAGGCTTTGCTAAAATTGTTATTCCTCTTTCTTTTTCAAGTTCACCACTGTCCATTAACCTTTCATCAACAACTTCATTTTCCCTAAACGAACCACTTTGTTTCATTAAGTTGTCAATTAAGGTAGTTTTTCCATGATCGACATGAGCAATAATTGTTATATTTCTTATTGTATTTTTCATTTTTTGGGTTGTTATATATTAAAAAATTTTAATTCAAATACAAAAAACCCCTGAAACTTTCGTTACAGGGGTTTAAATTTTGTTTAGTAATGATTTTTATAGTGTTTTCTGTTTGGAAAGGAATTACATTCCCATTCCACCCATTCCACCCATTCCACCCATTCCACCAGGAGGCATAGCTGGACCTGAGTCTTTTTCTTCAGGTTTATCGGCAATCATTGCCTCTGTTGTTACAAGTAATCCTGAAATTGAAGCGGCGTCCTGTAAGGCTGTACGAACAACTTTAACGGGATCTATAATTCCTTCTTTAAACATATCTACATATTGTTCAGATTGAGCATCATATCCATGGGAACTCTTATTTTGTTCAAGAAGCTTGCCAACTATAACAGAGCCATCAACACCAGCGTTTTTCGTAATTTGTCTTATTGGAGCTTGTAATGCGCTTTTTACAATTTCGACACCAGCTTTTTGATCATCACCTTTGACCTTAACTACTTTGTCAAGATCTTGAGAAGCATATAATAGAGCACAACCACCACCAACAACAATTCCTTCTTCGACTGCTGCTCTAGTTGCGTTTAAAGCATCTTCAACTCTATCTTTTCTCTCTTTGACCTCCACTTCAGTCGCACCACCGACTTTAATCACAGCAACTCCACCAGCAAGTTTGGCCAGTCTTTCTTGTAATTTTTCTTTATCATAATCCGAAGTTGTTTCATCAATTTGCTGTTTAATTTGATTACATCTAGCTTCAATATCTGATTTTTTACCAGAGCCACTTACGATTGTACTATTCTCTTTATCTACTTTTACTCTTTTCGCTGAACCAAGGTCATTTAATTTAACATTTTCTAGTTTAATTCCTAAATCTTCAGAAATCACTTGGCCATTAGTCAAAATTGCAATGTCTTCTAACATAGCTTTTCTTCTATCTCCAAAGCCAGGAGCTTTTACTGCAACTACTTTTAGTCCACCTCTTAATTTATTTACTACTAGAGTTGCTAAAGCTTCACCTTCAACATCTTCTGAAATTATCATTAGAGGTCTACCAGCTTGAACTACAGCCTCTAGCAAAGGAACCATTGGTTGTAAATTAGTTAGTTTTTTTTCATGTAAAAGAATTAATGGATTTTCTAATTCAGTTGTCATTTTGTCTCCATTAGTTATAAAATAAGGAGATAGGTAACCTCTATCAAATTGCATACCTTCTACAACGTCTAATTCAGTTTCAATTCCTTTTGCTTCCTCTACAGTTATCACGCCTTCATTACCGACTTTTTGCATGGCCTTAGAAATCATATTTCCAATTTCTTTGTCACCATTTGCTGATATTGTTCCAACCTGTGCGATTTCATCACTATCTTTAACTTTTTTGGCTGAAGAGATAAGTTTCTGCTTAACTTGCTCAACCGCAGCTTCTATTCCTCTTTTTACATCCATTGGGTTCATACCTGCAGTTACATATTTACAACCTTCTTTAACAATAGCTTGTGCTAATATAGTTGCTGTGGTTGTTCCATCGCCTGCCTCATCATTAGTCTTACTTGCAACCTCTTTTACCATTTGAGCACCCATATTTTCAAATTTATCTTCTAGATCAATTTCTTTTGCAACAGTTACACCATCTTTAGTGGTTCTTGGAGCGCCGTAAGATTTATCTATAACTACATTTCTACCTTTTGGACCAAGAGTGGTTTTTACTGTATTTGCTAAAATATCTACACCTTTCAACATTGCAGTTCTAGCTTCAGAATCAAATTTAACTATTTTTGCCATTTTATTTATCTCCTTAATAATTATTTATTGGTAGCAATACCCATAATGTCTGACTCTTTCATTATGCTGTATTCTTTACCATCAATTTTAACTTCAGTTCCTGACCATTTACCAAATAGAACTTTGTCTCCAATTTTTACATCCATTGGAATGATTTTTCCGTCTTCAGTTTTTGCTCCACCACCAACGGCAACAACCTTACCCTCTTGTGGTTTTTCTTGAGCAGTATCTGGAATTATTATTCCTCCAGCTGTCTTTTCGCTGCCGTCCAGTACTTCTATAAGCACTCTGTCGTGCAAAGGTTTAAATTTCATATAAAACTCCTTTAAATATGAGCCTCATATAAAGGTGGAAAGCTATTATTTCAAGATATCTTGAAAAAATTAAATCCTTAAAAAACCAAGAAAAATCGGTTTTTTTAAGCTATATCTCCTAAATGCCAAAAAATTTAGACGAATTAGGACTTAAGTCTATCGCTAATGGTTATGATATATTCTTTATTGATATATGGGGTGTTCTTCATAATGGCATAAAT
>MDTB01129326.1_pt1 | contig 13225 bp, 9 predicted proteins | sample 811161 | NCBI WGS metagenome assembly MDTB01 (sample SAMN05326650, study PRJNA326480) | marine metagenome | isolation source: seawater | place: Mediterranean Sea | collected 2009 | reverse complement strand
TCTGAACTATTTCCATCTACTACTATAATTTCAATTTTTTTATAACTTTTTTTTTAGCAAAGATTTAATAATTAAATGAGTTTAAATTTTACATTTAATAAAAATGATAATTATTATAAAATAATTAAAGCTGCAATAGTAAATCATTCCAATGGTAATTTTAAATTAGCTTCAAAGTATTACAAAATATATTTAAAAAAAAAACCTAATGATTATAAAGCAAATTTTAACCTTGGATCTTTATTAGTTTATTTAAAAGATTATGAGGGTTCGATTCTCTTTTTAAAAAAAGCTGAAAAAATTAAAAAAAATAACTTTGCTGTATATTATAATCTTGGAATAATTTATTATAATTTAAATCTTTTAGATACTTCAATTAAATATTTTCAAAAAGCTATAAATTTAAACCCAAAAGATTTTGCATCTTTAAATAATTTAGGAAATATTTATAAAGAAAAAAAAAAATATAAAGAGGCATTAAAACTTTATAAAAAATCTATTAAAATTAATTCAAAAAATTCTTATATATTCTATAACCTTGGAATAGTTTTTCACGAACTTGGAAAACATAAGGAGTCTATTAAAGCCTATAAAAGTGCAATAAAACTTAATCCAAAAGATTATATAGCTTATAATAATTTAGGATCTGTATTTAATGAGATAAAAAAAAATAACTCTGCAATAAAATGTTTCCAAAATTCACTAAAAATAAAACCAAATAATGCAAGTGCACTAAATGGAATGAGTATAGTTTGCCAGCTAAGAGGTGAAATTAAAAAATCTATAAATTTTGCAAAAAAAGCAATTAAGTACGAGCCTAATTCAATTTTATCACGTAGACTGATAGCAAATACGAATATCACTAGACTAAAGGATTCAAAAGAAGCAATTAACCAGAGTTATAAAGCTTTAAAAATTCATCATAGAGTTACAAATTTTTTTAATAGTTCAGTATCAGTTACAAAGTTAAAACATGATGTCTTGCAAGCTAAATATATTTCAAAACAAAAACTAAATATTAATGGAATAAAAGAATTTATAAAAACAGGAGAAAAAATTCTTAGAAAGAAAATAAATTTTTTAGATAAAAAAAATATTGATAAAAAAATTATTCTTAGCTTAAAAGAAATAAAGCTTTTGTTACCATATTATAAAAAAGATTATATTTACAAACCCAAATTTGACTTGAAAAATTCATTAAACCCCAAATTAAATTGGAGTGAAATAGAAAGAAATTATTTTAATAGTTCAAATAAGCAAATAATTTACATAGATAATTTTTTATCAAAAGAAACAATTGTAGAATTAAGAAACTTTTGTCTTTTATCTAAAGTATGGAATAGAGAACATAAAAATAAATATTTAGGTGCAACATGTGACAGAGGGTTTATAAGTGATATTCATCTTAATATAGCAAAAGATCTAAAAAAATTTTTACCAAAAATTTTTGGAAATAGAGAATTACAAACTTTTTGGGCCTATAAATATGAACCAAAAATATCTAAAGGAATTAACATTCACGCAGACTCAGCTAAAGTTAATTTAAATTTTTGGATTACGCCCAATGAATTTAATATTAATAAAAATTCAGGTGGATTAAGAGTTTATGATGAACCAGCTCCTAAAAGTTGGCCATTTGCAAAGTATAATAGAAATACGGAGGATATAGTGAATTTTCTAAAACAAAAAAAATCTAAATTTGTTGATATTCCTCACAGGTATAACAGAGCAGTTTTATTTAATTCTGATTATTTTCATCAGACACAAGAAGTAAATTTTAAAGATAGATATGAGGGAAGAAGGATAAATATTACTTACTTATTTGGTAGTAGAAATTTTTACGTTCCTGTTTAAATTAGAAAAATAACTAAAATTAATGAGTTCATTTTCAATTATAATAGTATCTTTAAACACTAAGAAAGATTTTATAAAAACATTTAATTCAACTAAAAAACAAAGTTATAAAAAAATTGAAATTATAGTAGTAGATGGAAATAGTTCAGATGGAACTATAAAAGAAATTAAAAAATTAAAAAAAAATATTTCTAAATTTATAATCGAAAAAGATCGAGGAATTTATGATGCAATGAATAAAGGCTTAAAATTAGCAAAAAATGATTGGATAATTTTTATGAATTCTGGCGACCAATTTTATAATAAAAATGTATTAAAAAATTTATCTAGGCACTGTATGGGAAAAGATAAAAAAATAATTTTTGGAAACACATTAATTAGAAATGAAAATTTTTCACATAAAGTAGAGTCTCATTATTTTACTAAAAACACATTGATAATGCCATTTTGTCATCAATCAGCAGTGGTTAGTTCAAATTTATATAATAAAAATTTTTTTAATATCAATTATAAGCTATCTTCAGATTTTAATTTTTTTCTTAATTGTTACAATAATAAAATTAAATTTTTAAAGTACGAAAATATAATTTCAAAAATAAAATCTGGTGGTCAATCAGATATATTTAGACAAAAAGTTTTTTCAGAAAATTGTAAAATATTTATTAAACGCAAACAATTACTTAAAGTATTTTTGTTATATTTGTTAAAAATTATAGAATTTATTAAAAGTGTTATAAAAAAAGTATTACCAAAAAAATTAATTATAAATTTGTTAAAATTAAAATATAAAAATAAATTATAAACAAGATTTATATAAATAAATGCCTTTTTTTGAAAATTTAACTTCAAGCTTTCCAATTTTTGGAATTATTTTTAGTTTAATTTTATTTTTAGGACTTTATCAAATTGGATCATTAATATTTAAGATCAGGCCTGTTTATAATATATTCAAAGATATAAGTGAGGTTAAGTATCAAAAAATTTTAATTTCTGTAAATTTTATATTATTAATTTTTTATCCATTAATATTATACAGTAATAAATTAAATATTATTCCATATTTAAGTGTAGGGATTTTTTCTTTCGGTATAATTAATATTTTAAGAAATTTGAAAAAAGCATTTGGTATTAAAAAAGTAGATTTCCTTAAAAAACATTTTGATGAAAATATTGCACTAATAACCCTTTTTTTACTATTTTTACTATCATTATCACCAAATACCCACGGCGATTCTTTAGGATACCATTTTGTTGTTGCAAAAAAAATTTTGTTTAATGGAACATATGCGGCAGATATAACTCACTTTCATTCTATATTAGCTGGATCAGGTGAAATATTAATTGCAATTGGTTTATTTTTTGGCTCTGAGCAATTTGGAAGTCTAGTTCAATTTTCAGGACTAATAAGTATTTATGGTATTTTTAAAAAGTTAAACAATAGTAGCAGAAATAATAATTTTTATTTTTATATATTAATTATGACTTCTCCAGTAATTCTTTTTTTAGCATCTACCGCAAAACCTCAATTATTTCATATTTGCTCTACAGCATTAGTTTTTTCATTATATTTTTTTGATAATAAAAAAGTTTTGTCTCCTCAGGAAAAAAATTGGCAAATAATTATTTCTATTTTTATATTAATTGTTTCTGTAAGTGCAAAATTTAATTTTACTCTTAGTTCTTTTTTAATTGGTCTTTTTATCTTATATAATTCATTTAAGGACAAAAATTTTTTATTTTTAATTTCAACTTTTATCTTATCTTTCTCAGTGTTTTATCTTCCAATAATTATTTGGAAGTGGTCAAATTTTGGAGGAATAATTTTACAATATTTTTATTCTCCAGTGCCATTAAATATTATCGGCATGGAAGAATTTAAACAATATCTTACTCGCTATGGAGGTGGAAATAGTCCAATTGAAATTTTTTTTACATTTAAGTTAAATCAATTTACCAATTCAGTTGGAATTGCATTCTTATATTTGTTCGCTATAAATTTTAAAAATTCAAGAGCCTTTATTGCTTTTATAATAGTAACAATATATTGTATTGTGCAATATCATTATGGTCAATTTGTTGGAAGATCTTTTCTTGAACCATTAATATGGATACTCTTGATATGTGCAAGATACGGTGTGTTTTATAAAACGAAGATATTTGATTTATTATGTAGAGCTCAAGCTTTTGTTGTAATTGGAGGAATATGTTATGGTGTTTACTCTCTTTTTCCTGGTAGTTTAACTGCTTCACTAAATGATAAAGTACTTAGTTTAAATGCTAATGGATATGCTTTGTTTAAATGGGCTAATTCTAAATTAGATAAAGAGGATGTCGCTTTTTCAATGCATAAGTCTATATCTTTAGGCAAATCTCAATTTATTGCTATGGATTTTATTCCATATGTGGATTTTACTGATAATAGAAGTGATAGATTTGCGAAAATAATTTATGAAAAAAATCCAAAATTTCTTCTTACTTGGGGCCCAAATAAACAAAAACCTTATTTAAATGAATTTAAAAATTGTGTAGGTGAAATTGTGCATTACCAAGAAAATGTAGGAAAATATGAAGCAAGAAATCCTCTTAACAGAGGTGGAAAATATGATGGATATATATTTAAACTAAAAAAAACAAATTTTCCTAATTGTATAAAATAACTCTAAACTATGATTTTTTTTTCACTAATAATAGCAATAAATATACTGGTTTATATATTCAATAGAAAAATAGCGCTAAAGCTAAATTTATATGACTATCCTGATAAATTAAGAAAACTGCATAAATCCAAAGTACCTTTAACAGGAGGTATAATAATATTAGTAAATATTCTTTTTACACTGTTATTTATTATTATAAATAATTTAGTTAACAATGATTTAATTTTCTTTAAAACTAATTTAGATCTATTTATATTCACGATCTCAACAATAGTATTTTTCTTAGTTGGTTATTGTGATGATAAGTATAATATATCTGCTACAAAAAGATTTTTATTCATTTTATTAATATTAATTCCCATTATTTATTTTTCAGAGGATTTGTTGATTAATCATGTGCGATTTTCATTTACAAATAACAGTTTTATTTTTTCTCAATTTTTTTCAATTTTTTGGACAATATTGTGTTTTTTACTATTCATTAATGCAATGAATATGTTTGATGGTATTAATTATCAAGTTGCTTTTTACTGCGTTTACTTGAGTCTAGTTTTTGTATTGAATCAATATTTTAATATTTTTTTTTTAAATATAATTATTGGATTGATAATTTTTATAGTTCTTAATCATAAATATGAATCTTTTTTTGGTGATAGTGGCTCGTATTTATTAGCTTTTATATTTAGTTATCTTTTTATAAAAATGTACAACCAGACAACAAATATTACTGCTGATCAAATTGTTTTATTTATGATAATTCCTGGAATAGATTTAATGAGGCTTTTTATCACAAGAATTATTAACGGAAAGCCTCCATTTGTTGCTGATAGAAATCATATTCATCACAAATTATTATTAAAATCAAATTTAATTAATACAAATTTGATTATTCAATCTTTAATTATATTTCCATCAATGCTTGGATATTATTTTGGATCGACAATTATCTTTTTGGTTATTCAAATGATGATTTATTTCTACTTTGTTTATTTCTATAATTGAAAATTATTTTTTATGAAGAATTATTGTATAATATTGAAAATTCCTTACAAAAAACATTTCAAATTTTTCTTCCAAAAAAAACAAAATCTTAAATAAAAGTTTTCCAAAAAAATTATCTGGAAATAGTATTTTTTGATGATCAGATGAAAATGATCTCCATGGTTTAATCTCAACATTTGCAATATTTTTAAATTGAAACCACCAACTTATTTGGTGACAAAAAAAATACAAATTAGTTTTTTCCTTTTTTTTTATTTTGTTAAAAATTTTTTTTTTAATTTTATTGAGAATTGTATCAGGGTTACTGTATACTATAATAATTGGAGTATTTTTTTTTGATATATCAATTAACTTTTTGATAGCTTTAATCTGCAATTTTTTATCAATATGATAAATAGTGTGTAAACTTAAAATACAATCGAAATAATTTTTTTTGAATTTAATTTTAAATATATCATTGCAGTAATATTTACCTCTTTTACCAAGCTTTAATTTTGCAGATTTTATTGCTAGTTTTGAAAAGTCTACACAATGCCTAAATTTAAAATTTTTTGAATATTCTAAATATTCTGGGTATTGAATTGGACCTGAGGCAAAATCTAAAAGATGAGTACCTTTATTTGGTATATATTTTTTTAGTCGTTTTCGGCAATTTGAAACATATTTTTTTGCTGAAGTTCTTAAATCTTCAAATAAAGCAGAGTCCAATGTAACATTATTTTTTTTTTTTCCAACCAATGTCATTATAAAATTTATTAACGTATTTAATTTTCTTATTTTGCATGATATTTAGCTAATATATGAGAAAAGTCTTACATGTAACTGAAGAATTATCAAAGAAAAATTATAGTATTTCGTCATTAATTTTTTTTCTTTCAGATTTTATAGAAAGCAAAATAGATATCAAACACACTATACTAACTGATAGTTTGCAGACTGATATATTTGAAAAAACTTCTAACCTAAAGATTATAAATTTCAAATTATTTAGAAATTTTTTTAAAACTAACAAAATTATTTCAAAATGTATAAAAGAAGTAGATACAGTACATATTCATGGTTTGTGGAGATATATAAATTTTTTTTCAATTTTTTATTGCATTATCAATAATAAAAATTTTTATATTCATCCTCATGGAATGCTTTTAGATGCTGCATTAAAAAACAAAGGATTTATAAATTTTATATTTAAGAAGTTTGTAATTTATTTATATAAAATAATTATAGGATCAAATGCAAAATTTATATCAATAACTGATAAAGAAACTTTATCTATTAAATATAATTTTACTAAATCAAAAATACAATTTATTCCAAATCCTATACCTTTTAATTATAAAAAAGTTGAGCCAAATAAAATAGATAAAACGTTTGTTTTTTTTGGGAGAATTCACCCAATTAAAAATTTAGAGTTGATGATCAATTCATTTTCAAATGCAAAATTAAAAAAAGAGTGGAAGCTTCATATTTATGGAATTGAAGATGACGACATTTATTTACTAAAATTAAAGAATTTAATTAAAAATCAGGATAACATTGAAATCAAAAATCCTATATTTGGTGACAAAAAACAAGAAATTTTAAAATCATCATGGGCAAACATATTATTGTCAAAAAGCGAGGTTTTAAGTTTATCTGTTTTAGAGTCTGCTAGTATGCAATTACCAAGCATTGTAAATCAAGATATAGAGATTGATCAGTTTACTAAATATGAGGGAGTATCTACTAAAGTTGAAAGTAAAGAAATTACCAGAAATTTATGTGAAGTATCTAACTGGTCTTTGGAGCAGAGAAAAATCAAAGGTAAATTGCTGAAATCATTTATTGAAAAAAATTACTCTATCGAAACTATAGCTAAGAAATATTTTGAATTATATAAAAATATTGAATTAGATAAAAAACAATATTTTAAAAATTTTATAAATCTATCTGCTAATTTCATTAGAAAATACTCTATAATAAACACTTCATTGTCATATATTTTTAATTTAATGATTCCAACTTTTACAATGGTAATGTTGGTTTTATCAGGAAACGTAGTGATGGGCGCAGAAGTCGCTCTCATCAACAGCTTATGGTTAACTGCAACACAAATATTTTCAAATAATGTGAGATCGCAAGCAATAGCAAAAAATAATGTTGTTTTTTTAGAAAAAAATATCTCATTTCGTTTTTTGTGGACCGTTTTAGCAATATTAATAATAACAAGTACAGATTTATTAAAATTTTTGGTTAACTCTGAAAATGAAATTTTTTATTTAAAGATTATTTCATTAGTCATTTTAGCCCAATGGATATTTGAATTAATACTTACATCATATGAGCTTTCTAAAGATACTTTTAAAATAATTCTAATTAATTTATTAAATATGTTTTTTTGTGTATTGTTAATCTTTGGTATAATTTTTGGAAATGAAAATATTCTAAATTATGTATATTCAATATATTTAATTATATTAATTTTAATAATATCATTCGAAACAAAAAATTATTTTATAAAAGGGTTAAAAGATTCTTTTAAAATTATTAGTGAAAATATTAAAAATGTTGCATTTTACTCTTCATTTTCAATAATTTTTAGTAGTTTCGTATGGAGATATTTAATTTTTATTTTTTACCCAAAAGAAATTGCAGCAGTTTTTTTTGCATGTTTCTCGATAGGATCATTTCCTGCAACTATTTTTAACTCTTCAATAGGACCAACATTTGTTAAGCAGCATATAAAATTAAATTCTAAACTTACAGGAATTTTATTTTTAATATTTGTTGTAACAATATTTTTTGGTATTTTTTCTTTTTTTAATATTCATTTTAAAGAAGTACCTTTATTTTCTTTCATGAATAATTTTGTAATACTTACTTTATCTTTTTCATTAATAGGCTCTTTCCTCATGACATATGCAATGTATTTGAGGCAAAAAAATATTCAATCTAATTTAGGATTAAGAGAAAAAACATTTTGGCTTGATACAGTTTATGGAAGTTCAATTACCGTGTTATTGCCCATTTTATATTACTTTAATTCAATTTATTATGTTTCGCTTACGTTCTTTTTTGCATCTGTAATTGGATTAGTAATTTATGGAATTTTTTCCAAACATAAAAGTAACAGACTATTAAATTAAATGTCTCACTTAATAAAAGATAATAAATTAGTAGTAAAATTTTTTAGAATTTTTTTCTATATTTTTATTTTAATAACAATATTCAGTGGAAGTTATTTTTATATAGGAAATAAAATTATTTTTTTGATATTTGGCCTATTATCAAATTTGATATTTTTGTTCATTTTTTCAAAAAAAACATATTTTTTCGAAATATTTTTTGGAGGTCTTTTGTGGTTAGGTTTTTGGTATAAATCGTTAATAATTATTATTTTTGATAATTACAATTTTAAAGAAGGTGCTGGGGTATTTAAAAGTTTTAATCATAATGAACAAATTCAAATTTTAGATAATTCTTATACAACTATATGTTATGGATTAGCAGGTTTTTTATTGGCATGTTTAATTAAGAATACATTATTAAATAATTTTTTTAATTTAAAAAAAAATTTTCAAGAAAATAATAAATTTTTAAACATAAAAATTTTAAAATTTTTACTTTTAATATTTATAATTACTTATTTGACTATTACATTTTCAAATTTTTTTCTTGGTATTTACCAGAGAGGAATATTACCAAATTATGATATTCACTTTTTAATATCAGCAATTTTTAAATGGTTATTACTATTTGGCTTTAGTTCATTTATTGCATTTATATTTATTTTTGCATTTAAAAATAAATTAAATATTTATTTACTTTCAATATCATCAATCATTGAAACTTTTATAACCAATATATCATTTTTAAGCAGGGGCATGATATTTAATCTTTTTGCAATCTTTATAGGTCTGTATAAGTCAAATAAATTTTATGATTTAAAAATCAATGTAAAGTTATTTTTAATATATTTATTAAGTATTATGGTTTTTTTTTATCTAAGTGTAATAACTGTAAATTATTTAAGAGCAAATATTTTCTTCATTAAAAAAGTGCCTATAAAAATTACTGTGGAAAATGTTCAAACTGAGGAAAAAACTGAGCAAAAATCAGTGATTAAAAAAAAATATAATACCAACAGAAAGGCATTTATTGAGTTTTTATCACTTTCTAAAACTAGATGGGTTGGAATTGATGCTTTGGTTGCAGTAGAATCTTTTAAGGGAAAAAGTTTTGAATTTTTTAAACGATCATTTAAAGACGAATTTAATAAAAATAAATATCCATTTTATGAAAAAAATGTTCAAAAAAGAGATAAAATACAAACTAATACCATACGTTATGGAATTACAACGCCTGGAATATTTGCATTTTCATATTACACAGGGTCGCAAATTTTTGTTTTTATAACAATTTTTTTAGTTTCATTTTTAATTCTCAATTTTGAAAAGTTAGTTTTTTTAATTTTTAATAATTTAATTTTATGCTCAATTTTATCTCAAGTCTTAGCTTATAGACTAATCCATTTTGGTTATATGCCTCAAAACACATATATGTTATTAACATCAATTTTAATAACAATAATGGGATTATTCTTATTAAAAAAACTTCTAGAAAAAAATTAAAATGATTAATTATCAAATTACAAAATTAAATTTGCTCAATTATAGAATATAAAAATATATTTTTAAAAGACTAATAGTTTAAAAATATCTCAAATAATTTGCTTTGAGAATACTTGGGGTGTTGTAAAAAAATAAACATTATTACAAAAAAAATAAAATTAAAAATCCAGTTTAACTTTAGTTTTCCTACTAATAAATATGTTAGGTATGTGATAAATAATATAGCTAAATTAGATAATCTTAAAATATTTTTTCCTGATATTTCTGGACCAGCTATTATTGCAGGTGTTAATATTAGTAGACTTAAAAAGAAAATAAAAATTATTTTTTCATCTTTAAATTTTAAAATTAAATTTTCAAAAAATTTTTTATAATTAAAAAATATAATAACTATAATTAATAAAAACGGAAAAAATAGATATAAAATAAAAATTAAAAATTCTACTATAGAATAATTAAAATTAAATAATGCAAATCTACCACCATCGCTAAAACTACTAAAGTCTGACAAACTTGAGTTTATGGAATAATAATTATTTAATGAAAATGTTAAGGTTGTGATAAATAGGCCTATACATAGATGTTTGTAAGAAAAAATTGATGATTTTTTAAATATAATTTTACATATAATCATACTGATTATAAAAAAAATTGATTCCTGTCTTGCAAAACAGATTATTATCAAACCAAGTATTAGATAAAAAAGCTTTTCTTTTTTTAAAAACAAAATTAAATAAAGTGTTCCATATATAAAAATTAAATCATTTATTAAGAGTGGTAATGAAATAAAATATCTTAAAAAATATGGATTAAATAAGATACATGAAATAAATATAAATTTTTCAAAAAAATTATTATCAATAAAAATATCTTTATTTAATAAATAAATAAAATTTATAATTATTATAATAGTTGTTAATTGATAAACTAGAAATATATCAAAATTAAATATTTTGCTAATAATACCCAGCAAAAATGGATAAAAAAATCTCCATGATTTGTGAGCAGGTAAATCTTTAGAAAATTCTGGAGCGTAGTTCGATATTGAAAAATAGTCTTTTCCATCTCTGCCTCCATTTAAATATACTTGTTCCAATGAAAAATATTGATTTGTGATTAAAACGAATAATATTATAGATGTCCAAAAAATAAATTGATTAGTTTTATTTAAATTTACTATTCTCATAACTAGAGTATACCCTACAAATCATAACTTAATTAAAATTAAACTATTATACAGAATTCAAATAAAAAATTTTATTAAATGTTTGATAAAAACAATAAATTAACTACTAACATATTTATTATAACAGTTTTAAGCTGTTTTTTTATAACTGTTATTATTAAATTAAACTTCTTTTTAAATTATTTTATAAATATTGACTCTGCTTTTTATGTTAAGTGGTTTAGTGATCTCAGTTTAACCAATAAGATATTCCCAGATAGTGAAAATAGTTTTTATAAAAATTTACTTTTAAGTAAAGAGTCATTCCTACATCAGTTATTTCGAAGGTACTTTAATAATTCAAGTGAAATTTATACCATTGTTCCTACAGTAATTAATTATCTATTAATGATAAGTATAGGCCCAGGTTTCAAAACATTTAATTTAGGTTCAATACTCGTAAATTCTTTTATTCCAATGTTTTGTAGTTTTTATTTTTACAGAAAATACAAATTAATCAATTTTAATGTAATTTTACCAGTAATATTTATTTATCTTATATTTTTTACAAACTTTTATTTTTTTTATTGGTCTCCTCTTGGAATTCACAACTATAGTTTATTATCTCTTGTTATAAGTTTTTTAATTATTGACTCAAATTATAGAAAAAAAAAATTTTTTAGTTTAAAAGTAATTTTTCTTGCAATATTACTTCCATGTTTTACTCATAAATTTAATGTTCCTCTAATTTTTTTAACTCTTTTTTTTATTGTAATTCTTAGAAAAAGTTATTCTAACAATTTAATTAAAGAATTATTTTATTTATTTAGCTTATTTATTTTAGTTGTATTACCCTTAGTTTTAGGATTTTACTTAAGTCCAAAAAATTTTGAATTTTTAAATATTTTTTTTCTTGACAATCATTCTTCAAATCCAAATGAAAAGAATTTCATTATTAATCTACTTAATTATGAACTAAATATTATTAAACTTGCATTACCAAAATTATTTTTAAATTATTATTATACTTTAAATATTATCGGTATATTTTTATTTGCTCTATCACTTCTTAAATCAAATAGTTTAATTTTAAAATTTTTTTTATTATCCAATATATTGATATTTATATTTTTACCTGTATCACATTATTCTATCAGAATATTTAATTATCAATTATTGATAGTTTTAATTTTGTTAATTGATTATTTCATAAAGAATATTAGTTCTAATAATAAGCCATTTAACTTTGCTATATTGATAATATTTGTCAGTTTTATTTCTTTATCATCATACAATACATTTTTTAAAAAAAAATTGGATAACAATGCAAGTCAACTAATTGAAGTTTATTTTAAAGATAACCGAAAATTAAACGATTTACTTTTTTTAATTAATAAATCGAAACAAATAAATTCATCAAATATAATTTTTGGAAGTTATGTGGCCAAAGATCTATTTTATTCTTATTTTTATAAGCATAACAAAAATGAAAATATTGATGCTTATCCAGCCATAAACAGTCTTTATAATAAAAAAAATAATCATAGTTATCTTAAGTCTTTGAATATTAACTTTGAAAAATTATATTCTACATATTATTTCAATATTTTATTTAAAGAGAAAAATATAATCACAGATCCAACATTAGATAAATTATGTGAGATGAGAATTTATGTTTATAATAATTGTGGCAATCTAAAAAAGTTAGAATTATTCATAAATAATGAGCCAGTAAAAGAGGTGTTTTATAATGGATACACTTATTCTTTATTTTTTTATAAAATTGAGCCAAAACAATAGTTAATTTAATAAATTTTTTTTTAATTAAATAAGATTTACGATCATGTAAAATAATTTTCAAAAATTTAATTTATAATTAGATAAAGGCTTCTTACAAATATCACTTCAAAACTTATTTACTAATTTTGTCTGGATTT
>MDTB01122215.1_pt1 | contig 13225 bp, 16 predicted proteins | sample 811161 | NCBI WGS metagenome assembly MDTB01 (sample SAMN05326650, study PRJNA326480) | marine metagenome | isolation source: seawater | place: Mediterranean Sea | collected 2009 | reverse complement strand
CTGAAGAAAATTTATGAGCACTTCCACCAACTGTATCTCCTGCTCCAAATAAACCATCAACAGTTAGCATTCTATTATAACCCCAGAAATATTCCGGTGGTGATAAATCCTCTGGTCCACTGACCCAAGCTCCTGAACAAGTAGCATGGGAACCCATTACATATGGTTCAGATGTGGTTAATTCTGGATTCGTATATTTTGGGTCAATATTCTGAGAAGCCCACACAACTGCTTGACCAACAGTCATTCCTAAAAAATTTTCCCAACCAACTGTTTCTAAATGTGGGTCTTGAAAAGCTTCTTTTGTAACCATGTGGATTGGTCCTCCACCAGCTTGAACCTCTTGAATAAACGCGTGGTTACGTAAACAAGTTGGTGTTGGATGGTGATCAATATATTCTCCAACCATTTCTTTTGTGTGGTCATACCATTTTTTCTCATAATTTTCTCCGTTAGCATTTTGAGTGTAAGTTTTTAAATGTAAAAAATAAGCTCCAACTGGTCCGTAACCATCTTTAAACCTACATAAAACAATTCTATTTTCCATTTGAGTCATTTTAGCACCAATTGCTATTGGCAAAGCATAAGCAGAACCGTTACTCCAAGGAGCGTACCAAGTTCTTCCCATTCCTTCCCCAACTGCTCTAGGTTTAAATATATGTGATGCACCCCCAGCAGCTACAATAACTGTTTTTGCTTTAAACACATGATAGTCTCCAGTTCTCATATTAAATCCAACTGCTCCACCAATTCTGTTTTCTTTCTCATCATCCATTAAAAGATGCGTAACCATAATTCTATTATAAATTTTATCTGCAGATTTTTTCGCAGCCTCAGCTACTATGGGTTTATAACTCTCTCCATGGATCATTATTTGCCATTTACCCTCTCTCAAATATCTTCCAGTTTTTTCATTTTTCATCATAGGTAAACCCCACTCATCAAACATATGTACAGTTGAATCTACATGACGAGCCATGTCATAACCTAAGTCTTCTCTAACCATTCCCATTAAATCATTTCGAGCATATCTGACATGATCTTCTGGTTGATTTTCATTCCATTGCATTCCCATATAACAATTGATGGCATAAAGACCTTGGGCAACCGCTCCGCTTCTATCAATATTGGCTTTTTCTACACAAACAATTTTTAAATCTCTTCCCCAGTGTCTAGCTTCGAACGTAGCACCTGTGCCAGCCATTCCTCCACCGATAATTAAAATATCACTTTCTTCAACGTGAGTTTTGACTTTAGCCATTAATAATAAACACCCTTTTTAAATGTATTCTTGTTTATTGTCGGAAGATCTCCATCAATATTTAAACCATTTGGCTCTGTGTAAAGTCTTTGTGTAGAAATTTCTCCTTGATTAGGTTTGTCCTCTTCAGCAAGTTTTGGAATAAATTTTCCCCAAGGTTTTGTAGTAATAGGAGACACAAAATTTTTTTCAGTACCGTTTCTAAATTTAATTCTCCAAGATATGGTTCCTTTTTCTTCTTCACGTCTTACTCTAACACTGTGACCCATGGGTGCAAAATCAGCGTATCCTCTTACATCTATTGCGTGATTTGGGCATGCTTTTACACATGAGTAGCATTCCCAACAAAAATTAGGTTCAATATTTTTTGCACGTCTAATAGTCTCATCAATGTGCATGATATCAGATGGACAAATATCTACGCAGTGTCCGCATCCATCACAACGGGTCATGTATACGAAAGTTGACATAATTTGTTATTTTCTCCTTAAGTTTAATAACATAAATTTCTTAATAATGCTTTGGTTGTTCTCTCTTTATACCCAGCCCAAATTGTTGTGGTGCGTCAGCTGGTGGAGGCAAATTGTCTCTAGAACCATCAGCCTCTGCTAAATTCTTTTGAATAGCCGCGCCAGGCTTATAAAACATATGTGCAAATTTAGACCAATAAACCCCTCCAAATAGAACTAAATTAGAAATAATATATAATGTAAGAAATAAATAGCTCAAACCAGTCATCCCGGAATATTGAGTGAATGACCAAGCTAAGCCGAACGTTGCACAAGCTAATAAAGCTAAAACAAATAAGTCTGCTTTAATTATCCTGTACCAGGGATATGCTTCAGCTAAAACATCTACTCTTAAAAAAAACCAAAACCAATAACCTCCTAAACAAGTAATCATCGCTCCAGCATGCCACATTATTGTAATAGTCGAAGGAGTTGAGGAGCCAGCAGCGGGATAAGAAAAAATTAATAAAGCAGAAGTAATCCAAAAAATTAATGTGCCGTACATTCCTAAAACATGTGCAACTCTTCTTTTGCCTCTTCCAAGTTCAGAAGTAGTTGCTATATCATGTGCAACAGTTTTTAAGATTACTGAAGTTCTTTGACCAGTTGAAAGTTCAATTTTAGCGTTTTTTTTTGCTTTTTTTGCATTATTAAAAAAATACTTTACATTTTTTTTGTGAATTATATCCATCAAGGTTCCTATAACTACTAGTCCAACCATTAAAATAGTAAATCCTTGTATAGCTAGCGGTGACACTATTTCCGCTAATGCAGAAAATGGATTGTTATAAAACATAATGTAATTATCTCCCTCGATTTCACCATTTTATATATTTCACGATGAAGCAGGTCAAGTGAGAACGGTTCTCAACTGTTACAGTTTACCATCTCTTCTCATTTGCTCTCTAATTTTAGTTGCTGAAATTTGTTGAGTTTTCTCGTCAAGAATTATTTCTTCAATTTTGTATCCTACTCCTCTTCCATAGCAAATATTTGTTATATTTGGAACTAAAGTTACTTGAATTCTATTTTTGTAATCTTTTAAAGCCTCTAAAATATTTTTTTTAACAGTATCAAAATCAAAAGGATTGTCTTCTACTCCTTTTACATCTCGAACCATTATGTTTACCTGACCAGTCTTTTTAAGAGTTTCTTCAAAAAGTTTTTGATGACCTTCATGCCAAGGTTGCCATCTACCAAGCATTTGCGCAGTTGGAAGTTTGTTGTCCCAAACGTGATTGTCGTTTTTCATTTTTTGATATTTTAAGTAGCTCTCTGAAGCTGGTGCTTTGAGGTCATTCCACTCAAAAAATTCCAAAGATATCTAGCAGTAAGTAGAGATGCTTTTTCAGCTTTTAACTGTTCATCTTTAGAAAGACCGTCTAAAAGTTTTTCACATTCAGCTCTATGAATAACATCAGCTGATTTATGAGCCTCAAAAAACTCCAATCCCTCTTTAGAGCTTACTCCGTAAAATTTTTTAAGTCCTTGAATTTTTGTTTCGGCTATTTCTGGAATTTGTCTCTCATAAGTATATAAAGAAGCTAAACCTTCAGCATAAGAAGATCTTGCTTGTGTAAAAAAATTTTCAATCATATCTTTTGTAAACCAATCAGGTTTAATATCATCAATAGTTTTTTTATCTGCTCCCATCGCTGCGGCAAAATTTTTCCATAATTTTGGATGGTCAGCTTCTGTATTTTCTTCATCTTGTAAATTTTCTAATAAAATTTTTCTTTTTTCAATATCATCGCATATTGAGTGTGTAGCACTAATGTATCTCGGAAATGCTTTTACGTGTTGATAATATTGCTCAGCGTAATCTTTAATTATTTCTCTGGTTAACTTTCCTTCGTTCCAAAACACTTGATAAAATGGATGTGTTAATAAATGATATCTGTCTAATTTTTTATTTAATTCTTTTGAAAACATAATTTTTTCCTTTACGAGGAGATTATAAACACGTAAATGAAAAATCAATTACTAAATTGTCCACATCTTTCAATTTCAAAATGTGTGATGTTCTTGTTTTGATTCACTTTTGATTCTGAAACAGACTCTGAATACAACCTCAGGCTGTTTTTGTTCTAACTATAGGTTTCTCGTTTATTGGAAGATGAACTAGGGTAGCAAATATGGAAAGAGCAATAGCAATGTACCATGCAAAATCATAGGAACCGTAAAGATCGTAAAAGTAACCTCCAAGAAGTGCTCCTGCAAAAGAACCAAATTGATGACTTAAAAAAACTATTCCAAAAAGAGTGCTTAAATATTTTGTGCCAAAGATTTGAGCAACTATTCCATTAGTTGGAGGTACAGTAGATAACCAAAGCACTCCGAAAGTTACACCAAAAAAAATCGAAGTATATAATGAAGGAGGTAAAAAAATAAAAATACCAATTACTATTGCCCTGGCAAAATATAAAATACTTAAAAGTATTTTTTTACTATATTTTGTTCCTAAATAACCCATTCCCAAAGTTCCAACAATGTTAAATAAACCAATTAATGCTAGTATAATAGTTGCTGACCAACCACCCAAACCTCTATCTTGCATGTAACCAGGTATATGAGTTGCCACCAAAGTTATTTGAAACCCACATACAAAAAAACCAGCTACTAATAAAATATACCCTTTATGAGAAAAGGCCTCTTTTAAAGCTGAGGCAAAAGTTTGTTCTTGGGTAGAATTTTCAAAATTTGTTTCAGTCCTTTTTTTAGGCAATAAAAAAATGGAAGCTATTAAACCGAAAAAAATAAAGTACATAAAATACTTTAAAGTATTTTCCCAGCCTACATTACCAAGGCTATACTTGGTAAATAAAGGAGAAATAAAATAACCTACAGAGGCAGCTGCCGTAACAAGTCCTGTTGCCATTGATCTAGACTCATTAGGAAAATGTTTTCCAACCTCAGAAACTGGAACACTCATTGCAGTTGCTCCTAAAGCTGTACCCACCAGAACTCCTAAACTTAATTGAAAAAATATTCCAGTATTAGGTCCAGAATAAAGCATGTAGATACCGGCTCCAAAAATTACAAAACCTATAAACACTGCTTTATTACCACCAAACTTATCTGCTATTAATCCAAATAAAGGAGCAAAAAATCCCCAAAATAACATTTGAATCCCAATAGCCAATCCAAATTCAGTTCTTGTGCAATTCAAATTTTGCTCAAAAGCACTAAAAAATAATCCAAAGGTTTGCCTTAAACCCATGGAGACTAAAATTACGCTGCACGCAGAAAGTAAAGTAATTAATGCTAATTTATTTGGAATAAATTTTTGCATTATTTAATATATCTCAGTGATTTTTTTAAATCCGAAATTAAATCTTTAGGATCTTCTAAACCTATGTGTAAACGAACTATATGCAAATTTTTGGATTTGTATTTATGAAACTCTCTTTGAATGTCTTGATAGACCGCTAAACTTTCAAATCCTCCCCAACTATACCCAATTCCAAACAGTTCTAATGAGTTTACAAATCTATAAACCGAACTCTTGCTTTTGGTTTTAATAACTAAACCTAGTAATCCAGTTGCTCCTGAATAATACTTTTTCCAATTTCTGTAATTTTTAGAATTTTTTTTGAAAGGATAAAGAACTTCTTTTATTTTTTTTTGTTTTGATAAATATTTAACAACTTCTTTTGTATTTTTTTCATGTCTATCTAATCTAAGATCTAAGGTTCTTAACCCTCTAATAACTAAGTATGAATCATCTGGCGATGCTCTGTACCCACTTACACGATTATAAAAGTTTACTTTTTGAAAAACTTTTTTATTTACTGCAAGAGTTCCAATCATAACGTCAGAATGACCAGAAAAATATTTTGTCGCTGACGATATCGACATATCAAAACCAATATCTAAAGGCTTGAGGTACAAAGGTGTTCCCCAAGTATTATCTAGTGCGGTAATTATATTTCTTTTTTTTGCTAACTTTATAATTGTAGACAAGTCTTGAAATTCAAAAGTATTACTACCTGGATTTTCAACAAATATCATTTTAGTTTTTTTGTTTATTTTTTTTTTTAAATCCTCAAGATCATCAGGATTATAAAAATGAGCTTTAATATTAAACTCCTTAAGTAATTTTGATGTCAACATCCTTGTAGGAAAATAAACACTGTCTGTAACAATAATTTCATCACCGGGTCGACAAATACTCATAATAGATAAAGCAACTGAAGCGAAACCTGATGGCGTTAGAAAAACATGATGAGCATTTTCTAATTTTACTATAATATTTTGTAATTGAGTTGTTGTTTGTGTTCCTGCTCTTCCATAATCATAATAATCTACTCTTTTATTTTTAGCTGGTTCTTTATGATTTAAGAGTTCTTGAACACTTTTAAAAAATATAGTTGAGGCTCTAACTACAGCAGGGTTTGCTGATCTATTAACTTTATCTTGAGCAGTATGTTTTAAAAATGTGGTTATAGACTTTTTCATAAAATAAGTATAATTGGACTCTATATAAATTTTAGATAACAAAATACAAAAAAGGAGGCAAAAATATGGGTTACCCGAAAAAACACAGAGGTAGAAGAAAAATAGGCTCAAAAAAACGAAGAGCTAGAAAAAGAAACAAGAGAAAATAATATTAATTATAATTATGTCAGAAATAACTCAAATTAGACGGTTGAGTTTATGGATATTCATTATCCCTTTTTGTGCAGTTAATTTATGTCTTTTAATTTCACAAAATTATTTACTATTAGACAATACAATTTTTTCCGTAGATATGATAGGCAGATCGAATTTTACGATTCCTTACATAGACGGAAGTTTATCAATAAGTAGAGCTTCTCGAACGTATCCGCAATTTTTAATTTTTAAGCCAGCAATGTTTATAACGGCAATTTTGTTGGTACTTTATTGGAAAAAAAACAATTCTTTAATAAATAATTTTAATAACATGAAAATAGAAAAAAATTATTTTATGATTTTTGGAATTTTATCTGCTTTTTTTTTAATAATACACTCATTATTATTAGGTATTGAAACAGATATAAAGATATTTAAATTTTTAAGAAGAGTAGTGCTATTAAGTTTTATTATTTTTGAAATAGTTGCACAGACCTTGTTGGTTATATGTTTGTATAAAATTAGAGGTAAAATTTTAAATTTATTTAATGCAAAAGTTTTAAAATTTAAAATCTTTCTAGTTGGTTTATTAATCTCTGTAGCTTTATTAAGTATTCCAGTTCTTATAAATAGTGGAAATGTTCATTTGAAGCATGGATTAGAATGGAACTATTTTGTAGGCGTTATATTATTTTATTTACTCACTAACAGGTTTTGGAAGAGAAAGAGTTAAACCCAAAGAATCTAGAAGGTTTCCCTTCTAAATTCTTAAGTTTTGGCTCGTCGTTGTAGGCGCTACCGCCAAGCCATATCGATCCACCATTTTAGCGCTACTCAGTGAACCTTTCTGCCCTTTAAGCTTGAACCTCTCGGCTTTTCCTTAAATGGCCAGTTAAGAGTTGCCTCTTAATTAACTTAATTAAATCACAAAGAATAAAAAAAATAAATCACTTATTACGTGTCTTAAATACCTCTGTTAATTACGTGGATAAATTTTTATTTATTGTTTTATGAATCCACCCACCGCCTAAAACTTTATCCCCAATTTGATCGTCTAAATAAAAGACACACGCTTGACCAGGTGAAATACCTATTTCACCGTCTACTAATTCTACTTCAGCCTTTTTATCTTTAAATGTAATTCTTGCGTTTAATAATTTACCCGTAGATCTTACTTTAATTTTTATTATTTTTTTAAAATCATTTTCTGATCCTAATATATTTAGATCTCTTAGATTTATTTTCTTTATAATCAAAGATTCTTTTGGACCAACTAAAATTGTGTTGTCATCTGCATTAATACTAACTACATAAAGTGCTTCGCTATTTGCTATTTTAATTCCTTTTCTTTGGCCAACAGTATAATTGATTATTCCCTCATGTTCTCCTAGCTTATTTCCTTTTAAATCTAAAATATTCCCATTTTTAAAAGACTCAGGTCTATATTTTTTTATTACTGAACTATAATCACCATTGGGTACAAAACAAATATCTTGACTATCAGGCTTATCAGCAACATTTAAATTAAGTTTAATAGCAATTTTTCTTGTTTCACTTTTATTTATTTGACCTAAAGGAAATCTTAAATAATCTAATTGACTTTGAGATGTATTAAAAAGAAAATAGCTTTGATCTCTATTGTGATCTTTAGCTCTATACATATTTGCATGTCCGTTTTTTTGAATTCTTGAAACATAGTGACCAGTTATTAATGCATCAGCATTCAGGTCTTTAGCATATTTAAATAAGTCTCGAAATTTTACTGTTTGATTACATTGTACACAAGGTATAGGAGTTTCACCTGCTGCATAACTATCAATGAAAGAATCAATTACTTCAGTTTTAAATTTTTTTTGATAAAATAATATCTTGTGGTCTATACCTAATATCTCTGATACCCTTTTAGCGTCTATAATATCACGACCAGCACAACATTGTCTGCCAAAATTGGAATTTTTATTTTCGTCATAAAGTTTCAATGTTATTCCAGTAACATTATATCCTTCCTGTTTCATCAAACCTGCTACAACAGAAGAGTCTACCCCTCCAGACATTGCAACAACTACTTTAGTTTCTTTAGGTGACTTTTTGATACCTAGTGAATTTATCATTATAAGTGTATATTATAAAAATTAATGATTTTCCATAATGCATTTTGATTTTGAACCAGGAGATTATGTCACTAACCCTAATAATAAAGAATGGGGCATAGGGCAGGTACAAAGTATTATTAAAAATAAGATTACGGTAAATTTTCAAAACTTTGGGAAACAGGTTATTGATCTAAATATAGTCACTTTAGAAAAAATAAAGAATGAACAATAAAGAATTAAAATTTATAACTGAAAATCTTTTAACAACATTTAATCATGCTGGAGAAGTCTCAATTGATTTATATGATAAGGGTCTTGAAATTAAAATAAAAAAAGATAATTCTCCTGTAAGTAATGGAGATTTAGAAGTAAATCAAATTATTTCAAAAAAAATAAGAGAATTGACTCCGAATATACCAGTTATCTCTGAAGAAACTGTAGATTTAAATTTAAAGAATAAAGAAAAAATTTTTTGGTTAATAGATCCTATTGATGGAACCAAAGAATATATAAATGGAAAGAGTGAATATACGCTCAATGCTGCTTTAGTAATTAATAAAATCCCGTGCATAGGTATAGTTGGAGTGCCCAAAAAAAACCGACTTTTTTATTCTTATGGAGCGGGTAATAGCTTTATAGTAGAAAATAAGAAAACTAAAAAAAACGATATTTCAAAAAAAACTCCAAAAGGAAAAGTAGTAGCTTTAGCAAGTTCAAATAACCCCTCAAAAATTATTAAAGATAAATTAAAAGAATATAATGTTACATCTATTGTAAAAATGTCGAGCTCTTATAAATTTTGTGTTATTGCTAATGGTGAATTTGATATTTATGCTGCACTTGAAAGAGCAAATGAGTGGGATTATGCTGCTGGACATGCTGTAGCAGAACATGCCGGAGCAATAATAAAAACTTTGGATGGAAAGCCTTTTTGGTATGGTAAAGAAGATTATAAAAATCCAAGTTTATTAATTAAAAGATCTGAAAACTTAAATGACTAAAACAATATTAATAATAATTATTTCCGTAACTTTCTTTGGAGTTTTATTTTTTATTTTTGTTAGGAACGCCTTAAAACGTAAGATTGATCTCTTGGTTGAAGATGAAAAGAAAAAAAAATCAGATAATTCTAATTAATTTATTAAATTCCTCTTTTTCCAATAATAAAACTCTTTTTGAAAGTTCAAAACTGAAGCCACCTCGGGCTAATATTCCCATATCTTTTTTATAGTAAAGGTTTCGATTAGACTCAGGTCTCATTGCTCCTATCCTTCTTCTTTTACAAAGCTTTAAAGCTGATACGAAATCCGGTTCAATTTTATCTTCTTTAATTTTTTTAATACTTTGCTCAACATACTTGCTTTCAATACCTTTGCTTCTCAAAGATTGATTTATTTTGTTCAAAGAATAACCTCTCCTTAAAAACATTCTTGCTTTAGAGTCTGAATAAAGCTCATCATTTAAAATCTTATTCTGTTCTAAATTGATAATTATTTCATCAATAATTAAAGAAACTTCTTTTTTAGATTGTTTACCTTTTATTTTTGTTAAATATTTTTTTAATAAAAAAACTTTTAATTGTTGCTTAGAAGGACTATATTTTTCTAGGTAACTGTAGGCAAGGTCTTTAAGATTAGTCGTAAGGTCATCAAAATCTTTCTTATTTAGAGTGGGATTCATTAAGCTAATATACTATATTATTTTTAATGATAAATAACTTTGAAACTTACCTTACTAACGAAAATATCTACTTAATTGCAAATTGGGGAGTAATACCTTTTTGGTTAATGATTTTAGCTATTCCTAACCATGCTTTAACAAAATTTTTTGTTCATTCCATTATCTTGCCTTTGATTCTATCTACTGCTTATATTTTTGTAGCTTATAAAATTTATTTGAATGAAAATATTTTTGAGGGATTTCAGCTATATTTAGGATTGGAAAGCCTTTATACAGTTTTCTCAAATGAGTCTTTTTTACTTGTATTTTGGTTACATTTTTTATCAATAAGTTTATTTTTAGGCTCGTGGATGGCTCGAGATGGACACAAATATTTTATTCCAAGAACATTAATGATTATACCATTGTTACTTACTTACTTTACTGGTCCAATAGGTTTATTTATTTATTGGATAATTAGATTATTTTTTGCAAAAAAAATTAGCTTTAATGATTAAGTCTTTTGATTTTTATTTTGATTTTATAAGCCCTTATTCTTTTTTAGCACATCAACAAATAAAAAAAATAGAGAGAAAAGAAAATATAAAAATTAAATATAAGCCAATTTTATTAGGCGGGCTTCATAATTTACATGAAATTAAAGCACCAGCTTTTATTCCATCAAAGGCAAAGTTTATGATAAGAGACTGTAAATTAATCGCAGAGAAAAATAAAATTAAATTTAAATTTAATTCTTATTTCCCAATTAAAACTTTAAATTTAATGAGAGGGGTAATAATTGCTGAAGAAGACGATTTTCAACGATTTTACATAGATAAAATATTTGAAGCCATTTGGCGAGATGGTTTAAATATGAATGATCAAAATATAGTGGATAAGGTAATCAAAAATATTGAAATTAATCCAAAAACTTTTTTCTTAAGATCCTCAAGTCAAAGTATAAAGACTCTTTTAAAAAAAAAAACTAACGATGCTTTTGATAAAGGTATTTTTGGTGCTCCTACCTTCGTAATAAATAACAAAATGTTTTGGGGGCAAGATAGATTAGAATTTGTTTTAGAAGAAGCAAAGAAATAATTTACTTTTTTTCCTTATTAACCAATTCAAAATCTGCGTTTTTCATAGCATCAAATCCTCCATCAACATGAGAAACATTTGTAAAACCCATATCAACTAGAGATTTTGTTGCTAGTGCTGATCGCATGCCAAGAGCACAAAATAAAACTATATTTTTCATTTCTCCAATTTTTTTTTCTTTAAAATAGGAACTTTCTGGATCTAGCCAAAATTCTATCATTCCTCTAGGAATGTGAATTGACCCTTTAATAGTACCCTCTTTCCATAATTCTCTTATATCTCTTATATCTATTAAAGTTATTTCTTCTTTTTTAAGTAAATTTTTTACATCCAAAGGATTTAATGTTTTAATTTGTTTATTTGCTTCCTGAACTAAAGTTTGAGAAGATTTAATTTTCATAGCACTAATATAAACTATTTACATTAATGGGAAAAGGCCTGATTTCTCAGGCCTTTTTATTATTTATCAGAAAAAAAATACTAATCTCTGATTGAGTAAGCGGTAATACCTACTTCAGCTTTGTCTGTCCCAAGTTTTTCAGCAGCTCTACTTATTCGTAAACCTATTGTCATTTTCATAGCATAAAATACAAAGTAAGAAAGCACAAAACTAAATGTACAAACTGAGATAACACCAGTAATCTGTGTACCAAAATTTGTAGAATTATTTGTTAATGGAACGACTAATGTTCCAAAAATTCCTGCAAACATGTGAACAGGAATTGCTCCAACTACATCGTCAAGACCAAAATTTTCCAATGTTTTTGTCCCGTAATACATAATTACAGCGCCTATTGAACCTATTACCATTGCTGTTATAGGTCCTGGTGTTAGTGGTTCTGCAGTTATGGCTACTAGTCCAGCTAAAGCTCCATTCAACATCATGACAATATCAGTTTTTCCTCCAATCAAACGAGTTAGCGCTGCGCCTGTCACTGTTCCGGCAGCTCCAGCTAAGTGTGTATTAACTGCGATTTTAGAGATGGCACTCACGTCATCAAAAGTGCCCATAGCCAATTGGCTAAAGCCATTAAAACCAAACCATCCAAACCACAATAAGAAAGTTCCTAAAGTAACTAATGGAATACTTGAGGCTGCAAAAGGTTGCATTGATTTTTTTTCACCCCTTTTTCCAAATCTTCCTTCCCTTGCACCTAAAACAATTATTCCAGCTAAAGCTGCAGAGCCTCCACATGCATGTACTAAAGTCGATCCAGCAAAATCGGAGAATCCAGCAGTTGATAACCAACCACCACCCCACTGCCAACCCATTGAAATTGGATATATTAATCCAGCCATAAAAGCTGCAAAAATAAAAAAAGGCCAAATTTTAATTCTTTCAGCTACTGCTCCTGAAACGATTGATGCTGTTGCACAAACAAACATTGTTTGAAAAAACCAATCTGAATAACCTGAGTAACCAGTTTCATTAGTAGAAGTATCAGTCCAAATAGTAAATGAACCCATATAACCACCCTCTGGAACCCCATAAGCTAAATTATAACCTACTAAAAAAAATACTATTGAACAAATAGCAAATTTTCCAATATTTTTTGCTGCAATAGTTGATACGCTTTTAGTAGTAACCAAACCACTTTCTAACATACAAAAACCAGCAGCCATAAAGGCAACTAAAACGCCTCCTAAATAGAATCCCAATGAATTAAAAATATATTGTCCTTCCTGAGACATGGTTGTTTCAGCTAGACTTTGAGTTGAATATATTGATAAAAACAGGAAACTAGTAAAAATTTTAAATAAAATTTTTTTCATTTATTTCCTCCCCCTTTAATTTTAAAAATTAACCTAACAGATTATTTATTTTGGATTTATGTGATTACTGCATAGTAGGATTGTAAAAAATAAGGCCTAATCAAACAAATTGATTAGGCCTTATAAACTATCTCCGAGGGGGGAGAAATTGTTAATCTCTTATACCGTAAGCAATTACACCTACCTCAGCTTTGTCGGTACCTAATTTTTCAGCTTCTTTACTGATTCTTAGACCAACG
>MDTB01088290.1_pt1 | contig 13225 bp, 16 predicted proteins | sample 811161 | NCBI WGS metagenome assembly MDTB01 (sample SAMN05326650, study PRJNA326480) | marine metagenome | isolation source: seawater | place: Mediterranean Sea | collected 2009 | reverse complement strand
GATTTACACCATTCTTTGTTTACCAATCTTAATCTATATAAATCCTTTAAAGTAATTGGTAAATTGGTAAAGATATAAATATAATATTGGGAATCCTTTATAAAATCTGTTTTGTTTTTACATTCTTTACACATTCTTTTTTCTGAATAAAAATATGAATATAATGAAAACGACTTATGTGGAGGTGAAGTTATATTTACTAAACTAGGTATTATACCCCAAGAATCTGCACAAGCATAACAAAAAACTCTTCCACATACTCTGCAATGATGTTTTCTATTCCAAATAGTAAATTTTTTTTTACATTTAAAACAATTATTTACATTTTTACTAGGAATCCATATAGATGGGGTTGTTTTAGGTATAGACATTTCATTTTCTTTTTTTCTTTTTTCAAACATTATTGACATACTCATATTATTTATATTATTCATTAATAAATCGTTACAAAAAAAATAAATATCATTTTGATATATATTTTTTGAATAATATTGGAGAGAAATTTATAATCAAACGACAACTTCTTCTAAAAAATCTCTTGTATAAGTTACATCTGATTTTAAAGTTTTTTTTCTTTGTATTCTATTTTTTCTATTCATATTATTCCATTCACGATTACTTCTAATTGTATAATGTGTTCTAAGTGAATAAGCTTGCTCCGGATGTCGTATTCTAAAAATAATTTGTCCTGTTAATAAAATAATCATAGATGTTGTTTTACTAGCATAAACAGATATATTATTTAAATAAAATTCTTGAGGAGCAATCATTAATGTTATCATTTTTCTAGGATGCATATTATCGAAATAACCAAATCGTAAACAAAAGAGTAATATTAATTTCCATAATATAGAAATAAAAGCTTGTATTAATATCATATGTTTATCTTTTTTTGTAAAATAAACAGCGTCACTATTAATTATCATTACTTGATTTAATAACATAGGTGTTCCTACTATCATAATTCTTTCATCCCAAGCACATAAATCACAAAAAGCCCAAGTTTCTGTTAAAGACATATATAATTGTAGGTATGGGACAATAGATTTTCTCCATATTCTCCAAATAATATTTCGGTTTGCTGTTAAAAAAATTTGAATAGGTAATAAAATCCAAAAAATACCAATAGGATAACTTAAATAACTTGGTAAAATATTTAATAAAATCATAATACCTATTAAAAATCCTAAAATATTAAATATTATATTTATATATTTATAATTATTATGTGAAAGAAAAAGTAAAAAATTAGACATTTTCTCTCCACATATAATTTTGGAAACTGTTTCATTACGATCTATATTGATACATTCTCCTCTAATTTTAATATTGTTATCAGGCATTAAAATTCTATAAGATGCTTTGGCTGTAAATTCTCTAGCTGAACTTTCACTATTTTTCCAATGACTTATATCCTGAACAGAATGACTTGCTTTAATCCATAATTTTTTATTATTTTTTTTATTTTGTTTATTTTTATTTTGTTTATTTTTATTATGTTCATTTTTATTATTTTTTTTTGAATCTTTGTTAGTAGGACTAGCCATACGAATTATTACATTAGACATTATTACATTATTAAATAAAAGTATTTTAATATTAATATTTTATTAATTAATATTAAGTTAAATACTTAATAAAGTTATTTTAAATGAACTTAAACAATATATATTAATATAGTATATATCATGTCAAGTGATGATACAAGTAGCAGTAAGCCCTACGCGGGTAACACAAATTCTGAACGACTTACCGGACGCGTAAAGTGGTTCAATAACAGGGCTGGATTTGGCTTTGTAACAGTTTTGGTAGGAGAAAAAAAAGATGAAGATGTTTTTGTTCACCATTCAGGCATATTAGTAAATAGTGAACAATATAAATATTTGGTTCAAGGAGAATATGTTAGTTTTACTTTAAAGGAAAGTGATAATAGCGAACATCCATATCAAGCAGGAGAAGTAAAAGGCGTTCTAGATGGATGGTTAATGTGTGAAACAAGAAATCATAATAGAAATACTAGAGAAAAAGAAGAAGAAGATGTTGAAGATAGTTCAAGTCAACGCAGAACACGTCAAAGAAGACGAGTAAAACCTCGTGGAAGTGGACCTCGAGATGGAGGTGGTAATTGGGACATGAATCGTAATGCACGGAAAAATAGAAATTCCAAACCACAAGAACAAAATGTTTAAATATTAAGAAATAGAATATTATTATAAATAAATTTTTATAAATGTTATAAAAATTTATAAATGTTATAAAATTTATTTACTATTATAATTTTCAAATACTTAACAATATTTTATAAACTTATATATTTATTAAAAATTGATTTAAAAACACCTCGTTTAATGTAGAATATAATGAGTAATTCATCTCAATTAAATAACACAACTAATCCTCTAACCCAACAATTCTCTAATGTTTTAAATTCTTTATCAAGTTTCAAATCACAAATTAGTATGCTATCATCTCAGGTTAAAGCATTAGAAAAAAGTGTTAAAAAACAAATGAAACAATTAGAAAAAGAAGCAAAAAAAAATAAAAATAAAGGAAATAGAAAGGCTTCCGGATTTGCAGTTCCTAGTAATATTTCAAACGACCTATGTAAATTTATGAATAAACCTAAAGGGACGAAAATGGCAAGAACAGAAGTAACCAAATATATTATTCAATATATTAAAAATAATAATTTACCTGATAAAAATAATAAAAAAATTATTAAACCAAATAAACAATTAAAATCATTACTTGACCTTAAACAAAATGAAGAAGTTACATATTTTAATTTACAAAAATATATGAATAAACATTTTGTTAAAGCATAACAATAACAATATTAATTATTTTTTTATAAATTTCTATAATAAAAATAATCTTCATTATAATTTGGTCTTGATAATATTACTATTTTTCCTCTCATCCACCTTAAATAATAACCATATTCACGACTTCTAATAAAGTAAAATATATTAGTATTTATCATATATTTATATATTTTATTCATAATTTAAATTGAAAATAAATAATTATATAAATAATAATTATTTATATTAATAATGAACCAAACATCAGAACTTTTAACACAAATAGATAACAAATATCAACAAATTTCAGAATATAAAAATAGTATACAAGTATTAAATAATGAAATTAAAACTATAAAAAAAAAACTTTATGTTACTTGCCAACATATTTGGATTACAGATTCAGCCGAAGCTTTTGATAGTTTATGTAAAAAAAAATGTAAAATTTGTAAATTATATCGAAATAACAATTGTAATTAACAAGGCATATCATTACTATTCCATTTTTCAAATCCATTTTTTGATATTAAATGCATTTGTTTTATACAATATCCAAATGTAGCTCCGGAATGATTATTATTTTTTAAATTATTACTTATTTTTTGAATGTTTTTATGGTTCCAAAAATTATATCCACTTTTAGGATTTTGTTGATTTTTAAACCAATTCCATAATTTTAATCGAGTTATTGTATCAGCCATATCAAGTAAACAATATCTAAAATCAGTATCATATACAGTAATTTTACGCCAACCTTTAATATCTTTAGAATAGTTCATATTAGTTATTATACTTAGTTATATTTTTGTTTTTAATTCAATTTTATAATTTATATTTGTTATACTGATAAATACTCTATATTTTTTTTTATGCAATTTCAAATATAAAATTGAATAGATATAGATATATTATATTATATTATAAATAACAATATGAGAATATTTAACAACCCTTTTCCAGATAATCTTAATGATAAATATAAACAAATATTCAAATCTTGGATATTTGAATTATCGGATTTTCAAAAATGGGCAATTCATTCTATTATTATAGGTAATGATACACTTATATGTGCTCCAACCGGTTCAGGAAAAACTCTACCAGCAGAATTTGCTATTAAATATTTTTGTGAAAAGGGAAAGAAAGTAATATACACTACGCCGATTAAGGCTTTAAGTAATGACAAACTTGCTGAATTAACAAAAAAATTTCCTAATATTTCATTTGGGTTGTTAACAGGTGACAACAAATATAATCCTGAAGCAGATGTATTAATTATGACTACTGAAATATATCTTAATACATTAAACAAATTAACCTATTTAAAAAAAGAAAAATCTGAAAAAGAAAAAGAAATCAGTTCCAAACTCAGTTTAGACTTTTCAATCGATATCGAAACAGAATTAGGTATTGTTATACACGACGAAGTCCATTACATTAACGACCGTGATAGAGGTCATATTTGGGAAAAGTCTATAATGAATCAACCTAAACATATACCTTATATAGGTCTTTCTGCTACAATAGCTTCTCCTGAAAAACTTTGTAAATGGTCTGAAAATCCTAATAAAGCAAATAGAAATGAAATATCTTTATGTCAATCTACATTCAGAAACGTTCCAATATATCATTGTTCTTTTATTACATTACCAGATTCAAATTATAAAAATATAAAAAATAAAGAAATAGATATGTTAAAAGAAAATTGTGATAAACTAATTACATTAAAACAACAAGACCAACATTTTCAAGAAGAAAATTATAATAAATTAAAAAAAACGTTAAAATACATTTATGAAAAAAAAATAATAATCAAAGATAGTTTTATATTTAATAAAATAGTTCAATATTTAAAAAATAATAATTTATTACCTGGTTTAATATTTGTATTTTCTAGAAAACAATGTCACACTTGGGCCAAAATGATACAACAAACATTATTTGAAGAAAATTCTAAAATTCCTACAATAATTGAAAAAGAAGCAAAACAAATTCTTATTACAAAATTATCCAATTGGAAAGAATATATTAATCTTCCTGAATATAGAAATATTATTAAGTTATTGGAAAAAGGTATAGCAGTTCATCATAGTGGTGTTACACCTGTTTTCAGAGAAATGATTGAAATTCTATATAGAAAACAATATATAAAATTACTAATAGCTACTGAAACCTTTGCTATAGGAGTTAATGTAGCTATTAAATGTGTTGTTTATACCGGACTGAAAAAATTTGATGGAAAGGGGTTTAGATATCTACAATCACACGAATATGCTCAAGGAGCCGGAAGAGCCGGTAGAAGAGGAAAAGACACAAAAGGTGTTGTTATACATCTAAGCAATATACACGACAGAAGAGATGGATTCCCTGATGCTATGACTTATAGAAAAATGTTAAGTGGAAAACCTCAAAATCTTAAATCCAAATTTTGTATCGATTTCAAACTTATTATATCTATGCTTTCTACAGGTAATACAAATTTTAAACAATATATAAATAGTAGTATGTTGTCAAATGAAATTTCAAATCAAATAGATAGATTAGAATTGGAATCTAATGATTTAGTAGCTACGTTAGAAAAAAAAAGAAATAATATACAATATATGAAAAATCCTATAAATATAATAAAAGAATATCATTCAGATAAACAAAACTTGGTAATGGTATCTAAAAAAAAAAGAAAGGCACTAGAAAGAAAAATAAACAATACAGAATCTAGTTATAAAAATATTAAAAAGGATTATAATACATATATGGAATTTTTAGATTTTCAAAAATTTATAAAACAAAATGAAAAAATAATGAATAATACAAAGAATTATGTTTCAGATGAATTATCTCTCCATATCGAAATTTTAAAAAATGAAAATTTTGTAGAAGGAGAAATTATTGATAATAACTATAACAATATTAAATCAACTAATAAAGGATTAATCGCTTCCAATATTCACGAAATTCACCCCTTAGCTTGTGCTGATATATTAAATAATAAAGACCTAGACAATTTATCAGTAGATGAATTGATTAGTGTAATAAGTATATTTACACCTATAAAATTAAATGATGAAGATTCTTATAAAGATATTAAATACACAACTTGTAATCAAAATATTAAAAATGCTATTAAAAATTGGAAAAATAAATTAGATTATTATTATGATATTGAAACAAAATATCAAACAAATTTTACAGATTCTTACAATATTCATTATAATATGTGTGAATTTATGTATAATTGGTGTCAAGCTGAAAATGAAACAGATTGTAGAATAATTTATAATGAAGCAAAAAAATACAATATTTATATAGGAGAATTTGTAAAGGCTATATTAAAAATAGTTAATATATGTAGCGAATTAGAAAAAGCTTGTATAGTTCAAGAAAATATAAAACTTTTACATACACTTAGTCAAGTTAGAGGAAAAGTGTTAAAAAATATTGCAACAAATCAAACCCTATATGTTTAATATAAAATTATATATTAAAAATTGAATATATTATATATATATAAATTTTTTATTATGACTGATTCTATAATGACTAACACTAATGTATTTAATCAAGTAAATATAAATGAAATACCATTATTAAATGTAGATAAACTAAAGAGTCAATTACAAGATTATTTTACACCATTTATGTGTAATTATTTAAAAAGTGAAAATACAAAAAATTTTAAAATAAACGAAGGAATTGCTGAATATATAGTTAAAAATGCATTAACAAATGGAAAAAAAGTAGGAGAAGGTAATTATCCCGTCGATGTAATAGATGAAACATCTAATATAGGAATAGATGTAGGAGCAGTATGTTGTAATGGTAATTGGACAAATGAAAAATCGATTATGCAAAAATTTAAAATGTCAGAAAATTTAGATATATTATTTAATGAAAATAGAACAGAAGAAGCCATTAAATTATTTACAGAAGCATATATTGAAAAATTAAACAAGGTTAGTAATTTAAATCTATATTATTTGATTTTTATAACTATAAAAGAAAATATATATCTTTGTTTATTTAAATTAAGTAAAGATAATATAATAAATGTAAAATGTAATGGTTGTAGTGAAACTACAATAAAATGTTCTAATTTTATAGACGAAAAATCAGGAAAGGTAATTCTTTATAAATCTAAAAAAAGATTAGAAATACGATGGAATAAAAATATAATAAATAATGATAAAACTATTAAAATTTATTAATTAAAATTTATTAATTAAAATTTATTAATATAATTAATTCAATATTTTTTTTATTATAAGTTCTACTACGGGAATAGATACTGCATTACCAGCTAATTTATATAATTTAGAATTAGATAGAGAAGGCAAGCTATATGTTTTTGGAAATCCTTGGAAATTAAAACATTCTCTAGGTGTTAATTTTCTAATTCCTTTATCATCCTTTATTAATGGAACATTATGACCACCAGTCCCCATATTAGCTGTTAATGTAGGACAACAATTACTTTTATTTTCTCGGACATAATATCTTCTGTATTGATAAATCGTATTTGTATTAATATGTTTTATCACATTTTTTTTTATTTCTTCATAAACTTTTAATTTATCCGTATAATAAAATTTATCATTTACGCTTTCTTCCAAAAAACTAACTATTTTATTATTCTCCACTTTTTTAAAATCAAAATTAAAATTATTATATCTTTCTTCTTCTAAAAACCCTACTATATATATTCTTTCTCTATGATGTGGAATTTTTGAAATTTGTTTTGTATCTAATACTTTATATTTAATTTTATATCCAATTTTTTCTATTTCTTCTTTTATAATTTTAAATGTTTTCGACTTGTCATGAGTTGTTAAATTTTTTACATTTTCAAGAATAATAATATTAGGTTTATGACTTTTTAATATTTCTATAATTTTCCAAAATACATTAGACCTTTCATCGTTAAATCCTTCTTGGTTACCAGCGATACTAAATGGTTGACAAGGAAATCCACCACATAAAATATCGTGTTTAGGTATTTCAGATACATTAATTTCATTTAAATTCTTTAATTTAAATACATCATCTTTCATATTTAATTTATATATTTGTTCTGATTCTTTCACCATATCATTCGCAAAAAGACATTTTAAACCGTATTTTTCTAATACATATGAAAATGCTCCTGTTCCGCTGAATAAATCTATAAAATTCATTTTTATAATTAATATATAATCATATATTTCCGAATCAATTTTACATAAAATATATATAAAATTGAATTGAAAATAAACTTAATATATTTAATTATTAAGAATTATGCCAAAAACAAATAATATTGAACTTAAAACACGTCGCTCTAAAGGCAAGGACAAAAAAAAGAATACATTTAAAAAATATGGTAAAAATACAACAAGAGGTCTTAGAATTAAACAAGCCGAACTCAAAAAAAAATCTGAAAAAATAAAGAACAAAGGTAATCAAATTAAATGTAGCATTAATAATCCGTGTAAAGGTATGAAAGGAACAAAAAATAAACTAAAGAAAAATACAAAAAAAAATAAATATAAATAAATTTTATTATATATTCAATCAAACAAAGGATATTTTAGCTACACGTACAAAAATATATATTAATATAAAACATCCAAAAATGACCCCACCATGAATATTAAAATATTTTTCAGTATAACAAGCTAAATAGAGTGAGGCAAAACATACCGATATATATTCAATAATTAATTTCTTTTCTTTCTCAGCTTTTTCCTTTTTATACGCAATAAATAAAAGATGTCTTTGTGTTTTGGATTTTTGTAAATATAAATTTTTTAAATCAAGACCAAGTTCTAACCATAACTTTTTAAGAATATCTTGTTGTTCAAACGATGTGTATGAATGAATTTGCAAGGATTGTAAATTCTTCATTTGTCTAATTCCACATAATAATAATTTAAAAGTTAATTTATCATAAAGGATCATACCAGTTACAAACGTTGTATTAATACGATCTTTATCATCAAAAATTTTCATCGCACGTGAATGTCCAAATACTTTTGCAAAACGTTTTATAAATGCTTGATATAAACTTAAATTTAATTTATGTGAGAATTTTTTACAACACAAAGATAACTTATATATATTTTGGCACCCTGAGACAAATAAAATAATTTCATCTATTAAATCTTCTGGCAAGGTGCGCCAACAATTATTCATTATAAATAATATTTCAATATTTTTAAATATATTTGAAATATATTTGAAATATATTTGAAATATGATATATTTAAAATTGAATTTATAAGTTGAATTATAAAATTACAATATTATAATAATATAATAATGGAAAATAAAGAAGAAATTAAACATGCGTTTTATTCTGAAACACAAAAAAAAAATGGTAGTCTTTTTACGATTATGGAAGTGGAGGAAAGTAAAACACCAATATCAAGCGTATATTTAAATGTTAAGGGTGAACAAATAGAAGTTACAGAGATTTGTCCAATAAAAGATGAAACTCATAAAGAAAGATTTAATGATTCTGTATATAAAGGTGTTGTTGTTAAATGGTATAAATCAATATATCAATAATAATATACTAATTTTATGTATAAAAAATTTAAATTTTTTATTTAATTATTTATCTCGTAACTAACTATCTTGTATTTCTACTCTTATTTTTCTTTTTAAAGATATTTGATCTATAAATATAAATATTTTGAAATGTTGTTGTGATAAATTTTCTTTATCAAAACGACTTGTAAATCTATTTACCATATTTAATTCTGGTAAATAAACCATATATTGATATAGCGAATCATTACGAATAATCTTATCAAATATATAACCTTGATGTTCTTTCGTGAATAGAGTTTTATCATCCATACATTTTTTTAAAAGATTACAATCATTTTGAACCCTTCTAATAGAACGCATAGTTGTATTTATATATTCAACACTAGAATCACTCGTCCATTTATCATAAAATTGTTTGGCTTTATCAGACATCTTAAATAATCCTAATTTATCTTGAAGTATCATAATATTCAATAAATCAACCAATCTTCTTATAGGACTCGTAATATGAACATAAGCTTCTAATTCTAACATATCATGATCATCGTGATTTTTAGAATATTTGCCTCCTGAACTATTCCAATGCTTTAAAAATTTTTTAACTTTTTTTGGCATATTACTAGGAGGATTAAATTTTTTATTCATCTTAGCACTTCTAAATATTCCACTTTTAAACTCTATTAATTTTTTAGCTGTTATATAGTTCATAGTTATCATTAAATAAGCTACTACATCATGACTTGTATCAATAGAATCCATATATTTATTTTTTTTATTCATATTTACTATTTCATTAAATAATATTTTATAATCTTTATATTTTTCTTGTTCTTTTGTATCATAAACAAAATTTTTTGTTACTTTAATTACACAATTATTAAATGTATAATCCTTTATTACACCATCTTCTATTATTATAGATAATTCTAGTGAAAATCTTATATCTTCTTGGCTTAAACTACATAACGCATCCGATAATATAGTAGGCAACATAGGTCTTTTTCTATCAGGAAGATAAATAGTAGAAATTCTATTTGAGAATGAGTCCCATAAATCCATAGCATCCATCCAGAAGGATACATTAGATATATAAACACTAATTCTAAACCCAGCTCCTATTTTTTCTATATCAAAAGCATCATCAAAATCCTTACTATTAACAGGATCAATACTAAATATATTTCTATTATTTCGATAATCTTTCAAATCATGTTGTTTTAATATAAATTCAATATATTCATCACTTGTTTTTTGTTTTAAACTACGCATTACCTTTTTGTTTATGTTTTGAATAGAAGCATATAAACTTTTACAGTATAACTGATATTCATAAAATGTATCTAGTTTATCAACATCTCCTATTGTTTGAGTTATTGTTCCTATTGGATGTTTTCCTTCCCAACTCTTAAATTGAAACACAATATATTTATTTTTTAAATTTTTATTAAATTCCAACTTTATCTTAAAAAGAACTAAGAAAATAGGTAATCGTCTATCATCAGGAATACATTTATATAAATATTTTTGTTTTATTTTGCCAAATGTCTGATTTTTTTCCAACACCAACACACCTGGTATTACTTTCATACATCTAGCCGAAGAATGTAATATATTTACATTATTATCCTTAAATGTAAATATATCTTGATTAAACATTTTATATTTATTAGGATCTAATCCTATTGGCGTTGGTAAATCTTTCAAAGAATACGCATCTACAACACTAAATAATGTATCTTGTCTATTATTTATTCTTAATTTATAATTAAACATAATAATATTATTAATATATTGAATTAACTATATAATATATTCAATTTTATACCCAATTATTTTCTACTAACATATCTAAATAATGAATATAATAACACTTTCTATCACATTCTTCTTGAAGCTTTTTTTTTTCATATTCATATGTTAAATATTCTAATGAAAAACTTAAAAAAGATTGTTTGTATAATTCAGGATACTTATATAATGTGATTGGTCTTCTTATTAATCTATTAATTTCTTTATTTATATATATTAAATTTATAATATCTTTTTCTTTTATATTTAAAAATGATATTATACAAATTTTTAATTCATTAGGTAAAGTATTTAACATATATATTGTTGCCTATATATTTTTATATATTTACCATAAATATTCGTGACTTAATATCTTTGCATTATAAATTCCTTTTGACTTTTTTCTTTCTTTTTTTATTGCTTCTCCTCTTTTTTTAGTTCCTGAATGCCTATTAAAATAATTTTGCATTCTTTTTCGCGTTATATGATTCTTATGCTTATATAAACCTAATGGAACTCTATCCTTATATTGTTGATATCTTCTATCACCGAAATGTATTTTTCTAGTTTTTTTTGTTTTTAAATTTTTTATACTAGCCGTGTATTTTTTCGGAAATGGGCCTCTTTCAAATTTAATAATTCTTTCTTTCATTCTATATCCACCTTTTTGTTTTTTTATTTTTTTAACTGGTTTTTTTATTTTTTTATTTTGTTTTTTACTTTTTTTAACTTTTTTTACCATATATATATATTTGTGAATATATTATTCATCTTTAGAAGCTTCATATTTCTCTTTTTCCTTATTTTCATTTGTATCTACTTTTTGAACTGCATCTCTTTTAATATTTTGCCCTTGTAACATAGTTAATACTAATTCAGGAAATATAGCTAAAACATTCATAAAAGTTCTATACTTAAAACTACACACACTAGATAATTTTTCATATTCTATACTATACCACCAATATGCTGGTATATATATAATTTCACCTTGTTGTAATGTTACATCTAATACTTTCACTTTATCAAAATCTGCCTTATATTGTTGTTGCACTTTCCAAACATTTACAGGAGATCTAAATTCAAAATTATCATAATCTTTTACAGGATACAAATATTTACTATTATGAGGTGGTATTAATTTTATATTAATTTTTCCACTTGTAACATAATAATAATTTCTGTAATTTAAATCATATCTTAATGGAGTTTTACTTCCTACAGACCCTGTCATAAAATCATATATACATTTACTTACTAAAGGGGGTCTTAAAAAAGAATCATTATAACTATAATTTTTAAAACAAGCTGTTTCTTTCAAAAAATCCTGATTTTTCTCACTAATATATTTTTCATTCTTATCTTCTCTAAAAATATTAATTGTTTCTTTTAGTAAAAATGGTAAATATAATTCGGCATTTTCATCTGTATTTGTTACATCTCGTAATTGAATATCAAAAGCACCGTAATTATCATCTAAAACTGTTAAATTACAACTTTCTAATAACCTATCATTTTTAAAATCAAAAATTACAGGTTGGCGTATATCACATATTTCTTCTAATTTTTCCTTAGATGGTCTTTCAATTGTGTAAACTTCTAAATCTTCACTTGTTTTTAAATGATATTGAATATGTAAATATAAAAATAAAACAAAACAAAAAATAAATATTGTAAAAAAATATTTGAACATTATTACTAGTATTTTAGAAATGAAATTTTTATTTTTTCCGTAATAAATATATATATATATATATGTCTAAACACGAATTAATTGAAATAAATGATTTTAAAATTATTTTAAATTATAATGAATCCGCTAAAACAACAATGATAGAATCTTTTATAAGTAGTGGCTTTATAAATGAAAATAAAGAAAATGCAGGTATTTCTCATTTATTAGAACATATCGTAACTGAAGGGTGGAAAAAATGTGGTAAAGATGGTTGTACATCTTATTGGAAAAGAAAAGGTGTTCTTACAAATGCTAGCACAGGACAAACAACGTTACAATATTATATGCACGGTTTAAAAGAATATACTATGGATATGCTTGATTATATAGTTAGTATTAGTATAAATCCAGAAATTACAAAAACTAG
>MDTB01142700.1_pt1 | contig 13226 bp, 5 predicted proteins | sample 811161 | NCBI WGS metagenome assembly MDTB01 (sample SAMN05326650, study PRJNA326480) | marine metagenome | isolation source: seawater | place: Mediterranean Sea | collected 2009 | reverse complement strand
TTTTTGATCTAGCAGGTTCATAGGCTTATGAACACTGGAATACCTCAAATTTTAACTGAAAGGTCGTAATCCGCCTTAATAGCACACTACAGTAACTACTTCATTCAAATGAAATAGATAGATAAAATAGATAGATAGATAGATAGATAGATAGATAATTTTAACGAACAAGGTAATCTCACAAAAGTTTAATTAAATAAAACAAGAAACAACATACATCATGACAACATTGTCAGATGATTTAGTATATGAATATTTAAAAAAAAATCCAACGAAGTATGCACGTGCATTAGCAGCATACCAAGATGTACAAGTCGATCAATTTGAAGGTAAATGTAACGACGTACCTAGTGGGAGCCGTATGGAAAGGGCAACTAAAGATGATAAAAGTAAAGGAGGGTACGAATCGAAAATTGAAGTTATGGTGCATGACTTTACTTCACGTTATGGTGATAATAAATCAAAGGAATCCTCTTTATCATCGTCGTCCACAACAACAAGCAAGAAAAAGTTATCTTCAAACAGTAGTAGTAACAAAGTAACTGCCAAAAACGTTATTGAAAAAGTCGATAAAAAACAAGATGACGATATTGAGGTTCAAAGAAATAACAATAATAATATTGATGATAAAAACGACCCGTTTGGTAATTTTAGTATCGGTGGTGGTGGGAATAATGATGCCGTTGATAATGATCCTTTCGGCAATTTTAGTATTGGTGGTAATAGTACTAATGCAAACAACGACGACGATGATGATTTTCGTATTGATTGGAGTGGGAAAGATGGAAATAATAGTAATAATAAAGTTAGTAATAATATTCTTGGTGATCCTGGAAATCAAAAATTTTTAGAATATATTACAAATTATGTCGAAGAAATAAAAGAATCGCAATCCAATTCATCACTCGTACGACCACGGTTGATTTCAATTGAAAATGCAAAAGGGATTCGTAAATTATTTTTTGGTACAAAAATTCGTGGTAAAAGTTTTAATGATGCATGGAAAAAACAAGGTTTGTTTTTTACTGCAAATAAAACTGCTGGATTTGGTTTAGTGCAACGGAATGGTGGCCCATGTGGGGTATTAGCAGCAGTACAAGCATGTATATTAAGACGTTTGTTGTTTACATCTAATGGCAAATACAATTTAAATAACATCAATGCACCGTCGATGGATGATTTAACAGAAGCATTAGTTGGAGCAATAGTAGATGTTATTATGATTTGTGCTAAAAAAGATGAAGATGGTAATCAATATGGTAGACCGATTGTTGCACTTGAACGTGAACGAACTGAAGAGGAGAAACAAGATGCTGCTCCACGCCAAACTGCTTCGTACAAAGCTGATGGATTAACAGAGCAACTTGAATTATTTACCTTTAGTGGTAGAATGGAATTAGATCAATTCATTAAAGCGAATTTAGACAAATTTGTGAAACCAGATGGACCAGGAGTAGTATGCGTTTGCATATCAGCGGTTTTAACGCGTGGAATTGATAGTTGCAATGAAGATGTGGATGTTATGGCAGAAACACCAACTTTGATTGGTGGACATAATTATGCAAATCAAGAATTAGTGAATTTATTATTAAGTGGACGGGCACGGTCTAATATATTTGATGGCGTTAAAGATATGGATGGTTTAACATTGAGAGGTATCTCAGGTAAGCCATTATGTGGTTTTTTGACATATTTTGAACATTTTGGATATGTATCTGCTGGTGAATTGTATAAAAAACCAGATGTGAATGTATGGGTAATATGTAGTGAAAGTCATTACACCGTTTTATTTACGATGGAGAAAAAAGAAGATTTGGACCAAAAAATGGTTTTAGAGTTGTACTTTTACGATGAATTAGCATCACAAGAGAATTTATACCATTTAACTGTCTCTAGGACTAAAAGTGTGATTGATAGAAGTGACATTGTACCACCACTTGATGATGTTATTAGGACACGTTGGCCTGGTGCAAGTGTGGATTGGAATGGCCAAGAGCCACTACTTTGAACTGTTTAAACTTCTCGTATTTGTATGATAACACTAAAATATGATGTGTATGCATATCATATCATATTTAAATATGATATTTTAAATAAGATGGTATTTTAAATACGAATCGTATAATTTAGTTATATTACGTACGTACGAAGTAACACACAAACAAATATTCGTGCTTTTTTTGTAAAAATATATCTCGCACACATGTATGATATAATAAAAAACAATTTTTTATTTTAAATAACATTATGATATATGATAAATCATATGATATTATAATGATGGTTAAAGTCTAAGTTATATCATAATAATTTTACACTTCTCGTGTTAAGTATGCTCAATACTCAATCGCAAGAATAATATGCTATATCCTACTATGATATAATAAAGCTCTCATGCACCTCTGCAAGCTAATACTCTACAAGCACAAGTAGTATGATATATCATATATAAATTTATACGTATGATGTACAAAATATGAATATATATTAATAAGGAAATACGTTTACTACTGCTGTGACGTATACGAAGTATAAAAATATATATCGTAATGTTTATTATATCGTATATGATACGTTAAAATATTTTAATTATTCTGTATATTACCACTCATCTGAACCATACATATCCGTATTATCGTCAGTCATTTCAAGTTCATCATCATCGTCACGATACGGATTCATCAATGGTTGATCTTCCATCTCATCATCAATATCACGATATGCTGGAAAATTAGATGGTGAACTAATTCTACGCTCATGGGATGATCTTCGTCTTCTTTTGTTTGTGCTTACTGGTGTTGGTGGTGATATGATTTTTTCTCCAAAATGTATTGTCATATACATCCCGGATAAAATTAATATCGCACCAATAATTTGATTTAAATGGATTTCTTCACCTAAATATAGAAATGCCAATAATGCGGTTGCAGGAGGATCTAAACAAAAATACATTGATACCGTTGTTGATTTCATATATTGCATCGCCCAAGTGCGCAATGCATAATTTTGTATACTTGCAATGATAGTAGCATATGCAGCTTCTAACCAAAAAGTTTCATGTATCTTCCATGTATCCCAACCAGGCCATGAACCACCTGCACCTAATAAGCTCAGCAATGTAACAAATGAAGTAAAACATGCACCGGAAAGTAAGATCATCGCAGTCAACCACATTGGAGAATATTTTTTAACAAATGCTTTGATTAATAATATGTACATTCCGAGTGTAAAGCATTGTAAGAAAATTGCACCATCACCTACATAATGTCTTATTTTCTTCAATCCCATACGTTGTACGCTACCAACACCTGTAATGTGTATATGCGATCTGGCATGACCTAATGTTGTTAAAATAGCACCACCACATCCAAGTATAACTCCTAATATCTTCAAGTAAAAATTACAACTATTGATAACGGTTTCAAATCCGAAGCATAAAGCCATTACAAATACGACACATGGTATTAATGGTTCTAAACAGGCAGCACTAGTTGCTGTTGTAGCACGTAAACCGTATATAAACAAAAGATGTGTGCCACTTATGCCCAAAGAACCGCACAAAAATATACGAAATCGTTCTTTTCGCTTCGGTATTACAATTTTTTCGTTGCAATAAACATATACAGTTATTAAAAGTGCTGAACCCCAATGTCTTATTAATAAAAAAACTAGTGGCTCGAACATTGGACCTTCCCCTTTCAAATGGCGTCCCATGCATGTATATCCAGCAAAACAAAACATAACATATGCCATTGCTAAGTGAGGTATATATGGGTTTAAAAATGCTAGTATGGAATTTTCTGAAAATATTGTACATTGTGGTTCTGCTGCATCATTTGGTGGTTTATTATCTGTATTATTATTTCCTCCCATAATGATATTAATAGTTATCTATCTATCTATCTATCTATATGCATGTATTTATATATTTAAATATGTGTATGATATATGTATATTTGTAAATATTTATATCTATATTATATATATATGTTGTTATGTATATAAATGTAAATATACAATATATGTAAGCTATTATATAATACAATCTCTTGTTCTGAGCGTCGTGTGTTCCGACTTTTGTAGACTTAATCTAGGTCCTAGACTTTAACTTAGACTAGAACAAATTATAGTAGTAAAATGCAAAAAAAGAGCCCAAAAAAAAGATATATAGGATGATACAACCATTATAGTATTGGTAGTGTTGTACTACAGTATAATTTAAACTCCAGACGTCTCCAACGTTATTTTTATTATCTGAGATGCACAGATAGCTAGCCTGGATAGTGCGATAGCCAGGATAGCCAGATAGCAGCGCACCCATTTTTTTTGCGCGAATACTATATACGACGCTTATTATGATGCACATATCATCAGTACAGTTTCATCATTGGTATAAAATATATATATCTTGGTAAAAAATAGTAATGATGAGAAAAGGATATATATGGATATTATATCACAGAGCAAAACATATCAATAGTAATAACTTTGTATATATATATATATCAATTGAATAAAAGAAGTAATATATATATATAGAAAGATGAGGCATCACCCATCTGTATATAGCACATTGAATCCAAATGATAAATGGAATACCTTACCACAACATCAAAATATTCATGTAAATAGAAAACGTTTATTAAACAAGCATCTCCAACAACAACAACAGACATCAAACTTAGCATTAAATGGAGCAAATGTTTTTAGGCATACCGATTATGTAACAGACAAAATGAAAGCTCAAGCTGCCACAAGGAAGAGGCAGTATCAATCCAATCGCTCATATTTGCAATTTGCTGGAAAAGCTAAAATTCATGTACCAAAAGTACAAAATAGATTGGATTATTCATTACCAAGCAATAAAACAAATGTAAACCAATTTATGAGAAACAATAATAATAAAATATTTGCAAATTATAAGCATAGGAACAACCATGGTAATGAGCTCAATTTTTCTTCAACAATTCACAATCAAAAAAAACCAAATAATTTCTATTCAAAAAATAATACCAATCGTTCATATATCAACGCCAACATCAACAACAATAATAATAGAAATATAGTATGGTCAAAAAATAGACTACAATCTGGTCGATCAATTCAACAACAAAATACTAATAATCATACGAGTTATATTCATATGAATAATAGTCGACAAACTTTTGGGTCATTTGGTAGCCCAAGCCTAATGCATAAAACATTGAATGGATCATCGAATTATGCATTACCTAGAAACAATAGCAATGCTAAACATATAAATAGTCGACATGTGCTATCATCTTCTTCTTCTTCATCATCATCATCCATCGCTAATAATAATAGTAATAAAAATATCGTAAAAAATCAAGAAGCTGCAATGCAAAAATTAATAATGCAACAACAACAATATGAGAAAGAACAAAAAGAATTACAGCATAAACAATTTTTATTATTAAAACAAAAACAACAACAACAACAACAATTGAACTCGACGTATCCAATCAGAAGTAATAGTAGCAGTAATATCAACAACAGTAGTAACTCAGGTGGTAAAATACCAGTAGTACCAAGAAAAAGCATTACGCCACCATGCTTAAAACAACAACATTCCACTACTATTATAAACGGAGAAACACAATCATCATATTCCAACATGAAATTTCCATCGTCTGCCCCATCATCATCTAATGGTATTGAAACTAATATGGTGAATCGGGATAACAATAATAATAATAATGATAATAGTAATAGCAATGTCACTAATAGTAAACCGAAATTATCAATACAAGGTTTTCTTAATAATAATAATATGACAAATTTCGTTAATGTACCTAGCAAGCATATACCAATTGCAAAAAGCAATAATAATGATAAAAGAGCAAATGATACTATACATACTAGTAGTGAAGTTACATCTTCTTGTGATACGGAGGATTTTCATGCAGCTGTGTTAAGAGATCTTAATAAATTTACAGAATCTAAAATTCCAACATTACCAATACCATCATCATCATCATCATCGGAATCGGAATCAGAGAAGGATGTAGATAGTAATAGCACAACATCAACGAGTAAAAATAATAGCAGCCGTGATAGTAATGAAGATAGTAGTAATGATGATGGGAATAGTAGCTGCAGCAATGGTGAAAAAGATGATTATGATGAAGGAGATATTGAAGAAAGCCCAATGGAATTTGTAGTTACTGGTGTTATTAAAAAAAAAGTAAAAAAGAAAAAAAGGAAGAAAGTGAAAAGAATGGCGAAGAAGAGAGTAAAAGCATTGAAAGTGAAAAAAAAGAAAACAGTAGTTGAGAATAAAAAGGGTAAACAACAGTCTAATCTGCTCAATATTTCCTCGACGTGTGCTATTCCACCAAATCCACCGGCGTCCAAATCATCATCATTATTATTGAAAAAGACTACAATTACCGATATAAGCAAAAGCAATGAAAGAATATCTAACGAAATTAATGAAGCGATGAAAAAAAAAAGAAATATTAAAGCAAGAACAAATGTAGTCGCAAAACAAGTTAAAGCGGCAAATTACATGTCATCGTATATAGATCAAGTAGATGAATCTTATTATGAAGAGAAGTTGAAGGGAAAAAAGGAATCTAAAAAATTAGACACTGGTTTGAATCAATTGAAAGAAAAAGGATTTGAAATTAAATTTTTCAAAAAACAGGAATTACCAACGGAAGAAGAAATATATGAAAAAAAAATAAAGAATAAACCGAAGCGACGATCGTTAGATACCGGTTTAGAAAAATTAAAAGAGGACGGTTATAGGATTATCAAAGCTAAATCATCATCCACTGATGATGAAAATGGATTGTCTACGCCAAGAACACCTAGAAAAGAATATGACGCGGATAAAGAGAAAGTAAAGGCACAAAAACGAGTTAATGAAATGAAAAGAAAACAAGCTAAAGAATCTGCTCAAGTTTCACCCAATTCTCAAAATCGTAAAGCGCAAGAATATGCTCGAAATCTTGCTACAAAGCAAAAAGAACTACGACGAGCTAGAATATATGCCGTGAATTGTATTCAACGTGAATGGAAAATTGCATTGATGAAAGCGTTTGATTATAATATGAGAAATAGTGGTGGTTTAGATGATGATGACGAGGAGGAGGAGGAAGATGATGAATTAAATGTATCTTCCTCCTCCATAATAATTGTAAAAGATGAAAAGGTGGAGAGAGAGCAAGATGTGGTGGAGAAAGTTGTAGAGGTTGAAACAGATGTTGTAGAAGAGAAACAAAAAATGTTTCTCGTAGAAGAATAAAAAAAAAGTGGTATCATACATCTTAATCTATAGCATCTAAATACTGGAATATACTACCTACTAAGATTTTACCTGTATTTATTATTATTTATTATTTATTATTATTTTCTACCAATAAATATATATACATTTTAGTTCAATTTAGATGTACCATATTCCTAAAAGTACAAAAGTGTTATTTATGTACGAACAAATAAAATAGATTTAAACTATATCGTTCAAGCCAACATATATATATATATACACATACACACATATATAGATATATACATTCTATTATTATCATTAAAATATTATCTCATGAATTTATCACTGATATTGACAACGTTAATAGTTTTATTCATTTCTATACATTCAACCAAGGCAGCGTGTGGTACATTGAAAGATGGAAATATTATTACCATATCACCAAATTTAGCAGTTTCAATATGTTCTGAATCAATTGTTCGTATTGTTAAAGTGCCTACATCCAATAGCACAACATATGAAAACGCAACAATGCAAACAATGACACGCACAAGTTTAATGGTAGATCCAAATTTTCCATCGGCAAAAGAATCACAAAAATTTACTATGCTTGAGGAGGAGGAGGATATCATCTTAATTAAAACAAAAAATTTATTACTAAAAGCAAATAAAAAAACAAATTTAATTCAATTTTATGATATCGCAAATGAAGAAAAAGTTATAACTTCAGAAGTGTCATACAAATTTGAACCAACTGTTGATTATTTTGGTGATAAGAACCAGTCAACATTTGGTTTACAACAGGAGTGGTCACTGGATAATTCAGAAGGTATGTATGGTGGTGGTGAATATCAAAATGGTATTATGGATTATTCAGCAACTCCAATTGAACTTGTGCAATTTAACACAGAAGCTGTTGTTCCATTTTTTATATCAACAAAAGGATATGGAATATTATGGGATAATAATGGACGGTCTGTATTTAATCCACCAAAAGAAGATTGGTTGTTATCTGGTATGAATGGCGGCAATTTAACAAAAGAAATTGAATTTACGCCTACCGTAGATGGAGATTACATTTTTTATGTTAACGCATGTAGTGATTATGGTTGCGGTATGAATCATTATTTAAATTTATCAATTGTTGCTGTTGGGGAGAAAGACGGTCGTGAACAAATTATCCAATATTGGGACGATTTAACCAATTTGCCAGATAGTATATCGGGTAGAGCAACTGGTTTGCGTTCAAGGACAAAATACACAATATCGATGCAATCGTCTATTGAAAATGTGAAATTATATTATATTCCGCCACAAGCATCATCAAAAAGTGCATTATTGAAATCACGTCTCGGTGATTTAATTGATTATTATTTTGTATATAAATCGGAAGAAAAAGGGGTGGATAGGAAAAATATTAATCAAAACTCACATTACAATCGTATGGACAATGCCATTTCAGGTTATCGTCAAATAACTGGCTCTGCACCATTATACGCATCTTGGGCGTATGGATTTTGGCAATGCAAGGAACATTATCATAATCAAACTGAGTTGTTAAATGCTGCAGCTAAATTTCGTGCCTTAAAAATTCCTGTTGATGCCTTTGTTCAAGACTGGCATTACTGGGGCAACCTGGGTTGGGGACCGCAATGGGATCATACTATATACCCGGATCCAAAAGGAATGGTAGAAGCGTTGCATGATGAAAATATCCATTTCATGATTTCTGTTTGGAGCAAATTTGACAATTTCACTTCATTTTATAAAGAAATGTTTGCTAATGGCCATATATTGAAAGGCTCCATTTATTACGACCCATGGAGTGCTGACGCTCGCGAAATGTTTTATCAATTTTCAAAAAAAGCACATTTCGATATTGATGTTGATGCATTGTGGCTTGATGCAACGGAGCCTGAAGGATTTTCCATGGAAAATCAATCCATCGCGCTAGGAAGTGGTAATGCATATTTTAATTCATATTCATTAATGACGACAAAGGCAATTGCAGATGGTCTTAGACGCGATTTTTCAAATGAACAAGGACGTCGGGTATTTTCATTAACTCGATCATCATTCGCTGGACAGCAAAGGACTGGCGCAGCTCTATGGAGTGGAGATATCAGTGGGAAATGGGACAGCATGCGCAGGCAAATTAGTGCAAGCCTAAATTATCAAATGAGCGGACATGCATATTGGAGTGAAGATATTGGAGGATTTTTCCGTCCAAAAAATCAATATACGGACCCTGGATACCATACGTTGCTAATACGGTGGTTTCAATTTGGTTGTTTTACGCCAATATTTAGGGTACATGGGGGCGGCAGCAATACTGAATTATGGAATTATGGCCAAGATGTGCAAAACACAATTGTGAATACTGCTATTCGCATACGATATCGTCTATTATCATATATTTATAGTGGATTCTTTGAAGTACTGAATTTTGATTACACAATGCAACGTGCCATGGCACTAGAATTTCCAGATGATGAAAAAGTATATCAAATAAATGACCAATTCGTATTTGGTCATTCAATAATAGTTGCACCAATATATACAGAATCACAATCACGTGAAGTGTATTTACCAAATAATGAGGGAAATAAATATTTTAATTTTTTCAGTGGTCAAGAATATGAAAGTGGAACAACAGTTACAGTAACAAATTTACCAATAAATGAAATGGCGTTGTTTATAAGAGCGGGTACTATATTACCTTTGGGTCCTGATTTGCAGCATGTAACAGAAAAACAACAAGATCCAATAGAGTTTCGTATATATCAAGGAGCAAATGGTCAATTTACGCTGTATGAGGATGACGGCGAGACGGCATCTACATATGTTAAAAATCAATACACCCGTATTGACTTTAATTGGGATGATATTAGCTCAACATTGACTATTGGCAAACGTAATGGTGGTGGATTCAAAGGTATGATATTGAAACGTACTTTCAATTTTATCATAGTAAAAGTAGGGCATGGCACTGGCTTGGATATTGAAATGAAAGCAGACAAAACAATTAATTATAATGGTGATGGAGTTACTGTAAAATTTTAAATTTTTTTTAAAAAAAATAGATTTTTAATATTTAAAGAGGATGTTAAAATCTAAGTTTCTATAAAAATTTTACTTCCCGGGTGCTAAAAGTAATAATGCTCAATACTCAATCTCAAGAATAATTATTCTAATATCCTACTACGTATTAGTAAAGCTCTAATGCACAACTGCAAACTAATACTCTACAAGCATGAGTAGAGGTTTCTATCCTCCCCTGCGTTCATAATATGATATATCATTTTTATCATATATATCGCATATGCCATCATTTTCATATATCGCATATTATAATCTCTCGGGAAACGTATACTTCGTGCGGTACATATCATGCCATAGTCGTGTGGTTTATATACCTCTTGATATTCTAATATATATCTCTAATTGAAACGTGCCACACTATATGTTTTAAAGGCTGTCAATATAATAATCTCTCACAATAAAACCTAAAAATAAAAACATCAACGTAAAAATCACTCTATACACAATTGCACCGGCTGGTAAAAAGAATATTCGCATTGGATGTCGTTGCCACTCCACTCTCAATTCATCTCTACATGCACCAATAGCAAATGCCGTTGCTTCTGTCCGCTCCAAGTGCAACTCACCAGCCTTTTCTTTCTTTTCAAACAAGTTAATGCATTGATCATCAATATGACTTAAGCAACGAGAAATTTCATAATTTGCATTACCACCTTGACGCACCATTTCCAAAACACCTCCTGTACCAAACATAAACAACAATGTTGCAGTTGCTTTTAATACAGGACTGATTCCAAAATTTAAAATTATGCTTACGTATACCATGCCAATGATACAAACGAAGAAACCTACTAGTAGAAAAAATGCAAGTGCTTGCATTCTAACATGATACATCATTCCTACCTCTTTTAAAAGTTTTCGTGCTTTACAAAAGTTATATACATTTTCCGGTGAATCTAATAGTAAAAGTGGTTTAGTACATTTCACATTTACCTTGCTAGTAACAATATCAGTAAATTTTTCGCATAACAATTTTTTATCATCTTCCTCCACAGCAATGACACCATCAGCAGAAGCATCATTTCCTGTTGTTATCATATCGAAATTTTGGCTTTTGGTCCTTCCTTCATCATCGTTACCTTCCATCTTCTCGATGCCATTGTCATTATTCCCATTGGCAGTGATATATTCCCCTTCATAAAAATATCTTTTTTTAATAAAATCATCTAGCAACTTCATAGTGTCGTGGCGTCGTTTATAGTCTGCAATGGCAATAGTTAACCAGGTGTATATAACATAGGCATAAAACATGTGTAAAAAGGTACTAGATATGGTCATAAAAACAGTTGCACCTTGCCAAAAAGGGTTTTCACCGGCAATCGAATATTTCACGCCTTCAATAACAGGAAAGCTACTACTATTGAATCGTGCACAATCATAATTTGATATTGAACCGTAGGATGATGACGTTGAATTTCCATTTGCATTACTTTTTGTCATGAAATTTTGATATGCTTCCCGACCGATTTTTGCTGCGTTATAATCACCAAAACCATTTGGATTCGTACAAATGGCTACTACCCATGGAATTAAACTTTGAACAATTGCAACGCACCAAAGTATTGTAGAACTATATTTCAATCTATATGTATTTTTATTTATAGCACGAACCAATAATTCTCTTACATCGACACGTAGATGAACGATCGAGTCTTCAATGTTTTTTATACCATTATTTTTACTTTTTGACAAAATTTCAATTGAAAAATAATTAATAAATTCATTGTAATCTTGTTCATCATGTTCATTCAGTTTCGTTACCATACAATAATATTGTTGTATGATTTTAACCATTTCAACAGGTAACTTCTTTCTCTCTTCTAAGGGTAAAGTAGATAGAGGTAATATACGTTGGCCTTCCTTGTTTCTTTTGATAAAAAATGTATACAATGCACTATTCTTTTTAAACAAATGTTGGTTGTCTTTGTCTAATGAACATTCAAACGTAAAATTAAATCCTTGTCTACCAAATCTTTTATTTTCATGTAATGGTGAATCAATACCATGCCTTAGACAAATTTTGTGAATATGATGCCTAAAACCATTAATATCGGTACCAATAAATGCACCTAAGTGCCAATTATTCCACATTATTGCAGTAGTATGAAATGGCTTTTTCAAGACAGCAGCTACTTCATGATTTGGTGCCATTGCATATTTAAGACTAATCATAAGTATACGCAAAATGTGATAACCAAGTGCAGCCATAATATTCACATTGGTGATAGACAAGCAAGGAAATCTGTTAAAATAAAATAATAATGTAACGTAAAAAATTAGTATTACTGTAGATAATGGTGCAACAAAATATTGAGAAATCAACAAAGTGAAATAACCCTTGAAGATTTGCTTAAAACACGTTATTGGCGCCAGGCACAGTAAAAATTGCATTGCAGTTGCAAGGTGCAAGCCTTCAACCAATATAACAATTGGTATTGTTAATGGAAAAAATAAATGATAAATAAAGATACGTATAAATAAACTAAGTGAAAATGTAGGTTTCAATGAATGTTCAATATCTTGTGTAATTTCCATTCTTTTATTCAATTCCGTTGCAAATTTGTATCTTATTTTTTGTTCGTATTTTATTGCTTCTTGTAACAATGCTTTTTCTGTAGTAAGTGCTCCCGATAAAACATGTTTTAAACCTTCACCCACGTCTTTTATATTACGTACATGTGGAGTTTTATTTTTATCATTTATCATATTATCAAGAGAGGTATCCTCCTCCTCATGTTGTTTATATTGTTTTGTTTTCATCGATTTGATATTGCTTACGGGTGATTGATTGTTCGTATAATTTTATTATTATTAGAGTGGAAGGAGATGTTTTTCTTTGTTTTGTTTATTTTGTGTATTGAATGATGTAATTGAATGTCGTCTGTAT
>MDTB01071879.1_pt1 | contig 13226 bp, 7 predicted proteins | sample 811161 | NCBI WGS metagenome assembly MDTB01 (sample SAMN05326650, study PRJNA326480) | marine metagenome | isolation source: seawater | place: Mediterranean Sea | collected 2009 | reverse complement strand
TACCTGAAGAACCGGCAATTGTTACTCCAGTAGAATAGAGATTATTACGAGCTGCGTCTAAATAAAATCTAAAAGGATGTCCTGAGTTTGAACTATCTGATGTATCAAATCGATATGTAACACCTGGTAATAATTTTAAATACGGAGCAGGAACATCGTTAATAAAATATTTGTTACCACTACCACTTCCATTATATCGATGATCGCCTGGAGAAGAAGCAACTTTTACTATTAAAGTTTCAGTACTTCCTGTATGTGTGCCATAAGAATAACTTGAACTTCCAACTTGTACGACACGAGTATTTGACCCAGCTGTTTTCTTGACGTATAATTTACCGTCAAAGGTGTTAATCGCTAACTCACCTAAGTCTAAATTACTTGCTGTTGGAATAGCACCCTGCGTGGCAGAACGCCTTAATTTAATATTAGTTTCTCTGGCCAATTTTGGCTTCTCCTAGTTCAATCTCTATATAGAGTTTATAAAAAAATTTTACTTGTATATACAAGCAATTATATTTATACTAGTAGGTTCCGCCGTCTATGACACTTGAAACTTCTGGAACACCACTTGCATTAAATTGTACAATATCACCAGCATCTGAGCTAGTTAAAAATGATATAGCAGTTCCAGCACTATTTGAAACAAATACTCCATTAGCAGTAAATGATGATAATCCAGTACCACCATGAGCAACTGCTAAATCGGTTGTTAATGTTAAGCTTGCTGCTGAAGCAGCTCCTGTTATTGTTAAATCATCATCAACTGTTACTGTACCACCAGCTGAATCAATTGTTAAGTTACCTGATGTAGTATCAATTTCATTATCACCAGTAATACCAACTTTAACATTACCAGCAAATACACCACCAAATTGAGCATCATGGAATGGACTTGAGGCATCTTCACCGCCACTAAAGTCTTCATCTTTAGTAAATATAAATCTTTCTGATTGATGATCGTAACCAAAGAAACCTTCTTTTACTGATGAACCATCGCCATATTTAAATCTAACACCACGATCAACTCCATCTACACTTGTACCACTGTTATCTGCAAGTACAAGTACTGGATCGTCTAATGTAATAGTTGTTGAATTAACTGATGTTGTTGTACCATTGACAACTAGGTCACCACCAACTGTTAAATTACCGCCGGTAGTTACTGTATCAGAAGTTGAATCACCAAGAGTAACATTACCATTAACAGTTAAGTTTCTTGTTACAGTAGCATCTCTTGTTACTGATAAATCTTGTCCAATAGTTACATCATTTGGAAGACCAAGTGTTACTGTGACTTCATTACTTGATTTAGCAACTGTAGTCTCAATTTCGTTTGTTGTACCTAAAATTTGTAAATCATCAGCAAGTAAATCAACATTTTGTGTTGTTGAACCGTCAGCATCTACTGTTAAAGTTGTTGCAACGTTTACTGTACCAGCTGCTGTTAATCGACCTTGTGCATCTACTGTAAATGTTGGTATTTGAGTTGTACTACCATAAGACCCTGCAGATACTGCTGTATCATCAAGATCAAATGTAACTGAATTACCAGAGGCTACTGTTGTAATACCAGTATCACCAACAAATGTAATTGTTTCTGAATCTAAATCAATTGATATTGTACCACTATCACCTGAAACATCTAAATCTTGTGCGGTGACTTGTTGGTCTACATATTCTTTTACACCTTGTGCAGTAATAAGTTGAGCATCTGTTGGAGACCCAGCCATAGCTGTTTCAATGCTTGTTACTACTTGACCTGAACCTCCTGAAGATTCAAGTGCAAGACTACCTATATTTAATTCGTTTAAATGTTTATTTGTGTCAACAATAAGTGCGCTACTTGCAGTTGTTGTTCCATGTACATGGTCTAATAGACCTGTGAAATACTTACCACCTATGAGATCTACTGCAGCTGCAACACCCGCGGTTTCAGTACCTGTGCCGATGTATAACCTATCACCATTATTAGCTTGAGTACCAGCGACGTATGAATAAGCCAGCTCACCAGTTTTAAGATTAGTTGGAGCTGTAGTTGTAGAACCCGTGGTAAGAATCTTAATTCTTGTTAAATTCGCCATCTTAGTACGTGCCTCCGATTATATTTAAATTAGCGTTTTGAATAGTTGGTGTTGAAACATATTGTCCTGATGTTCCATTATAAATTAACATAGCTCCATCTGCCTGACCTGATGCGTTAACATCAGTTAAATCTGATAATGCAATTGTACCAATTTTTAAAGATTGAGCCGTAATTTGATTACCAGGCTTTGTTTTACCTTTAATATTTGGTGTAGATCTAATTGTTGCTTTTATTGCCATGTTATCTTGTAACTCCTGGTGTTACTTCTACTTGTCCTTCTACTACTCTTGTGATTGTACCACTATTATTTATTTCAACATCATATACATAACGGCCTGCTTTTAATGCATTTGTTTGCGTTGCTGATAATGATATTTGTACTGTACCATTTGCAGCATTTGCAATACTTGCGCTAAAATTTGTTGCTGTACTTGATGAATATGTTTTTCTCATTTGACCAGCTACAGAATAACCAGTTAAATTCAATGCATTACCATCAGTATCAGTAACGTCAATGTTTGCACTAAATGATGCTCCTTGGTCTATAGTTATATTAGATACTACAGCCATTTTAACTATTTATACCTTTTAGTTCTTCAATCTCTTGTTTAAGCTCTTTAATTGCTTCAACAAGTAGTGGTACTACTTTTTCATATTGTATTGTTTTATAATCTCCTTTGAAAGGAGCATCTCTTACGACTTCAGGTAATACTTTTTCTACATCTTGTGCTGATAAACCTACAAGTTTTTTATCTTTATAATCTGGTATAAGTTCATCACCCTTTTCGTTATGTGTATAATAAAATCCTGTTAATGAAGATACTTTATCTAAAGCATTATCTATTGTTCCAATTTTATTTTTTAGTCTGTCGTCTGAAGCAAAAGCTGTTACTTCTCCACTTGATGAGACTGAAGCACATGAAATCGCGCTAAAAGTAACATTATCTGAAGTTCTTACATATTGATTCATATTATTGGAATATGTATTACCACTAAAGTTATTTGCGTTATCTGCAACATTTAAGAATTCCCTAACAGCCGCAGCTGATCCCCACCTTAAATAACCATCATTACTTGTTTCTACTGCAATTTGTGTAACACCTGATGTTACATCATTTGCAGTCATATTTAGATAATTAGTAAAAATATAACCACTACTATTTCTTTGTACAATAGTATTTCCGGCTCCTGCAGTTGTAGAAGCAGTGATTGTTGCCGAGTTTGCTTGGTTAGTTACAGAACCTGCGGTTGAAGCAGTTGAAGCATTACCATTTAATGTAGCAGTAATTGTACCAGCACTAAAGTTGCCACTTCCATCTCTTAAAACAACTGTATTAGCAGTATTATTTTGTGTAATTGTATATGGGAATGAATAATTGTTTGCAGTAAAGGTAACATTACCAGCTCCTTGTCTACTTAGTGTTAGTGTATTTCCAGATACTGATGCTTGAGTTACATTATTTGTTGGTAAAACAAATTGACTAAATGATGTAGATATTTGACCTGTACTTGAATTATATGATATACCACTTCCTGCGCTTACAGCACCTCTTGCTCTTGCATTAGTAAAAAATAAATTACTTGAACCTTCTGCAATAGAATCAGTATTACCAAAATCAGAATAAGAAAATGTTTTTGTTCCTACACCGTTTATATGACCTCTGCTATCAACACTAATATCTTGAATTACAGTATTACCAGAATTATCTGATCCTGTAAAAGAACCACCAGTATCTTCATGACTATATGTTATTACATTATTTGTTGCATTATATGATACATCCATAAATGTACCAGCTGCAAATGATACTCTTTCGTCATCAGCAATATTGCCTCTATCAACTCCATCAACAGTTAAGAACCAACCTGAATAACCATCAAGTGTATTTGAAATTGTGATATCAATATCATTACCATTTTGAGCTGAAGTTACTGATATTCCAGATCCACTAACAAAATCTAAGTTTTTACTTGGACTAAATGAAACGCCTTCAACAGTTGGAGATGATAATGTAGCTTCTGATAATATTAATGAACCATCAGCTTCCCATCTATCTGTTGCAAAGTTATATACAATACTATGTGAACCAGTAACATTTGATGCATTATTTGCATGTGTTCCTATACCTGAAAAACTTCTTGTTTCAAATCCAAACCCACCAGTTGTCGGTTCAGTAGTTGATGTACCTGTTAATATTAAAGTATCATCAACTTCAAGTGTTGCGGTATTAATAGTTGTTTGTGTACCATTAACATCTAAATTACCATTAATAGTCATATTACCAGTAACAGTTACGTTATCAGGTAATCCTACAGTTACAGTACCTGCATTTTCAACTACTGTTACTTCACCAGCTGTTCCACTAAATGTAAGAGTATTTCCAAGTGCAATTGGAGATGTATTTGAACCATCACTTACTGTAATACTTGAATTTGATAATTTACTATTTGGTATTGACCCTGCAAGTTTTGAAGCTGCTATAGAACCAGCTAACATACTGTTTTCTACTGATCCAGCTTGTATTGTTGCTGTTAATGTTCCACCAGCCAAATTAGTCATTGTTAATGAACCACCAAGATCTCCACCTAAAGTAATTGTTGGATCTTGAGTTAATACAATATCAAAATTCTGATTTGTTGAATCCCAATCTACACTAATACCGGTTTCAGTATTATTTGCAAATAATTCTTTTGCATTATAAAATGTTACTAAATCCGCAACTTCACTATTTGATGAATCATTTAATCCTTTAACTTGAAAGAGTCTAGCAGGTTTACCTGCAGTAACTTGAGCTTGATTTATTCTAATTTCTACATCACTACCAAGACCATGATTACTTCTTTCAAAAGATAAACCTCTAATTGCAGAACCTGATGATAAGTCTAAGAAAGCTGTATCAAATCCAAGAGATGAACCAGCTCCTCCACCAACAAGTAAAGAGCCAGATCTCATATCAAGTGTTTTGCCACTTGCAAATGTAACATCTGAATTTATTGTTTGAGTAGAGCTACTTGTAAGTTTAACACTTGCATCTGCATTTGCATCAACTTCATTTATTGCTGCTACTATATTACTTGTAGTTGAAGTTGTTAAATCTGCTTTATTGCCTATTACACCTTGTACTTCGACAACACCTGATGATAAATCAGCAGCTGCATATCCAGCAGCATCGTCAAGGTTTGCTACTGTACCTATTTCTGTATCATGTTCATTTATTGCTGCAGCTAAATCGTTTGCAGTTGTGGTAATAACACTAGATACTAAATCACTTGCACTTCCTCTTATTGCAGTTTCAAGTTCATTTACTGCTGTTACGACATCAAGCGTATTAGTTGTACCAAGTAATGATATATCTCCGATATCATCTTGTATTTCATTTACAGCATCAACTAAACTTGTTGAAATAATTTTAATAGCATCACCATTACTTGCAGGAGTAATTAATTCTATCATAATACCATGTCCTGCATCAACTGAAACATTTGATGATATATTACTTGCAATTATTCTTTTTGTAGCATCGGTGTGTGGTATACCAAGATTTTGACTATTACTAAATACTCCTGTATGTGATTTAAATCTTAAAGTATTACTATCAGCTGATAATAGTGTTCCTGAGAATCCACCAGACTGAGTTAATACTGCGTTTTCTACAAATTCTGATGGAAGAGATGGAGAGCCAGTAAGTGTTACCTTTAATGAATAATTAGATACGATAAAATTATTAGCAGCAAGGCCTTGACTTAATTCTGTGCCTTGACTTGTAACTCTTATAGCTCCTACTCTAAATGATTCAGCAACTCCAGTTGTTCTATCAATTGTTTGTTCTGGTAAAATTTCAAAGCGACCATTACTAATTTCAAAAAATCTTTGACTTGCTGTAGCTGTAAAACTGTATTCTTTATCTGCAAGTCGAACATCTAAAAGTTTATCATCACCAACATTACGTATTGAAAGTTCATTAGACTTTTGTCTGAACTCTTCCAGTGTATTAGTTTTTAATATTCTTACTTCGTCTCGAATAGCCATTATTTACTCAGCCCTTTTACTATTTTTTTTAATTCTTCAATATCGTCTTTCATTGATTTTATAACATCTTCTTTTTCTTGCAATTTAGCAATTTGATCTCTACGATTACTGAATGCTGTAGTATTATTATTTATAACAGCATGCGTCACTGTATCTTTTTCATAATCAGGTAAATTTTCTACTTTTTTCTTTCTTGGCATAACTTATCCTATGTTGCGCATATTGCTCTAAAATCACTTACTCTTGGAGGAGTAGATGAAACAGTTGAAGTCATAACAATCTTAAATTGTATTGAACCAAAACTACCAGTAGGATCGATATCATATCTTACTTCATTAAATTCTGTTTCATTTACTGGTATAGATTCAGTTGGACTTGCTTCACTAAATGCTACATCATTAATGTCTCCTGAATCACCACCTTCGAGAGTTCTAAAAAAGAGTCTTACATTCGAACCACCAGGTCTATTAACATTCATAAATATTGTTGCTGTATCAGCTTCTTCATTGAGTTCAACTTTTTTAGTTATATACCTTGTAAGTTCAGATCCACCAGTTGCTCCGAGTTCAGAAAAACTTGATGATGAACTAATTCTATTTTGTATTGTATGTACTGAAGCTCTATTCATATCAATAACAGGAGATAATGCTTCATTAGTAGTTGATAATACGCATCTCATATTAAATGATTTATTACCACCCATGTTATTAGTTTCATTTGCTGCAGAACCAATCATTCTTGGTGCTTCAAATCTATAATTTTTATTAGGTAATATTTCAAATTCAGTACCAGCTTGATGTGCAGCTTCAGTTCCATCTATACTTTGACCACTATAAATTGTAGCATGAGTTCTCAATGAAGTTCCAGGTACCTGAATATTTTGAAGCACTGGATACATAACATCAATGTGTCTATTTTCAGAAGCTCTTACTGCGGATCCACCACCTGCACCTGTTGATGATGCTGTATCAGATCCACCAGCAGTAAACTGATAACTATCATGTGTAATATTACTTATTGTATGAGTACCATTAAGATTAGCAGCTGAAATTCCATTTGTATCAACTGCTCCCGATATAGTTACTCTTGAACTACTATCATGATTACCATGATTTTTATGATTTACTGTTACAACACCAGATCCAGATGTTGTAGTAAATGGATTACCAGGTAATCTTCTTGTAGGTAATACATCATTAACAAGATTAATTTCTGCTGATGAGCCAGTAAATGAACATCTATTTAATTTAAATTTTAAATCTTTACTTTGTTCTGGTGTCCACGTTGAAGCATTTTGAGATGTAAAGAATACACCATTATAAGGTTGCTTAGATATTCTATGCGTTGTAGTTGTTAAATCGAACCCACCCATTTCAGCAATATAAACTTCATAATTATCTGATTGTGAAGTAAGAACAATTGCATACTCTGTATCTTGAGCTAAAAATACTGGATAGTCAAAATTAAAATTAGTTGCTACTGATGCGTCTGTTGATACTTGAATATTGTCTCCAGATGCAGCAGGATATAGTATTTTATCAGCACCTGGTACTATTCTTTGTGTTGGTATACCATTTTGAGTTGTTCTAATAGTTAATCTTACTGGTATTGCTGGGTCAACTGACTTAAAGAATATATCTACGCTTTTAGCAAATATTCCACCTTCTTTATCAATTAAAATAGTTTCTGCAACTGGGTCAACCCATGTTGTTGTTTCTGATACCTGTGAATCAACAATTGTTCTGTCTTCATTTAATTCAGTTTGTACAAGTCTTGGTACTTTTGTAGATACAATTCTACTTTCAACTGATTCTATAAGACCTTGAGCATGATACTGTGTTTCAGCATATGTTGTTTCATTTGTTTTATTATTTGTACTACTATCAGTAAGTTTAAATTCTCTTACACCTGTTGCAAATTTAAGTGCGTTATTTCTTGGTATAATAAATGAGCCAGATACTTGTCCAGTAGCATCAGTAATTAAATTACCTGCAGAATCTGGATGTGATGTTACTCCTTCAAAAGTATCAACACCAGATTGATCTGAAAATTCTTGATATGTTTCTTCTCTAATAAAGCTTGATATATCTACTCCATCAAAAAATGCATATATTCTCGTATTTGGTTTCATTAATTGAGCTTTAAAGAATATTTTTCTTGATCTTATAAATGGTACAAAGTTAACTTCAACAACTCTTTGTCCGTCACTTCGTGTTACTGTATCAAAAGCAACATTTGTTCGTATTCCACTTCGAGATTGATTTTCTGTAGTAGTCATTGTAGTAGTTGTTGTTACACCAATTCTTCCTCGTCTCCTTCCTCTAACTCTTCCGCCTCTTCCTTGAAAATTCCTTTCAAAAAAGTCTTCTTCACCATCAACTTCTATACTAATATCTGTACCAGTCCAGTTTGTTTCCCATTCATTCCATTGAGTACCAAGAATACCAGTTTCTTCAGCCATTTCAACAAATTGATTATATGATGATGAATCATCAATAACAACGTTAGGTCTTACATCTACTTCTTTCCACTCATCTGAATCTGGAGAAAGTTCTACTTCTCCACCCCATTCAAATACATTATATGGATTAACATTTACAAAAGTAGAAGCATAAGGCTGATCAATATAATTAGTAGTTGTGAATGGCATTGTTACAAGTGAACCATTTTTTACTGCAGTACCACTATCACCTGATTTACGTACTAAGTTAGCATTTTGTTCATTGAACATTGGTCTTAAATAACCATTTACTTTGTCAATAGAAGCTTGATAATCAACATTTTTAACGTCACCAACGTTGTGAGATCTAAATCCATCAACAATAAATCCATTCTTTAATCTTGAAAATCCAGAGCCATCAAATAATTCTACGTCAGCAGCACTTTGTTCTAATAAAGAAAGCGAGGTATAATACTCTAAATTTTTAATACGTTTATCTAATTGACCAATATCACGCATAGTATATCTTCTATTATCAAGAATTTTTGGCACTAAATCATCTTTATTAAAGACATAAGGTTTTAATCTTAAGTCATATATACCCATTGAATCATCTGGTGTATCTGGAGCTTTAGGTGTTTCTGATGGAACACCAACTTCAGTTTTAAATTCACCACGTCTTGTAATATAAAGTTTATCAATTCTTGGCATGAAGAAAGTAATTTCTGCATTTAAAGCATGATTTGGTTTTGGAGGTCTTGGACTTGTAGCATTTGTACCTGTAAAATTATCTACTCCAGCATTAGCTTTTCTTGGTCTGAAATCTATGCAATCTCTTAGTTTTAATCCATTAAATTCAGGTATTGAATCATAATCATCAGTTGGATATGAATCTACTGTAAAATAATCTCCTGAACCATGTGTGTAATGATCGAAAGTAACTGTAATATTTCCTGTTACTGATTCTCCTGATTTTAATGTGACTTTACCATTGTCGTAAAAATTATCTCTTTGACCATTATCTAATACAAATTTATCAGTAATGTTAGTACTATTTGAATCAGTAATAGAAACTATTCTAATGATATCACCTTTATCAAGTGAAAGACTTCCTCCTGATAACGAGCCAGTTTTTGTTTGATTATTTGCTCGAGTTTTTGTAGCTTGTACAAGATTTTTTTGTACATCTGCCATTACTTTAAGAGTTGTAGATCCAGGTGTAACTCCACCTACATCAGTAAATGTTAAAGTTTGTGATCCGTCAGTTTCTGTTATTGTTGGAGTTGTATCTATTACACCAGTACCTAAAGAAGCTGTTACACTACTTACATTAATAAAACTTCCTTGACCTGAAGCAACCGTAATATTATTACCAGTTGTTTCAAATTTTTCTTTTACTACATAAGTTGTATCAACTACAGACGGATCTGATGCAGTATATAATGTTTTAATAGCATCATATGGAAGTTTAAATACTAAACTATTTTTACCTACATCAAATAAATTACCAGCACTAGATAAATCACCAATAAAGTTTTGAGTTGTGCCAGATTGATCGACTGATCTTACAGCACTGAATGTATTTGAGCCAGTCATTTTAATATCAAATAAGAATAATCTTAATTCATTACTTACAAATTCTAATGATCTTGCTCTTGCTGTACCAATTACACTACCACCTTGTCCAGTAGCACTGTGCAAATTAATAGTAGCAAAATCATTTACATCTGGCATACCTTTAACTGTACTTGCATTTAATTTAACATAGTTACCTAATTGTATACTTGTTGTCGCTACATTAATATTTTCTGTAGCATTATTACCTCTAGGCTTTTCTACAGTAATATATCTTGTTGTATTATTTTGAACACGGAAACCTTTGACATAAGCGACTGAAGGTTCAACACCTACCGCAAGTCTTGCTTTACCAAATGTTGTTGCAGCACTTGTATTACCTGCATCTCCATCAGCAATAATTTGTGTTGTTGTTTTATAACCATTATTAGTACCATCATCTAAATATTCTCTAATATTTAATTGAAATGGTTCTACAACATAGTCTCCTGATTCTTCAAAAGTTCTACGAGCAAGTCTTTCTGTTAATTCTGTATCAGTATTTTTATCTGTTTTATCGACTGCAGCTTTACCGTCTTCGATAACAATTAAGGTAATATAACTTGCTTCACTACGACTTGCAAGATTAAGTGGCTCTTTAATAAGTGTAGTTGATATTCTATATCTATTTGCACCAGGCGCTGAAGTATTTGGTACACCTTGTGCGTTATCAAGCAAACTATTATCGTTATCAGATGTCACTATATCTTCAGTGACTCTTAAACCAACTACGTAGTTTGGTGTATTTGTATATTTGTCTAATATTAATGAACCAGCAGGAACAAATACAAATGTACCAGAAATAAAGTATACACCCTCTTCAATATTTACCGATGAACCTTTACCTGTTGGTGTACTTGCTGTATTTTTAAGTTTTCCGTATCTTACTGGCGATCCATTTGAACTAAATTCTTCTTCAGCTGCAAAAGTTTGTGTAGTGTTATTTGTACCACTATTTGTATATTTTACATATAAAGTATTTGGATCAGAACCAGCAGCTGCAACAACTTGTAATACTTCAGCTGTAATACCAGATGTAGCACCCGTAATTGTTGTACCTACAAATTGATCTAAATAATTATCTGAATTTAAAGAACCAGCTGATGAATGAGTAAAGCTTGATTCAATTTTGATAAAGTCATATTCAATATTTAAAGTAACCTTACCGTTTACTACACGTGATCCATCTTTAAATGCAAATTGACCATATCGATCTATTTGAGCTTGTAATGCTGTTTGTAATTGAGTAAGCTCTCGAGCCTGAACTGAATGGCCAGGTCTAAATAAAATTCTATGAAAATTCTTTGTTTCATCGAAATCATCATAATAAGGAGCTATGCTATATTTTTTTAATACTGTTGTTGCCATAAATTTTCCGTCCTAATATATTTATATTAGAATTCTATAATAACTTTTATATCTTCAATTTGTGTTGCTGTTCTATTAATAGGATCTCTATTTTCTAAAAATAAAACTTGGCCACTTGCTCTATCAACTTCAGGATTACCAACATGACCAGAACTCGCTAATGCATGTGTTGCACTACTTGCGGAACCTGTAATATTTTCTCCTGCAGTAAAAGCAGTATATCCTGTTTTACTATTTTGATAGTAATAAATGTAACCGTTTGTTGTATCTAATTCTACTACAAAACCTTTAGCACCAGATGTTGCTCCAGTTATAACTTCATCTATTTGATAATTTGCAACATCAGCTGTATTTGCTGTATCTAAATATTTCATAGCTTTAAGAGTAGTTGCAGTTGCAACAGCTCCAGCGAGTGGAGTGGCGTTATATACTTTTGGATCTTTAAGTAACATAATTTGTCTAAAGTCATTGCCTACAGTAATATCACTTCCATCATTACCATCAAGTTTACTGTTTAATGAAATAAAGAAAGAACCCAGTTCAGATACTGGGTCTACGCCGTGTCCAGCTTTTGGTGCAATAACGGCCCTTGCGGTCGCATCTGAACCTCCACCGCCAGAAATTGTAATATCTGCGAATGTATAATTTGTACCTTTATTATTTATTGTTATACTTGTAACTGCTGTTCCAGTACGTACTGCAGTTGCAGTTGCTCCAGTTCCGTCTCCAGTAATAGTTACTGTAGGATCTGAACTATAACTAGTTCCACCAGCAGTTACTTCAATTCTTTCAATACCTTGAGCAGTTGTAGAATCTCTTGAAGCTTTTTGGTTTAAATATTGAGCATAATCTGCTTCTGTTAAAGCTGCTTCTGCGGCTGCATCATTATTAAAATTAAGAGAAACTGTTTTAACTGGCATATAACTATTTGTTAAAAACTTTTCTGCGTCTGATACACCGATTGTAAACATGTATTTCCATTTATATCCATCAGATTCTGCAGTAGGATCTGTAAGAGTTTGTGTAGGTTGAATAGAACTTGCACCAGTACCAGCTTCGATGCATTTATAAACCTTAAACTCTGATGTGATAATATAAAATGATTTATCAAAAATAGAAGCATCATCAGAATCCCAAGCCACATAGGTTCTTCCTGATGTCCATGTATGTCTTGGTACTACGTGTGATATATCCGCAGATGCTATTCTTTTCATTGCTATCATTTGTCCTCTTGCTTCACCTAAAGCATCCAAATGATCGTTTGGTGTAAATGGTGTCGTGTCAGTCGTGTCTGAAGTTGTCAGTGACCATACGTCTGATTTACCTATAGAGACATATACTGAGTCTGCTGCTACATCAGCTTTAAAATTCTCAGCGTTTAATACTCTAAATTGTGATGTTACTATTGCTGGCATAATTCCTTCCTATTCAAGATTTATAAAAGTTCTTGTGTTATATTTATTTATAACAGTTGAGTCGATAGTTTGCAACTGGTTGTTGCCTAAAAACTCAATTGTTTGGTTTGTATTATATAATCTTGGACTATTAAAAAAGTTTTGTGGTCCTTTGCGTTGATTATATCCATTATTTTGTATTGTTCTCCAATTATTATTTATAACCTTTACAGTGTGTGCAGGTAAAAACTTAACTGCTGTTTCTGTTGAAGTCATAATTGAACCAGTACTTTGTAC
>MDTB01017462.1_pt1 | contig 13226 bp, 14 predicted proteins | sample 811161 | NCBI WGS metagenome assembly MDTB01 (sample SAMN05326650, study PRJNA326480) | marine metagenome | isolation source: seawater | place: Mediterranean Sea | collected 2009 | reverse complement strand
CATCTCCAATCTGGAACTTTTGGACAAAACAAATATGTTTTTTTATTTATTGAACCAGCCAAATGAACTAATGAGGTGTCAACTGTAAAAATGTAATCCATTTTTGAGGCTAAATATGCTGTATGCAAAAAATCATGTAAAGTATCACTAGTGTTGATTACATTCTTTTTGTTTTCGATAAACTTTTCGTCATTTTTATTTATGACTTTTTGAAGAGCAAAAAAATTCACTTTATCTAAAGAAAATAATTCGGAAAATAATTCAAGGGGAATGGATCTATTTTTATCTCTCCAATGCTTTGGATTACCACTCCAAGAAATTCCAACTTTTAAATTTTTCTTATTTAACTCTCTTTTTATAAGAGTTGATAAATTAAGTTTTTTAGTATCAATTCTTGATACATCAATATTTAATGGCTTAGGTTTTGCAAACAAAAAATCTTGCATCAGGTAGGGTATGCTCATAGAAAAGGTTCTGAAATCAAATGTTGATGGATCAGCCTCAGGTAATGAATGAACTACGTTAATATTATCTAAATCCGGTGAAGCTTTTAATAATTTAATCATTTCAGGATGAGCTGCAAAAGTTATCTCATAACCTAATTCACTTAATGGCTTAAGATATCTCGAAAACATTATGTCATCACCATACCCCTGCTCTTTTATAACCACAATTTTTTTATTATCTCCTTTTTTAACATCCTCCTTTTGCATTTCGATATAACCTTTTCCACCATATCGGTTCAGAATACTATCCTTATCTCTTTTTTCATGAATTTTTAAACCTATTTCATATTTCCCCTCTAACATTTCTAAAATACCAATATTAAAACTGGCGTAATAGGAATTTTTATTAACCATTAAACTTCGGTCATAAAATTCACGAGCCTTTACAAAGTTTCCGCATTCAAAATGGTAAACACCAAGCCCAAGCATTGAATTAAACTGTTTAGGATCTATGCTAAGAGCTGTTTCAAAACAAGTTTTCCCCATTTCTAATTCTCTATTCATTATATAGGCAGTGCCTAAACAAGCCCACGCATTAGCTATTTGAGGTAATTTTTCTACGCATTTTGAAAATAAATATAATGCTTCTTCTTTTTCTCCAGTTCCGAACAGTTTAGTCATACCCAAATCATACATAATTAAATAATTATCAGGAAATTGAATATTAGCTTCAGAAAGAATCTTTACTTCCTTATTTTTATCAGTTTCCTTAAAAATCTTGGCTAACATTAAATATGCTTCGATAAACTTTGGATCGTTTTCAATAATTTTTTCCAGCAACTTTATTGCTTTAGTAAAGTCAGATAAGGGAGCTAATTTATTTGCATAAGCTACTTCATGAAGGGCAATAGCATAATTTGCATAATTACTTTTTTTATCGTGAACTAAGATTTCTCCTGCCATTTTAACAGCTTGTCTTAAATCATTAGTTGTTTCTGGGTTTGTAATAAATTTTTTTAAATCATCTTCTAAAACATTTAAAGATCGCACTTTCATAAATTTACCTTTTTAATATTAGTTGCTAAAACCTTCAATTTTTGTGCCAAAAATTAAATAATTAATAATCTCAGTCGTTTAAGTTAAAGGAGATTATTTTGAGTAATTTTATACCAGCAAATAGTGCTATCCCTCTTGCTAGCATAAAAGTAAAAACTAGTGAGATTAGAGATTCGATTTCTAGAATATCAACTGGCCTAAGAGTTTTAGGCGGAAATGACGCAGGCTCTCAAGCAGTAGCTAATACCTTAAACGCCAGGGCAGCAAGCTTTGAAGCTGCTTCTAGAAATAATCAAACAGGAATTGATTTATTGTCTTTTGTTGAGTCTGCTTTGATTGAAATGAGTAATTTAGCAACAAGATTGAAAGAGGTTGGAGAAGCTGACACTTTAAGTACAAACGATACTAATGATACAACTGCATTGAATGCTGAAGCTACATATTTAAGTGATACTATTGACTCTATTGTTAGTTCTTTAACCTATAACAGTATATCAGTGTTAGGAACTTCAGCAAAAACATTCAATATAGGTTATAATGACTCGGGTGATACTCATTCTATAAAAACTACTACAGGAATAACAGCTACAAATATCTCAGACGCAACAAACGCGGATACTTCAGCAGATGTGACAATCGGAGAAATCACACAATCATTAGGTAATGTTCAGGGCAATTTCCAAGCATTAGAAGGTTTCAGGAATGTTTCAAGTTCATCAGCTGCTCATTTACTTCAGGCTGCAACAAATCTCCAAAATACAGAGTTTGCTCTAGAAACTGCTAAACTAACTAAAAATGCAATTGTAAAAAATTACGCTTTAGCAATGGTAGCTCAAGTAAATAACCAGGAGTTAGATCAACTCAGAATACTTGCTTAATACTAAACAATTTTTTTAATTGTCGTTTAATATTACATAATAATTTTATGAAAGGTTAATGGATATGACTAATAAGCAATATAGTAATAACGAAGAAAAAGCACTTAAAACTAAACAAGTTCTCGTAGATGAAACAATTAAAGCTAAAAGCCTTACGAAATATGAGATCATTAAGAGAATGTATGAGGGACTTTTAAATGAAACAGAGGAATTAAAAAAAATCCTTTTTGAGGATTTAGCTGTTACTGAAAAAGCAAAAGAAAAAGCTGAGAAGATTTCAAAAATTGCTTTTGCTTTACAAACATGTCTTGACCATGAAAAAGGTAATGAAATTTCTGAGAATTTAATGTGGTTATACAGATATGTAAGATACATGGCAAAAAGAATTCAAGATAATGACGATATGAATTATGTCCAACCAGCATTTAAAATAGTAAAAAGTTTACATGAAGCGTGGGATGGTATTCCAAATAGTGTTAGATATTAAGGATTTTAAAATGTTAAATAACAGTAAAACCATAGAAAAACAGAATTCAAAAGCTTGTGACAATAATTTAAAAAAAGAAAATATCTCAAAATATGAAATAATTCGCAAATTATATTCAGCTTTATTATCTGAATTTGAGTCTTTAAAAGATATTTTACTAGAAGATTTATCAATTACTGATAAAGCAAAAGAAAAAGCTGCAAAAATATCAAAAATAACGCTTGGTCTTCAATCTTGCCTTGATCATGAAAAAGGTGAAGAAACGTCTGAAAACCTAATGTGGTGTTACAGATATATAAGATATGCAGTAAAAAGAGTCGAAGATAATGATGACATGGATTTTGTTCAGCCTGCCTACAAGGTGATTTTAGATTTAAATGAAGCATGGAATGGTATTCCTAAAAATTTAAGAACTTAATCATTTAAAATTTTGTTATTTAGGCCTCTGAAGATATAATAATTTTCGAGGTCTAAATGTTTGTTTCAATACTATCAACACTCTTTCTAGGTTCATTGATAGGCTCCGTAGTATCTTTCAGTGTGTATTTTTTCTTACTTTTAATCAAAAAATTTGATTATTTTATAAAGAACATCAACTCTGAAACCTTTTTTAATGGAGAAAGTAATTCTCTAATTTTTTTGCTATTTGTAATTGTTGTTCCCTCCTTAATAGGTTTAATGGTTGGGTACTTGAGAACTTTTACAAAAGGAAAAAGATGGCATGGACCTCCTGATGTTATTTTATCTACACATACTGAACACAATCCACTTAATATAAAAACTGGTTTTCTTACTTCTTTTGCTGCTATTCTTTCTATTTGTGCAGGAGGATCGGTTGGTCAATATGGACCACTAGTTCATTTCGGAGCCACTTTGGGTGCTGAAATTAAAAAATATTTTAAAAAAACTGCAAATACGCAAATATTTTTAGGTGCAGGAGTTGCTGCAGCCATTTCATCAGGCTTTGGAGCACCTATAGCAGGGTTAGTTTTTGCGAGAGAAGTTATACTTAGACATCAATCTTTAGCCTCATTTGGACCTATATTAGTGTCATCTTTAGTTTCTTATTTCATTACAAAATTATTTTTTGGATTTACCCCATTACTTCCAAGCACAATTGGTGGCATAAATGCAATTCAAGAATTTCCAGCTCTTGTTTTTACTGGATTGATTTGTGGTTTAATTGCCGTTATTTATATGAAAGGCCTAACCCACCCCAAATTTTTTCCTAATATTTCAAGTATACATCCACTTTTGCAACCAGCACTAGCTGGATTGATTTGTGGGATGATCAGTACCTTTATGCCTGAAGTAAATGGACTAGGTACAGACACTATAAGGTCAATGCTTTCTGGAGATATTGTAATTAAAATGGCAATTTATATGCTTTTATTGAAATTATTTTTAACAGTTACATGTCTACGTTTAGGATTAATAGGAGGTGTATTTGCACCTGCTTTATTTTTAGGAGCATGTACTGGAGTTATTCTTGGAACGGGTTTTAATTTCTTTCTTCCTGAAACCAATATCGAACTATTTGCACTTGCTTCAATGGCCGCTGTTGGAAGTTGTGTAATTGGTGGACCTCTTGCTAATATGATGATTATTTTAGAACTTACCTCGGATTATCAAGCAACATTAGCTGCGGGAATCAGTATCGTATTTGCGTCACTGATTTCAACTAGATTTATTGGGCAATCGGTTTTTGATAAGGTTCTTTTAAATAGAAAAATCGATCTTAATATCGGCGACGAAAATTTATTGTTACAAACCATAAAAATTAAAGAGATTGTTCAAAAAAAATACTGTATTTTAAAAGATACATTATCTGTCAATCAAGCCCTACAATTACTAGCAAAAAAACAAGTGTCGGATGGTTATGTAGTAAATGACAAAGGACATTTAATTAATAAATTTGAATTACCTCAACTATTAATCATTGGCAGCAAATACAAAAAAATAAAAAGTCTTAAAAAACAAAATTTTTTATATTTAAATTCAGATGAGAATGTCCTAGATGCTTTGGAAATATGTAAAGATTTTGTGGGTGAGTCAATTCCTGTTATTTCTGAACAAAAAAAATTAATTGGTATTATTACAGAAAGTGATCTTTTTAAGGCATTTCTAAATGCTTCAAAACATCAAAGAGAAATAGAGCATCAAAATTAAAAAAATCTCATTTCTTCAACTCTAATATCTTTTGTATTAGCAGATATTTTAGAAATCATTGCATATTTAGTCGAAGCCTCATTATGAATAAAAATAGGATCTAGTAAAATTCTTGATTTAAGATATGCCTCTGCGGTTGAACCGTTGGAGGGAGCACCATTTTTATGATACCTTTTTGAAGCATAAATTTGATTATTTATGGTGTTGGAGTTGTTAATATTTTGAGGTTCAAAAATTGGTCTTCTTGAAGACAAACGTGGCATATCATTTGCAACACTATTATTTAATGTATTATGATTCAGAGTAGAATGATTATAAATTGGATTAATTACATCAACCATTATAATATATTAATATAAAATTAGAAAAATACAAATAATTTAAAAATGACTATACATTTTAATAAAGCAAAACATCTCTATCAAAAATCAGAAAAAAAAAGTTTTGAAAATGATAATGCAATGAATATCATAAAAGCTATGGTTAAAGAACTAAGAAAATCTATGGATTTTGTCATGTACAATATGAAAAATGATGAACAAAGATTAAAAAAAAATAAACATTTTAGCAAAGCGCTCGTTATAATATATACATTACAAACAAGCTTAGATTTTGATAGTGGTGGAAATTTAGCCAACAAATTATTTCAACTTTATGAGTATTGTAGACAACAACTTATAAATGATTTTAGAAAAAAAATTAATGATGGCATAAAAAAAGCAATAAATGCATTGGATGAAATTTTTACTTTAAACGATGATGGAGATGCACAAGATGTCAAATGATAGTTTTTTATCATTAAAAAAACAACTCGGAAAACTTGAAGAAATTTCAAATAGTATCTCTTCTTTAATTTACGAAGATAAATTTGACCAAATTAGTGACTTAGATAAAATTAGAAAAAAAATAATAAAAGATATAATGAAAAAAAATTCTACCTTTTTAAGCTCTGAGAAAAAAGATGTAGTAAAATTAATATCAAAAAATAATGAAATTATCTCTTCTCTTAACGAGAAAAAAAGTGCTGAACTTTCAAAAATAACTCAATCAAGGAAATGTTCACAAGCATATTATAAGAATTTTTAATTAAATATCATTTGGCCTTAGAAAAAATATAAGCTTTGAATTTTTTTTATTTATTTGACTCCATCTTTCTACATCAAATTTAAAAAATATAATACTTGATGTTGAAAATTCTGAAGTAGCATTTCTAAAATATTTATTATCATACTCTTCTGAAAAATCAAAAACTGAACTTGATAATAAAGGTTCATGTGAAATCACAAACAAGACATTTGAATTTCTTTCATTCAAAACAATATCAAAAATCTTACAACCAGCTTCATGATATAAATCAGTTTTCATTACCACTTTTGGTTTTGGATTTAAGTATTTTATTAGTAAATCTTTTGTCTTTCTAGTTCTTAAAGATGGAGAACATAAAATTTTATCTATTATAATTTTTTTTTGGCCAATGAATTCTCCAATTCTTTTTGTTTTTTCAATTCCAATTTTAGAGATATTTCTATCTAAATCATTTCCATCATGAATGTTCCATTCAGATTTAGCATGTCTCATCAACAATAATTGTTTCATAAAAAAATTATACCGAAGAAGTTTAAAAATTTAAATTAACAAGAAATTTTTCATAATGATCATTGTAAAGTTTTTTATTAATTATTGCATTTAAATATTTTTGATTAATCCTATTAAAAATTTTTTTTTTAATAAGTTTTTTTTTAATTAAACTATTATCAAAGTATCTATTAAATAAAAAAGCACTTTCAGCAGCTGCACAACCAGTGCTAAAATAAGTCTCACCTGATTGAGAACTTTCAGATGGTTTCCAAACGCAGACAAATTCATTTAGAAAACCAACTTTCTTGTTTTTCTTTGTTAAATTTAAAAAAAGGTCATAGTCATGAGCTTTAAATATATCTCCAAATTCTTCGTCAAGCTTTTGCATATATTTAATGTCATAGAAATTTTGCAAAATAGATTTTTTGATTATTGTTCCGAATGATGGCATGTACATATCAAAAATCATTAAATCAATAAACTCGTTTCTATTATTTACATAGGACTTGTTAAGGTAGCCAGGATGAGAGTATTTAAAAATCTTATTTTTTTTTTGAATAGCCATTTTGCCATAAGATAAATCTAGATGATTCTTTATGGTAAAATCAAATAAATTATCAATACCCTTTGGTATAAAAAAATCATCAGAATTGAGCATAAGAATATAGGGATAGTTTGATTTTTTAATTGCTTTAATAAAACTTTTACCAACACCAAGATTTCTATTATTTTTATAATATTTTATAATATGTATATTTTTTTTAATTTTTTTTATTAATAGTTCCGTATCATCCTGTGAACAATCGTCCATAATTATTATTTCAGCAACGTATTTTAATGATATACAAGATGCTATTGCTTTTGATAGGTGTTTTTCGTTATTAAATGTAGGGATTAGTACAGATAACATTATATGGTAATCCAATCGCTATCATATAAATCATTAGTATTTTTTGGACCATCTGGACCAAACCAATTTTTAGGCGCTATAGTTTTTTCTTTTTTTTTACCAAGCCAATTAGCCCACCATGAAAAGGAACTATTACTCATAATTATTGAGTCACAGATAGATAAAGCAAAAAGATCCTCTATCTCATCTGCGTTATTCATAAATTTAAAGTTTTCACCACTAAATTCATTTCTTACGAATTGAATATCATCTGAAAATATTAAAAAATTGAAATTTTCTTTTTCAAATAATTGTAAAGATGAAAATATATATTCTTTTGAAATTGGGGGATGTGTATTTGATAGTTTAAGATAATCACCTCTTCTAATATGAATACCTACATTTTTCTTTTTATTTAAATTACACATCCTGGTTTTAATTTTACTTTTTATTTTTGTTGGAAATTCGAATAGATTTTTAATTGCTAATTGATTTTTTTTAAAGAATTTATCTGATTGAAAATATCCTCTTAGACAAATTTCATCAACTTTTGGAATAGGTGCAAAAGCATAACCGCGCTGGTCAACAATTTTAAAAATATTTTTTTTTGTTTTTTTTATTTTTTTGTAAAGGGTATTTTTATACCTTGATGGATGTTGACCTTGACCATAACCAGACTTAAAATCATAATTAATAGCATAAGAAGTTTGCATGTCTATTGAATGAGAGTATCCTGCTGCAATCTGAAATAATTGATTTCCTAAACCACCAACTAAATAATTTATTATCATTTTATATTAAGAAAATTTTAAATTAAGATTATAAATAATTTCTTTCACTTTTTTTAATTGTTTAGATAAGTCTCTATGATCATTTCCAATAAAAAATCCATTTCTGTCTAGTTTTTGAGTATTTTTTAAATTTCTAAAAATTGAATAATCAAAAAATTTAATCACTGGATTCTCAAGAAAATTTCCTGAAACAATAGGTCTTGTTTCAATTCCATTTTTTTCCAACTCATTTATAACAAAAGATCTTTTGTTTTCTAAATTTTTTTTTAGAATTATACTAAAACCAAACCATGAAGACTCTCCTATTTCTTTTTGAATTTGACAAAAATCTTCTTTATTAAATAAATTTTGAAATATCTCAGCATTTCTTCTTCTTTGAAACAAAAAAGTTTTTATTTTCTTTAATTGAAGACAACCTGAAATACCGTTTATTTCGTTAGGTCTTACATTATAACCAGGCAAAACAAATCTGAAGCAATCATTGAATTTTAAACCTGACTTATTTTTAATAGAATTTTTAAAATCGAGATCTCTTGTCCAACCATGAGATCTTAATGAAAGAAGATATTCGTATAATGACTTGTTATTAGTTGATATCATACCACCCTCAATAGTATTGATGTGATGTGAGTAATAAAAACTAAAAGAACCGGCTATTCCATAAGTTCCAGAATATTTTTTATTTAATTTCGCACCCAGAGACTCACAATTATCCTCGATCAGTAAAAGATTTTTCTTTTTACATATTTTTTTTAATTGTATAAGATTGTTTGGATTTCCCAGTATATTTATTGCTAGTATTCCTTTTGTTTTTGATGTAATCGCATCGTTTATATTTTCTTCGTTAAAATTTAACGTCTCGAAATTAATATCAACAAACCTCAGTTTAAGTCCGTATTGTTGTAAAGGATAATAACTTGTACTCCAACCGACAGCAGGTACTATAATTTCATCGCCTCGTTTTAGATCAAAATTTTTATTTAATACCAATGCAGCAATAATCAATAAGTTAGCTGAAGAACCTGAATTTACCATTACAGAATATTTGGAGCCAATAAAATTGCAAAATAATTTTTCAAATCTTTTTACATTTGAACCCATTGTAAGTTGGTTTTTAGATATTAATTCAACTATCTTTTTTTGCTCTTCTATTCCCCAAGAATTTGAAGTTAAATTATAAAAGTCTTTTGAATTTACTGTTTTACTTTTAATGTTTTCATCTATTAGTTTATTTAATGAATAATCTTTAAAATCACCATTTGACTGATTTTTTAACTCTTCTATTTTTGATTTAATATCTAAGCAATTTTCGAACATTACATAATTAAGCATTAAGTATGCCAATTAAAGATATAAAAAAAATAAAGAAAATATCTGTTAAAATTGAAAAAAGTTGTATTATTAAAGTGTATATGGAGTTGAAAAATAAAAAAATTTGGGTTGCTGGTCACAATGGTCTTGTTGGATCTTCTATTTGTGAAAAACTAATGTATGAGGATTGTAAAATCCTTAAAATTGATAGAGCAAAACTTGATTTAATGAATTATGAGAGAGTACATCAGTGGATGTCAAAATCAAAACCAGATATAATTATTTTAGCCGCAGCAAGGGTTGGTGGAATAAATGCAAATAAATCTTTTCCGGCCAATTTCATTACTGAAAATCTAGTTATTCAAACAAATGTCATTAGACTTGCACATGAGTTAAAAGTTGAAAAACTAATATTTCTTGGTTCATCGTGTGCATATCCAATATCATCAAATCCGCTTAAAGAAAGTGATTTACTGACAGCAAGGCCAGAACCTACAAATCAAGCTTATGCCATAGCTAAAATTGCAGGAATTGAAATGTGTAATGCCTATCAAAAACAATATAAAAATGAATTCATTTCTATTTTACCAAGTAATTTATATGGAGAAAATGACAATTTTTCTGAAAAAGTCGGTCATGTAATTCCTGCACTAATCTCAAAAATAGATAGAGCCAAAGAAAAAAATGAGAAATCAGTGGAGATTTGGGGAACAGGAAAGCCGTTAAGAGAATTTCTTCATATCGATGATTTTTCTGATGCACTTATTTTTTTAATAAAACAAAAATTTTCTTACTCAACCATCAACGTCGGTTCAGGGCATGAAATAAATATTAAGAACTTAGCTAAACTGATTGCAAAAAATATAAATTTTAAAGGAAAAATAACTTTTAATGATAAATTTCCAGATGGAGTAATGAGAAAATTTTTAGATAGTTCAAAATTACTTAATATGGGTTGGAAACGAAAAATTGATTTAGATACTGGAATTAAAAGACTTTATAAATGGTATAAAGAAAATGAAAAAAATGTAAAGAAATAAGCTTTAAGTATGCCTAAAATTAAGTTAGTTATTTTTGATGTAAACGAAACCTTGTTTTCTTTTGATGAACTTGAAAAAAGATTTAAAAAAGTAGGTCTTGATCCGTACTACTGTAAGTTATGGTTCAGTAACGTTCTTAAAGAAGGTTTTGCTTTAAATTCAATTAAAAAATTTGTTCCTTTTAGAGTAATTGGAGAAAATCAAATTATAAAAATGTTAGAGGAAAAAAAAATTAAAAAAACAAAAACAAATTCTAGCTTTATTTTAGAGGGATTTAAGAAATTAAAGGCTCACGAGGATGTAAAAGATGCATTTGTAAATTTAAAAAAAAAAAAAATAAAAATAGCAACGCTCACGAATGGGCACTCAGAAATAACAAAAATACAGCTTAAAAAAAATAAGTTATCCAGATTTGTTGATGATTGTTTCTCTGTGGATGATGTCAGAATATGGAAACCAACTAAAGCGCCGTATTTAAAAGTTGTTGAACACTTTAATTTTAAAAAAAAAGATGTTGTAATGGTAGCTGCACACTCTTGGGATATTGCAGGCGCAAAAGATGCTGGATTATTAACAGGATATGTATCAAGATATGAAGGAAGTTTTTTAAATTATTATGAAAAAGCAACCTATTCGTCAAAAAATTTAATTGAAATGTCAAAATTAATAATTTGAACTTAGAATGAAAAAAAAAATTGCATTAATCACGGGTATTACTGGACAAGATGGTTCTTATCTCGCTGAATTCCTTCTGAGAAAAAATTATATTGTTCACGGTATTAAAAGGAGGTCTTCGTCTTATAACACAGAAAGGATTGATCATATATTTGAGGATATCGAAAAAAAAAAAAAAAAATTTTTTTATCCATTATGGAGATGTTACAGACTCAACAAATATAATAAGTCTCATTCAAAAGATTAAGCCTGATGAAATTTATAATTTAGCTGCCCAAAGTCACGTAAAGGTAAGCTTTGAGACCCCAGAATATACAGCAAATTCAGATGCTCTTGGAACTTTGAGAATTTTAGAGTCTATTAGAATATTAAATTTAAAAAAAACTAAGTTTTATCAAGCTTCAACATCTGAACTTTATGGTAACTCAAAAAAAAAATTATTAAACGAAAAAACACCATTTCATCCTGTGAGCCCTTATGCTACTTCTAAATTATATGCTTACTGGATTACAAAGAATTATAGGAATGCTTATAATATTTTTGCCTCTAACGGCATTTTATTTAATCACGAAAGTAAAAGACGGGGAGAAACCTTTGTCACAAGAAAAATTGTAATAGCAATTGGTAAAATCTTACGAGGGGAAATTAAAAGAATATATTTAGGTAATATTGACTCTATGAGAGATTGGGGGCATGCAATTGATTATGTAAGAGGAATGTGGTTAATCCTTCAACATAACAAACCTGACGATTTTGTATTATCAACGGGTAAATCCTATTCTGTTAGACATTTTATTGAACTGGCATTCAAATTTGTTGGAATAGAAATTGAATGGAAAGGTAAAGGTATCAATGAAAAAGGTTTCAATAAAAAAAATATGAATTGCCTGATACAAATTGACGAAAGATATTTTCGGCCTAATGAAATTCATTATTTAAAAGGTGACTCCAGTAAAGCAATGAGGGAACTAAACTGGAAATGCGAAATAACCTTTAAAGATATGATTAAAGAAATGATTGAAGAAGAATTGAAATGAAGCTCAAAAAAACAAAAAAAATAATTCCTGTTCTTTTGTCTGGCGGAAGTGGAGAGAGATTATGGCCTATTTCAAGTGAGTCAATACCAAAACAATTTTTACCAATTCCTTTCAACAAAAAGAAAACCCTATTTCAAGATACTGTTGAAAGATTTAGGTCAGAAGAATTTGAAAAACCAATCATTGTTTGTTCAGAAAAAAATTTAAAAATTGTAAAACAACAAATTAAGGAATTAAATATAAAATTTTTAACCATTATTTGTGAAAATAAAAAAAATAATACGGCTCCTGCAATTTGTTTAGTAAGTCTTTTTTTAAAAAAATTCAATTTTGAAAATAATATTTTAGTAACACCTACAGATCAAAAAATATCCTCAAAAGAATTTTCTAATTATATTAATTCAAATGAACAAAATTTAAATCATCATGTTTTATTTGGATTAAAACCATCATCACCCAAAACCAATTTAGGTTATATAGGAGGGGGAAAAAAAACAAAGCACTTATATAAAGTGGAAACATTTGTTGAAAAACCATGTAAAAAAAAAGCAGAAACTTTAATTAATAAAAATTTTTTTTGGAACTCTGGTATCTTTCTTTTAAATCCAAATCTCGTAATTGAGGAATTTAAAAAATATAAAAAATCAATCTTAGATAACTGTTTAATTTCGGCCAAAAATTTTAAAAAAAAAAAAATTAATTTTACTGTTTCAAGTTTTAAAAAATGTCCAAATATTTCGTTTGATAAGTGTATTTTAGAAAAATCGAAAAAAATAGTTATGGAAAAGGTGACCTTTTCGTGGCAAGACTTAGGGACATGGGAAGCGATTTGGGAAATTTCAAAAAAAGACTCAAAAAAAAATTTTTTT